>JACCDK010552108.1_pt1 | contig 14343 bp, 15 predicted proteins | sample 7445871 | NCBI WGS metagenome assembly JACCDK01 (sample SAMN15323436, study PRJNA562643) | freshwater metagenome | isolation source: river surface water | place: USA:Blue River Watershed | collected 2017-08-15 | reverse complement strand
TACGTGTTTGTAGAGACATGAAAAATGACACCAATCGAGACGACAAGCGCGTCTCGGTTAGATGGCCAAACTAGTTCGAAACTAGCGCCACCAGGGTCTTGATAAGACTCGCAAGTAAGTGGCCATGCGGCTCACTTTGGGGGGAAGTACATCGATACGGACGCATCGATGGGTTAATCATACAGGGTGAAAGTTAGCCCGATTACCAGATCCAATTCACATGAAATTCAATGGCTCCGCCGCCAAGTTACGCTCAAATATCAAAACTCTCTCGGTACCATAGCCGCATATCCAATGGAGGTTTTTCATGCTTCGTAAAGTATCGCTCACTTTACTTTCATCATTTCTCATTCTTACCGGAGTAAACGCACCTGTGGCAGATGCTTCAACCAAAATCAGTAATGGCGTCGCTTGCTCAAAAGCGAATTCTGTAAGAACTGTTTCTGGTTACAAGTATCGCTGCGCAAAGAATCCATTGGTAAAGAATTCAAAGCTCACCTGGCTCTCTTTCGAATGTCTTGCAGCAACTACACAGTTCCAGGCTGCAGTAAAGGCACAGAGAGATCTTGCGACCAGCGCCGACCAGACAGCAGCACTTGATGCTGAATATGCAGCAGCTACTGCAGCGCTTACCAGCACTACCGAAGCACTTGATAAAGCACGTGCACAAGTGACGCAATTCCAAGCGACCATGAATGCATCCACTAATGCTGCCGAAAAACAAAAATTGGCGACCGCTGTTTCCAAGTTGGCAAACGCTGTATTGGTGCTGAGCGGATCTCGTTCAAAACTATCTGCTCAGGTAAAGGATCTTGAGGCAAAGAAGGCACTTCTTCAGGCTGCACCAGAGCAGTTGAAGTCAAACGCAACTGATGCGCGTGCATCTGCAAACTTGCTCTGCGCACGAGGTCTATAACCTTCACACTGCTTACGTTCTGAAGTAAGGCTTCCCCTATTTATAGGTGGAAGCTTTACTTATTTAATTTGGAAGATGTACCGTGCGCTGAAATGGCTTCCGGCTGCTGTGCTGGCCATCCATCTATCAGCAAAAATATATTGGTCTGAACAATCCTTTCTTCTCGACGTAGCAATCTATAACTTGATCTGGATATTGGCTGTTGGTGCCATTGCGCAAGGCCCATTGGTCAATGACCCAATTGCACTAGCATGCGCCAGTTTGGCAATCTCATTCTGGGGCATTGGCTCGGTGCTTAATAGTTATGGCAACTTCTATAGCGTCAGTGATAGAACTGAATTACTTGCACAAATCTGTTACACGCTCTTCTATCCATTTATCTTGCTGGCTCTACCTCGCATCGTAAAGCGCGGCAGAAAACTCAATCCTATAGAGCTCTTAGATGCATCAATCTTTGGCTTAGGAATCTCCTCCATTGCTACCGCCTTGGTCTTTTCTTGGGTATTCCCAAATTCTATTGCTAGCGCTACGGATCAATTCTTCTCGCTCTTGTTTCCCATTGGAGACCTACTCTTACTCACAATTTCGGCGGTTGCTCTCATCACTCATCGATTACACGTTCGGGCGCTTCATCTTTTTCTTGGGCTATCAGTTTTTAGCTTCTCAGATTTGTTCTTTCTCTGGCTAGCCATTCGTGATCAGTATCAATTTGGGCAAATTACTGATGACGGCTGGTTACTCGGAATTATTCTGATTCAACTTGCCTTCTGGTCACCTCCTGCACGGGATGGACGTGAAATCACAATTCACCCTGTCTTCATTACTATCTCCGTTTTTATCAGTCCAATTCTTTTAGCACTTTCTGCAATACGTCCTGGAATATTTCCCATCATTAGCGTTGCTCCCACAATTGCAACGCTCTTCTTAGCATTCATCCGTATGACAATTGTGATTAGGCAAGCTCGGAATCTAGGAGAAGAAAAAGTGTTGGCTCGTACCGATGAACTTACTGGCCTTCCCAACCGTAGAAGGCTAGTCGCTGAACTTGATACATTCTCAAAGAGTGAAGGTGCGCTGTTGTTACTAGATCTCAACCAATTTAAGCCTGTGAATGATCAGTACGGTCATGAATGCGGAAATATTCTCTTACAACAAGTTGCCCAGAGATTCAGCAGATCGCTACCTACGGGCGCTGTACTTGCGCGATTGGGCGGTGATGAATTTGGAGTTTTAATCAACGGAAGTTATGAAGAGACCTTGGAGGCAGCTTATGCACTGGAAGCAACGCTGAGCTATCCATTTACCATTGAGGGAAATAGCATCAAGATCGGCGTCAGTATTGGACACTTCCAAAATGACGGATCACATAACCCGCTGGAGCGAGCTGATGCTGCTATGTATGAGGCTAAGCGAACCGGTGTGGGTGTTGTTCGCGCTCAACCTGTCTTATGAAGCTTGAGCTTGATTCCAACAAATGCACCAAGGAAGACGAAGATAAAGAAGACCCATCCAGAAAGTGCAAACGCTTGAGTTCCAGAAAGAAGGACTCCAATCGTGCAACCGAGAGATGTCATTGAGCCCCATCCCAACAAAATTCCGCCCAAGAGCGCAGTACCAGAATTGGTGACGGTGAGTGGGGATGGCTTAAAGCGTCCACCTGCAAGCGCTGCTGCAAAAGATGTTCCAATGATTCCAATAATTAGCCAACCGTTGTTAGTCAGGGTCTCTGTAACAACTGCGATACAGCCCGCCATCCGATCAAGTCCATTGAGAGTTTCAGGTCCAATGCCATTGGAGTTCATGAAAGTTCGCGCTGTTGTACTCAGTTGGCGAGTCACACCAAGTGGTTCAACTCGCAAATATGCAACGGTACCCACAACACCTACAAGCAGTCCTGTTGTAATAGGGCTCCATCGTTCAAAAATCAGTTTCTTGAGAGCCTGGCTTAACGAAAGAGTGCTTGCCGAACTACGAATCGGCTCTGAATACACTCCTTTGCGAATGACAAAAACGGTGAGTGCAAGAAGTACAGCAAGAGTAAGAATGAGAGAGCCGGAATAGCCGATGTAATGCGGCAACCAAATAGTTGGTGCATCGGAAATTGCGTTGAGGTAGAACCAATTCCATGTAAGAAAGGCCAAGACAAATCCGCCGAGTGTTCCAATGAGCGCTGGAATCGCGCGCAGATAACCCTGGCCTAAACGATAGAGGTGGCCGCTAATACACGCTCCAGAAAGTGCCATGCCAATGCCAAATGTGAATGCAGAAAGAGCAAGCACCCAACTCACCGGACCAATGTGTGCTGCTGGAGGAAGTCGATCAGTTGAAGTATCGGGTAGGAACTGTCCGAAAATCAGGGAGTAACCAACTGATCCAGTTGCGATTGCAACAAGAACCGATAGCAATGGAGTTGTGTTCTTATCTTCAATCCCATCGCGGAAGATGCAGAAGAAACAGAAACGTCCACGCTCAAGCAATAATCCCAAACTGATTCCGATCAGAAGTGATATTGGAGCAGTTGAGTTACTCGTATTTGACGAGAGGATAAAGGCAATAAGGAGAAGGGTTGCAATTAATCCGAAAGAGATTGCTGTGCGAATCTTTTCAGCACGAGTCCATGCAGAAGCAGCAACCCCGGAAGCTCCGAGGTTGCTGCTCTGCTGTTGATTTATAGAAATTACGCTGCTCCCCAAATAGTTCCAGCGTTATTCACGATTGGGACTCCGACAGAGTTGCCATATTCAGTCCATGAGCCATCGTAATTCTTGACGTTGTATCCAAGAATTTCACTGAGCACAAACCATGTGAGCGATGAGCGCTCACCTATGCGGCAGTAGGTAATGATGTTCTGCTTGCCATCAATTCCTTTATCAGAATACAACTTCTTCAGTTCTGCAACTGTTTTGAAAGTTCCGTCTGCATTGACATTTGCACCCCAAGGAACATTCACTGCACCGGGAATGTGGCCTGCACGAACTGAAAGTTCCTGGAATCCAGGTGCTGCAAAGATCTTACCGTTGTACTCATCTGCACCTCGAATATCAACCAAATCAGCCTTGACGCGCTTCTTAGCTACTGGAAGCACATCATTGATCAAAGTGGCACGAAGGGATTTGTCAGCCTTCGTTGCGGTGAAGTTTCCTGCTGCGAAAGATGGAACTGCTGTCGTGAGCGCACGTCCATCCTTCTCCCACTTCACGCGACCACCATCAAGAACCCGTACATCCTTCTGTCCGTAAATGTTGAAGATCCATGCGCCCCAAGCAGCAAACCAATTGTTCTTATCGCCATAGAGGACAACTGTGGTGTCATCACTGATGCCAGCTTTCTGTGCGAGCTTGCTAAAGTTCTTAGCAGAGATGATGTCGCGATTTACGGTATCGACAAGATCTGTGTGCCAAACAAACTTAATCGCATTCTTAATATGACCACGCTCGTAAATACCAGGTTCGGTACTTACTTCAATGATACGTACCTTCGGATTATCAAGATTTGCTTCTAGCCAATCAGGTTGAGCAACCGCACGAGCCTGATTTTTTGGAGCTGCATCTGCTGGAACTATTCCGACAGTCGAAACTAATCCAGCAACTACCGCTGCTGAAAGTGCTTTCTTTAAGATAGACATTATTTTTCCTTTTCTAAGAATTTTTTAACATTGATGGTTTAAAAATTATGTGTAGCTAAAAATGAAGTTAAAATTAAAGACAGCAACTGGTGCTATTAATACGGCAGTAGTCAATGATGCGACGCTTAATAAAAAACATCGTGACTTCCTCCCGAAAAAAGTTTTTGAAACTAATTGGGGAGAAAGATAAAGTGAAAGTTTGTAGTTGTAAAAACGCTAATAATTTGCAAATGCAATAAAGCCCTATTTTTTCTTCGTACTGGGCTGCTCAGGCTTGTCTGCCTTGATCTCTTTCAACCGTTCTAGTGATTCAACTCTCTCAAGAGCATGATCCACAATCCTTTCTGGATATCCGTGCGAGTAACCATCAAGAAATAGCCACGGTTCATGAATTTCTGCAGCACTCAGATGTCTAAGTTCTGCAACATATTTGCGAATATAGTCCCCGTTTTCATCGAAGCGGCGACCTTGTTCTATGGGATTAAAGACTCGGTAATACGGCGAAGCATCTGTTCCTGTGCCAGCGGTCCACTGCCATCCATGAGCATTGGAAGCAACGTCATAGTCAACTAAGTGCTGAGCAAAAAAGCGCTCACCGAGCTGCCATTCAAGGTGAAGGTCCTTCACCAGAAAAGATGCAACCACCATACGGGTTCGATTATGCATCCAACCTTCTAGAACTAACTGTCGCATTGCTGCATCGACAAATGGGTAACCAGTTTTACCTGAACACCAGGCTTTAAACTGATTCCCGGGCTTGTCATATCGCATCGCTTTAAATTGCTGGGAGTAATACTCGGTATCAGTGTTCGGATTGTGAAAAAGTACATCGGCATAAAACTCGCGCCACGCAATCTCTTTGCGAAAAGTATCGTGCGCCTTGCTCTCACCGAGTCCGGCTAACAGCGTGCGAGGATGAATTTCACCAAACTTAAGATAAGTGCTCATCTTTGAGGTTCCATCAATTCCAGCAAAATTTCTATTTTCGTCGTAACTATCTAAACCTTTTTTGGTGAACTCTTTAAACCGCACAAGCGCTGCTTTTTCACCCGCTGCAATTACCTGAACTCCTTCTGGCATTGGAAAATCTGGAAATGACCGATACTTTGCAGGCGGCTTTACTGCAGGAATTTTGGCGGGGGTCTTCGCAGGAGCGCGCCACCCATGTGTGCACCAAGCGCGATAGAAAGGCGTATAAACGCGATATGGGGTTCCATCACTTGGTTTAACAACGCGACCTGGAGCGACTGCGTACGGACTTCCGGTGCGAACTAATTTAATTCCCGCAGCTTCAACCCGAGCATCACGTGCTGCGCCATAGCGTTCGTATTCGTCTGAAATATGCACCTCTTTGGCACCATACATTTCCATTAACTCTGAAAGGACTTCGACCTGGTCACCTTCGATGATGTGCAGACAGTTACCAAGTGACTCATCCAGTGCGCGCAGTGATTGCCCCATGTAAGCGAGTAACTTTTCGCCAGCTTCTGCAATTTGAGCTTTATCAAGAATGAAAACGGGAACTATTTCGTCGCTACCTTCAATAGCTGCATTAAGCGCTGGGTGATCGCCTATGCGCAGATCTCTGCGAAACCAAACGATATTTCGCACAGTCATAGCTGCTACTTGTGTAGCTGCTCCACAGTTGCATCCCAGCCTTTAACATCTTCTGGCTTTCGTGGGCTCTTTCCAATGTAGCGAGCAGATGGGCGAATTAAGCGACCTGTGCGCTTCTGTTCAAGAATATGTGCAGACCAACCAGCAGTGCGAGCTGCTGTAAACATCGAGGTAAAGAGTGGTGCAGGAACTTCTGCAAAGTCCAAGATGATTGCAGCCCAAAATTCCACGTTGGTTTCTAGGACGCGATCTGGTTGGCGCTCACGCAGTTCTTTCAGTGCGGCTTTCTCTAAAGCTTCGGCAACTTCATAACGTGGAGCATTAAGTTCACTAGCAGTGCGACGAAGTGTGCGCGCACGTGGGTCTTCAGCGCGATAGACGCGGTGACCAAAGCCCATTAAACGTTCCTTGCGGTCAAGTAAATTCTTGACATACGCCTCTGCGTTGCCGGTCTTTTCTACTTCTTCAATCATATGAAGCACTCGTGAAGGAGCTCCACCATGGAGAGGACCAGACATGGCGCCGATTGCACCTGAGAGTGCAGCGCAAACATCTGCTCCAGTTGATGCGATGACGCGGCCGGTAAATGTTGATGCATTCATTCCATGCTCTGCAGCTGAAACAAAATATGCGTCAATCGCACGAACGTGAAGTGGATCTGGTTCACCACGCCAACGAATCATCATTCGTTCAACGACTGTATGCGCCTTATCAACCTCTGATTCAGGAACCATTGGATTAAATAGCCCACGAGCAGCTTGCGCAAGATAAGAAAGAACCATCACTGAGGTGCGCGCCAAATTGCTACGCGCTTCTTCATCTGAAATATCAAGAAGCGGTTTAAATCCCCATGCTGGTGCCAACATTGCTATTGCAGATTGAATATCTACACGAACGTCACCAGAGTGAACTGGAAGTGGGAATGGCTCAGCATTTGGCAAGCCTGGATTAAATTCATCATCAACCAACAAGCCCCAAACATTTCCGAATGAGACGCGTCCAACAAGGTCTTCGATATCAACGCCACGGTAACGAAGCGCGCTACCTTCTTTATCTGGCTCTGCAATTTCAGATTCAAATGCAATTACGCCTTCAAGACCTGGCTTGAAATCATCTGACACGGTTTGCTCCTTAAGCTGTGGCTCTTCCTGCGGGCAATTCTGCACCTCCCGTGGGGGTGCTGACCACCAGATGGTCAGAGGATGCACTCAATCCCAAAGTGAGGTTCGATACATCTATGAGTAACGATGACCTCACTCGCGATTCCATCAGAGCCATGCGCCGTTCCTATGGCGAGGTCGGGCTGGAATCACTTCCTGCAGATCCTTTTGCCGCATTTTCTGCCTGGCTAAAAGAGGCAGCAGAGAACCCAGTAATCGTCGAAGCAAATGCCATGGTGCTCTCAACTCTTGGTGCTGACCACAATGGAAACGATGCAATCTCGACGCGAACGGTTCTCTTAAAAGATATTTCGCAAGGCGGTTTCACATTTTTTACCAATTACTCATCGCGTAAAGGGCAAGCCATTGAATTACATTCACAAGTAACACTGCTCTTTCCTTGGTATGCCATGGAGCGACAAGTTTCAATAAGTGGCTTTGCTGAAAAAATTGCGCGAGCAGAATCAGAGGAATACTTCGCAACTAGGCCATGGTCCTCACAGATTGGCGCATGGGCTTCTGCGCAATCTGCTCCCCTTGCAACTCGCGAAGAGTTAGAACAACGGTTTGCTGGCGCCTCCGAGAAATGGCCTGAAGGAACAACAGTTCCATGTCCGCCTCACTGGGGCGGTTATCGCGTTACTCCAATTAACATTGAATTTTGGCAAGGTCGCTACTCGCGCTTACATGATCGCCTGCGCTATGAGCGGGCTAACACCAATTCCAATTGGGAAGTACATAGGTACTACCCGTAGTCTTGCCCCATGAGCGATGCCATTCTTATTCCAGATAATCTAAAGCCACGTGATGGACGTTTTGGTTGCGGTCCTTCAAAGATTCGACCAGAAGCGCTAGCGGCACTTACCGCACCTGGCAGCGATTACATTCTCGGAACTTCGCACCGCCAGAAGCCAGTAAAGAACGTTGTGAAGAGCGTGCGCGAAGGTCTTGCTTCGCTCTTTTCGCTCCCAGAAGGTTACGAAGTAATCCTTGGCAACGGTGGATCCACTGCATTCTGGGATATCGCAACTTTTGGGCTCATTGAAGATCGCTCACAACACCTTGTCTTTGGTGAGTTTTCTTCAAAATTCGCTGCTGCTGCTAAAGAAGCACCATTTTTAAGTGAACCGTCTGTCATCAAATCAGAGCCAGGTACACATCCTTCAGCTTCTGTTGAGGCTGGTATCGATGTTTATGCGCTTACCCACAATGAAACTTCGACCGGTGTTGCTATGAACATTAAGCGTCCTGCAGGAACAGATGGTGCGCTTGTACTTGTCGATGCAACATCTGCAGCAGGTGGGCTTGAAGTTGATGCTAAGGAGTTTGATACCTACTACTTCGCACCACAAAAATCTTTTGCATCTGATGGTGGGTTGTGGCTCGCTCTTATGAGCCCGGCTGCTATTGCCCGCGCTGAAAAGATTAAGGCGAGTGGTCGCTGGATCCCGGCTTTCTTTGACTTGGGCACGGCAATCGAGAATTCACGACTCGATCAAACTTACAACACTCCTGCCCTTGTCACCTTAATGTTGCTTGATGAACAGCTGAAGTGGATGAATACAAATGGTGGCTTGAAATTTGCAGCTGGTCGTAGCGCAGATTCAGCATCACGTTTATATGGATGGGCTGAGAAAACTAGCTACACAACTCCATGTGTGGCAGATCCTGGACAGCGTTCTAAAGTTGTTGGAACTATTAACTTCGATGATGCCATCGATGCCACCAAGGTGGCAGCAGCGCTTCGTGCAAATGGCATCGTGGATACAGAGCCATATCGCAAACTTGGTAAGAACCAATTGCGTATCGGTATGTTACCGGCAATTGACCCAGCTGATATGGATGCTCTGACAGCATCTATCGACTACGTCGTAGCTAACCTCTAAAGGTGACGCATACCATCAAGCGCGACAGATATTTTTGGACTGTCGCCTTCCAAACAGTCTGCGTCAATATTTTCTTAGGCAGTTTTGGCCCAACTCAACCCTTGCTTCGAGCAGATCAAGGAACTTCACTCACTATCGCTGGATTGCACGGAACTTCAATTGGGTTAGCCTCCGTTGTTGCAGGACTTGCCAATCCCCACGTTGCGCACCGCTTCGGTCGCACTAAGACTGCTTGGATCGGGCTACTGATTTTCTCTGTCGGCATTATTGCCTTTGTTGCATCCCCATCGGTTCTCTTCTCCATTCCCACCGCGTTTGTCACCGGTTTTGGAGTATCTATCACCATCAACAATGCGCTCACTGCAATTACCTCACATTACAAAGAGATGTCACCAATGGCATTGACTCAAGCAAATGCGATTGCATCCTGTGGCTATGTTGGAGGAACCGTCATCGTAGGAACTATCGCCAATAACTTCCGCGACTACTGGCGACTAGGAATGTTAATAGCTATACCCGCAGTCCTAATTCTCTACTTAGCACGCGACAAGAGCCCTGAGGAACATGTGCCAAATGAATCGGGCCCACAAACCGGAAAACTATCTCGCGAATTTTGGTGGTCATGGTTTGGTTTTGTCGCTTGTATCGCAAGTGAATTTGCAATTTCATTCTGGGCTGCCGCTTTGATAATTGACCGCACAGATGCATCTCCAGCTATTTCAACGTTGACCGTTGCCGCATTTGGTACGGGAATGGCGCTGGGACGTTGGTATGGCGGTCGCGTCTTAAAACATTTTGCACTTGATACACAGCTCATTATCTTTATCGCCGTACAAGGAGTTGGATTTGCGATTCTCTGGTTCTCGCATAATTTGCAGCTCAGCTTCTTAGGAGTACTCATTGCTGGGCTCGGTGTATCAAACCAATTCGCTCTTGCATCTCTGCGCATGATTGATTTTAGTGATGGCCGACCAGACTTAGCAGTTGGCAGAAGCTCAAGCGCTGCTGGGTTAGCGATTGCCGGTTCACCATTTTTGCTTGGTGTTCTAGGTGATCAATTTGGAATTTCTAGGGCTTACTTAATGGTGCCAGTTCTAATCTTTATCTCTTACATCATTGTTAAACTCGTTCCATCGCACGTTCCGCAGAAAGTGTTGGAAGATAATGAGCTTTAGAAGTAGGCGCCTCATTACTATCTTGACTTTGATAGGTCTCGTAGCTCTTATTTTCTTAGGACAGTAGAAACTCGCAGATCATCGGGCTTTTCTAATTTATCCTTAAAAAACACCCATAGAAGGGATGCGGCGATGAGAGGTATCACGCCACAAATAAAGATGGTTTCGCGCACTCCAACTGCCTCAGTCATATATCCAATAAAGAGAGAACCAAGTGGAGTGCCTCCCATAAAAATCAAGAGATAGATTCCCATGACGCGACCGCGTACTGCAGCATCGCTATTAACCTGGACATAGGAATTGGCGCTGATTAACATCGCCAAAGCGGTCACGCCACCAATAGGTAACCACAATGAGTAAGTCCAATATGTGGGCATAAACGCTAACGCAATAACGACTAATGAAAATAGGACTCCTAGTCGCACTACCAACATGCTGTCTCGAAACCTCTCTAATCGTGCACTGATGAGCGCCCCTGCGAGCGAACCGATCGCTACATATGTGCCAAGCAATCCATAAGAGGCAGGACCTTTGCCAAACTCTTTTGTTGCCATCAGTGCGTTAAAGATTTGAAAGTTAAGACCAAATGTTGAAGCGAAGAAAATAAGTGCCATAACGACGTATAAATCAGGACGTGCCAAGGCGTAGTGCAAACCTTCTCGCACGGTTCCAAGTGTTTTCTCTTTCTTTTGAATAAAGAAATCTGATGAGCGCATAAAAAATAGCGAAGCTATTACAAATAGGTATGAGGTTGCATTAATGAGAAAGGAAGGGCCGGTATCAAAACGTGCAATTAATACCCCCGAGAGTGCAGGACCAATCAGGCGACCTGCATTGAAATTTGCTGAATTAAGGCTGACTGCATTTGCCACGTCTGCATTACCGACAATCTCTGCAGTAAAACTCTGTCTGATTGGAGCATCGATTGCAGATGCAATACCCAAAACTCCAGCACAAACAAAGACATGCCAAAGCGCAATCAGGTCAGCTACAACTAAAATTCCCAAGGCATAACAAGCTAGAGCGGCCAGCGAATTAGTGGCAATCAACAACTTCCGCTTATCAACTCGATCTGCCAGTACTCCACCGTGCAGACTAAGAAGCATGACTGGTACAAACTGGATTGCAGTGACTAATCCAAGATAAAAGCCGTTGTTGTCGGTGAGCTGCAAAACAAGCCAATCCTGAGCCACAATCTGCACCCAGGTTCCAATATTAGAAAGAGCATTGGCAGGAAAGAGAATTCGAAAATTTCGGTGGCGGAAAGAGCGCCAATTTCCGTTCTCATCTACTCGCATTCACATTACTCTACTCTCATGGCTCAACGCGAAGGTTCAAACATCAAAACTGTTGTTATCTTGATTGCGCTAGGAAGTATCTTGTGGTTGGCAGCGGGAGTTGTTGCAGTGGCTGTGGGTGCCGAGAGCAAAGTCATTTGGACCTGTGTAGTTGGCGCATCTCTTGGAGCAATAGGTATCCGCTACTCAATACGACGAGCGCGCCGCACTGGCATTTAAAGAATTTAGGACTCTAGTTGAGTTGCAATTCCGCGTAGTACGCGGCCAAGGCGTTCCGCCTCTGGCCCTGTTGGATAACGGCCGTGGCGTAGCCCATTACCAACTCGATCAAGAATCTTGATGGTGTCTTCAATCATTGCGGCCAGATCATCATTATTTGCACGTGATCCTTCGGCAAGTGAAACAGGTGCCTCAATGATGTGCACTGACATCGCTTGTGGACCCTTACGTGAATCAATCACCGAAAATTCAAGCTTGGTGCCAGGCTTTACAGTTGCAACACCTTCAGGAAGTGCTGATGATGCAAGATAAACATCCTCGCCTTCATCAGATGCGATAAAACCAAAACCTTTTTCAAGGGAGAACCACTTGACGCGACCTGTAGGCATAACAGTTACTCCTTAAATTTACGGTACTCGTGTAGGAGCCGGGGGTTTCGGACAGGGGGCTAATTTATCGCATCTTCAAGGTTCCCTGCTACCCGATTTTATGCGTGAGCGAAGAGCGAAAACTACCCGCTTCTATGAGTCAAGTGATTGAACCTTCTTAAATTCCGCCTGAAGCGTTTTAAGATTCCAAGGTTTTCCGGTCTTGATCGCCTTTATGTAGCGGTCTAAAAGCGAAGTCATTTGAACATCGCTAGTACCGAAATTTTTTTCAAATGCTTCGGGCAAAGATATTCCCGTTGCAAGATCAGTGTAATAACTGATTATTGAAGTAACTCCTACAAGAGCTACCAAGCCTTCAGATGCAACCGCACCCATTGGATATACATCACTCCATGAAGGTGATGAATAGGCATTCATGTAATCCGTCGTAAAAAACTCTAGATCTACTTGGGTCCGAGAAAGATCTTGTCTCCATGCGTTCATGATGTCGTGTGGCATTTTCGACATCGGGCCAAGCACAGCTCCAATGTACGAGGGGATTCCTTCATCCATCCACATGATGTGCCCAGGATTTGACCAGTTTCTATTTGATAACTTTGATTGAGCAAAATGGGTGTACTCATGAGCTGGCACCTGCCAGAACCCAGAGTTATTCCGTGCTTGTTCATCTCTAAATAGGAAGTCCCAGTACGCATATGGGTCATCCCAAGCACCATGAAAACCCGCTTGCCCGCCCCGGGCTTTTGCATTCCGTTCTTTATCTTCTGCGCTTTGAGGAATTCCCAGTTGCTCAAGAATTTTCTCAATATACAGATGATCATCAGAAATAATTACAGGCATCTTCCGAGATGATGCATCAGATGTACCCCAGAATCTTGCGCCTGCTCGAATTCCTGCTTCAATTTGTTGAGTCCAATTACCTGCCTTGGGGTCTGCATAAATATCTAGGCTCAGCTGAGCATTAGGTTGCTTGTTCCAGCGCGTCAACACGCTTCGAAACGCTTTGGATTGAATGGTTTCTTTATTCTCTTGGATAACGACCCATTTTTTACCATTACAAACTAATGCGCCTTGCAGGCTCACAGCTTCCAAGTTCTTCTTGATGCAACTTTTACCGACTTTTGCTTGGGACGCAGGAGTTGATGCCGCTTGTGCAGATGAGATAAAAAAATTCAGGGAAAGCAGGAATGAGGCGCAAAAAATTACCTTTGTAGAGATTTTCACAGCGTTGCTTCGCTATGCGCCCCACACCCGTGGTCTACAGACACAACCTTTGCATCATCAGGCGCAATGGCATTTGCACAGACTCCAAAGGAAGAGCGCAGTGAACCAGCAATCGGCAAGAAAAAGCCGCATGAAACACAAGGCTTTGGGGCCGCTTGTGCAATCGGTGCATTGGGCCCACGATCACTTGAATACCAACGCTTGCTGGCTTGATCGCGACCTTCGATAGATAAAACGCGGGGACGCATCAAACCTAAATCAAATACCTGAGCCGGATCTAACTCTTCATCATGAATAAGCGCATGCACACCCGGAACTAAACGTGTGTCTTCAAGAACGCTCGGCACAACAACGCCCGGCTGAATATCTTCTGGCTGAATTCGATCGCGATAAGGAATGTGATCGGGAGCAAGAAGAGAATCTGGACCAGGCAAGATAACGACATCACACACTGTTGGAGAAGCTGCGTCATCTACTTTGGCAACAGTGATGCACCAACGCCAACCGGCATATCCAGCAATCTCTGCGCTAAACAAATATGTTGCTACGCGATTATCATCATCATATTCAACTGAGACAAAATCTCCGACCTGCGATGCAAATTCTGCATCTGCTAACGCGGCTTTTCGCGCGATGTTCTGCGCATCAAATGTCTTCATATGCCAATCGTAAAGCAGAAGGCCCCCGAGACGTTAATCTCGAGGGCCTTCGTAACTATTTACGCAGGACTTCCAACGCTTTAGAAGTCCATCTTTATCGAACTTCCAACGCTTTAGAAGTCCATGTCCCCGCCGCCCTGAGGCATTGGGTTAGCTGACTTTGGTTCTGGCTTAT
>JACCDK011699099.1_pt1 | contig 14347 bp, 11 predicted proteins | sample 7445871 | NCBI WGS metagenome assembly JACCDK01 (sample SAMN15323436, study PRJNA562643) | freshwater metagenome | isolation source: river surface water | place: USA:Blue River Watershed | collected 2017-08-15 | reverse complement strand
AATTGGAATTGCTCACGTGCTTTTTTGTTCACGTGTGGTGAACGCAAAACAGTAAACTTTTCGATTTTTGTTGGAAGAGGGATTGGTCCTGAAACCAATGCATCTGTAGCCTTCACGGCTTTCACGATTTTTTCAGCTGATTTGTCAACCAATGTATGGTCGAACGACTTCAACTTAATGCGAATTTTTTGATTCATAAGAGTTGGTTCATTTAGTTGATGGCTGCTGAAAGAACCATTTACTCCATCAGCCATAATATACGGCAAAGTTAAGTTGAATTTTGTGGAATTGCAAATAATTTACCAGAGTGACCTTTGTATTGCTAATTCCTTTTTCTTTTTTTCAAATTGGCTCAGGTAAACTAGATACAATTTGGAATCCAATTCTTTCAATTTCTCCATTGCCTCTTTTGCATATTCTAGTTCACTCATTTGAATGGCCTGCAAAATATAGTTTGGATATAATTCTGCTTTATTCGGGTTGAATTGAATAGCAGCCAAAGCGTAATCATAGGCTATTTTTTCCTTTTTCTGCGCATTTAGGATGGGGAAGTATTTGTTTTGAAGTTCAACTGAAAATGGGAACTTTTCTAAAAGTTGTTCCGGTGTAGTTTTTAGGGATTCAAGAGACTTGATGGGTTCATTTAAGGTGTTGTGCCAAAAATAGAATACTTGTTCGTACGGATTCGCATCTTTGCCTGCATAGGTTTCTTTCAAAAAGCTGATTTTTTGTAGTGCAGCTAATCGCTTACCTTCAAAATAAGCTTGCCAAGCATCTAACAAATGTATCTCGGGAAAGGTAGAAATTATAGCTTCGTTTTGGAGCAATTTGACCATGTTTTGTTTAATGGCCTTTCCTTTATATAACAATTGAGAATTGTATAAATAAGCGAAATTTTGTACATGATGAGCCATTTGAAATTCTTTATCAGGCTCAAAATCTGGATTTTGTTGATGTAACAAATACAAAGCCATCCGATTGCTTTGGTAGGCCAAGTCATGTTCGAATCCTGATGGAATTTTTTCCTTAAGAATGGTTTCTTGGGCCATTGCATACAGAAGATTCGATTGAATGCTGGCATTATCTGGAGCTAATTGGGCTGCTTTTTCAAAATATTCCTTCGACTTTTGAGCTTCATTTAGTTTTTCGTACTGGATAGCAATGGCGTTTGCGAGCTCTGCAGATTCTGGAAATTTTTCAAAACCCTCTTCAAAAGTGAATAATGCTTGAAAAGGATGGTCATTGTCTTTATAAATATTACCCAAACTTAAATAAGTGAAGGGGTGGGCGCGTTTACTTAAGGTGTATGACAAGTATTGGGCTTTTTCTTCATCAGTTGAGCTCAATCGTGCTAATTCAAAATTGCTTTTTAGATTGAGTCGACTGTTTCCTTGTGCCATTTGATAGGAAATTCGTGCTATTTGGGGCTTTTTTTCTAAGGATTCGATGTCGCCCACTTGGTTGTAGTAGCCTGCCAATAACACATGATATAAGGTAGCATTTTTGGCAAATACCCAAGCTAATCCGATGATTAAAACTCCTGATTGATACAAAAATAATTTGATACGATGTGCTTTAAATACAACCGAGTGTAAGGCTAAATTGTGGGAAAATATTTCTTTAAAATTCGAATAAATGAAAGCTGGAAATAAAACTCCCATTATTAACATGCACCGAAAATTCCATTCATAAACAAATCGAATTGCGGGATCATTCTGATGAAAATAAAACCATAGCAATGCTGGTATGGCAAGCATATAAATTCCCAAGAAGAGTAATTTTTGTTTCTCAAGAATGGGGTTGCTAACAATTTGAAACCAAAAAATAGCCCAATGCAAACACAAAAAAGAGAGCATAAAATGGTTATTTAATGCATCGCCTGCCTGTTGTTGGTATAGACCCCAAAGTAAATCAAATACATAAAAAATATATAAAATTAAGAAGGTCTTTTTTGTTTGTGGATACGTTTTTCTTCTGCCAAACTGTAAAATCAAATGCGGGATGGTCTGGGAAGATAAGATAGACAAAATGATGAGAAAGAGAAAACTAATAAAAAGGGTATAGTTAAGCGGAATTAAATAGGAGGTAAAAGGGATTAGATTTGTAGAGCTGAAGTTGGAAGGTAGAGTCTTCAATAAAGCTAAGATTAACCAAATGGATAGTCCGATATAAAATTGTATATTATTTATTTTGGCCCATTTTTTGATGCCATAAGTAAAAATAAGTATTCCGATTAGGCTACACCATGAAAAAATGTGGGTGAATAAAGGATTTAAATTTGTAAAGAAGGGTAGGAAGGATTGTCTAATCAGATAAACAGGCATTTCTAACTGGATACTTTGGTTGTGGTCAACTTTTGCCATGGAAGGGATGAGTTCACTCGCTGTTTCTAGCGAAATACCGAAAGACGGCATCCAAGGTAAACACAAAATGGGCAAAAGGCACAACACTGCACCCAAAAGAAAGAAGTAGATGGAAAGTTCTGATTTATTGTCCATAAGTTTAAATACAAATAAGAAGAGTGGTAAATTTTATTCGAATTTCGGTTAAACTTTAATTCATTCAAATATTTTGCCCCAATTTGGCAAAAAATAACAAAAAAATACAAAATCTTATTTTGCATTTTGGCTTTAACCCACTAATTTTGCGTTCCGAATGCGCTTTGTATTCGAGAAGAAATATTTTAATCATAGTTTTTAGCTAGCAAATTAAATTTTCAAATGGCAAACCTAGTAAATAAAGGGAAAGTTGCACAGGTAATTGGTCCAGTAGTTGACGTAAGTTTTGAAGGAGAAGGATCTCACTTACCAGCAATCTTGAACGCCCTTGCAGTAATTAAATCAAACGGACAAGAATTAATCCTTGAAGTTCAGCAGCATTTAGGAGAAGATCGCGTAAGAACGATTGCGATGGAAGGTACAGAAGGACTTCAGAGAGGTCAAGAAGTAGTGGACAAAGGTTCTCCAATGACGATGCCAACAGGTGAAGGAATCAAGGGACGTTTATTTAATGTAGTAGGTGAAGCCATTGATGGTATTTCTCAACCAAAATCTGATAAAGGTTTGCCTATTCACCGTTCTGCTCCTAAATTCGAGGAGTTGGCAACCACTACTGAGGTATTGTTTACAGGTATCAAGGTAATTGACTTATTGGCACCGTATGTAAAAGGTGGTAAGATTGGTTTGTTTGGTGGTGCGGGTGTTGGTAAAACCGTATTAATCATGGAGTTGATCAACAACATTGCAAAGGCATATGAAGGTCTTTCGGTATTTGCAGGTGTTGGAGAGCGTACTCGTGAAGGAAATGATTTATTGCGTGAGATGATTGAGTCTGGCGTTATCAAATATGGTGAGGAGTTTAAGCATGCAATGGAAGCAGGACAATGGGATTTGTCGAAAGTAGACAATGCAGAATTAGCAAAATCACAGGCAACTTTAGTGTTCGGTCAAATGAACGAACCTCCAGGAGCACGTGCTCGTGTGGCTTTATCAGGATTAACAGTAGCAGAATATTTCCGTGATGGTGATGGAGAAGGACAAGGTCGTGATATCTTATTCTTTATTGATAATATTTTCCGTTTTACGCAAGCTGGTTCAGAGGTTTCTGCCTTGTTGGGTCGTATGCCTTCGGCGGTAGGTTACCAACCAACCTTGGCAACGGAAATGGGAGCAATGCAAGAGCGTATTACTTCTACAAAGCGTGGTTCAATTACTTCCGTTCAAGCGGTTTACGTACCTGCTGATGACTTAACGGATCCGGCTCCCGCAACTACGTTTGCCCACTTAGATGCTACTACTGTACTTTCTCGTAAAATTGCTGAATTAGGTATTTATCCGGCCGTGGATCCATTGGATTCATCTTCTAGAATTTTATCTGCTGAAGTATTAGGAGAAGCACATTACGGTACTGCACAGCGTGTGAAGGAAATATTGCAACGTTATAAAGAATTACAAGATATTATTGCTATTCTAGGTTTGGACGAATTATCTGAAGAAGATAAATTAGTCGTTTCTCGCGCTCGTCGTGTTCAACGTTTCTTGTCTCAACCATTCTTCGTTGCTGAGCAATTTACTGGTTTGAAAGGGGTATTGGTAGATATCAACGATACCATCAAAGGATTCAATGCAATCATCGATGGTGAATATGATCATTTACCTGAAGCAGCTTTCAACTTAGTAGGAACGATTGAGGATGCAGTTGAAAAAGGAGAAAAATTAATCGCTGAGGCAGCAAAATAAATTTAATATGTTTGTAGAAATTATAACCCCAGATCGTAAAGTTTTTTCCGGAGAGGCTTCGGTGGTAACTTTACCGGGTGTAAATGGTTCTTTTCAAGTTTTAAATGATCACGCAGCCTTGGTTAGTACCTTGGCTTCTGGTGAATTATCAGCAGACAAGGAGGTTTTTCAAATTGAAGGCGGGGTTGTCGAGGTTTTGAATAATCGTGTGTTGATTTTAGCTGAAGGAGTTAATTAATTATTTATAAAAGGGATTTAAATTGCCCACCATAATTTTAAAGAAATAGGATGCAACAATTTGCATCCTATTTTTTTTTGTTTCAAATTTACAAAACGTATGCAAGCATACTAATTTTAAAATTATATCGTTGACGAATGAAAGCAGAAAACACCATTGATTTTCAAATTAAGACAAGTTGGTATGCCATTTCAAGAATGTACAATACATATGCCGCTCATTTTGATATGACAATGGCCATTGGTTTTGTTTTATTACATATCGATAAAGAAGGTACACCGGCAACTAAAATTGCTCCAGCTCTTGGCCTTGAAGTTAGAAGTTTGACTCGAATGCTGAAGAGTTTGGAAGATAAAAAATGGATTAGAAGGGAGGCCAATTATGAAGACAAACGTATTGTAAAGATATTTTTGACAGAAAAGGGAAAGGAGAAGAGGGATCAGGCCAAGCAAGGAGTTCTTTTATTTAATGAGTTGATTCGACAGCGCGTACCACAAGAGAAGTTAGAAATCTTTTTCGATGTGATTGGTTCGGTCAATCAGATTTTAGAGGAAGATTCAAAATTGATGTTAGAAGGGATTCAAAAGCAAATTAAAAAATAAAATGGAAGTTTCATCAGCATTCAAAGGAGGAGAATTTTTAATTCGACCACTATACCCAACTGAATTATTTATTCCAGAAGAGTTTACAGAAGAACAAAAAATGATTGAACAAACTTGTTTGGATTTTGTTCGAACAGAAGTATTGCCTCGATTGGAGGAAATTGATCAGGCAAAAGATACGTCGATAATGGTAGGCTTATTGGATAAGGCAGGAGAACTTGGATTATTGGGTACTTCAGTACCTGAAGAGTTTGGAGGCTTTGGAATGGATTTTAATACTTCTATGCTGGTGGCAGAGGCTTGTGGTTCCGGACACTCATTTGCTGTGGCATTGTCTGCACATACGGGTATTGGTACTTTACCAATTTTGTATTATGGAACGGAATCGCAAAAAAATAAATACCTTCCTAAATTGGCAAATGGTGAATGGAAAGCTGCTTATTGTTTGACTGAACCAGATTCTGGATCGGATGCAAATGCAGCAAAAACAAAAGCTAAACTCAATGAAAAAGGCACTCACTATTTACTGACAGGCCAAAAAATGTGGATAACAAATGGAGGTTTTGCGGATGTATTTATTGTTTTTGCCAAAATAGAGGATGATAAAAATTTGACTGCCTTTATTGTGGAAAAGGAATTTGCTGGTATTACCATGAATGAGGAGGAACGTAAAATGGGGATTAAAGGAAGTTCAACTCGTCAGATATTCTTTACCGATTGTGCTGTACCTGTAGAAAATTTGTTATACAAGCGAGAGGGGGGCTTTAAAATTGCTGTTAATATTTTGAATATTGGTCGGATTAAATTAGCTGCTGCTGTAATTGGTGCTGGAAAACGTGTGATAGACCAAACCGTACGCTATGCGGCAGATCGGAAACAATTTGGGAAGTCATTGCACGAATTTGGTGCCATTAAGCATAAAATAGCAGAAATGACCATCCGTACTTTTGCCTCAGAGTCGGCATGTTACAGAGCCGGGCAAAATATTGATGATGCTATTAAAAGTTTGAAAGAGGGTGGAATGAATGATGCGGAGGCAAAATTAAAAGGAGTTGAGCAATTTGCTATTGAATGCGCCATTATGAAGGTGCATGCATCAGAGGTGTTAGATTTTTTAGTAGATGAAGGGGTACAGGTATATGGAGGAATGGGATTTTCAGCTGAAGCGCCAATGGATCGGGCTTATCGGGACGCAAGAATCAATCGAATATTTGAAGGAACGAATGAAATCAATCGCTTATTAGCAGTTGGCACCTTGTTGAAACGAGCTTTGAAGGGAGAATTGGATATCATGAGTCCGGCACTTGCTGTTGGAAAGGAAATTTTGGGTGTTCCTAATTTCTCAATTCAGGTTCCAGAGGGAGTTTTTGGTAAAGAGCGAATGGTGCTTGAAAATTTAAAAAAGGCAACACTATTAGCTTCGGGTGCAGCCTTGCAAAAATTTACAACGGCTATTGAAGAGCAACAAGAAATTTTAATGCATGTTGCGGACATGATGATTGAAATATATGTAGCTGAGTCTACCCTTGTACGTGTAGAAAAGTTGATTTTGAAAGATGGGGAAGACAAACACGTGATTGCAAAAGATTGTGCATTGGTTTATTTACATCAAACGGTGGATAAAGTAGCATCCTCCGGAAAAGAAATTATTCAAGGATTTGCCAAAGGAGATGAGTTAAATGTGTTGTTAATGGGTTTAAAACGATTTACCAAAATAGATCCAATGAACTTATTGGAGGCTCGTAGGCGAGTGGCAGAAGCAACAATTGAGAAAAATATGTATTTATTTTAATTTTTTTTTCAAATAAGGATAAAAATTAATTTTTAGATTTATACTTTTGCAAGATTAATTGTAAGTAATATATTTACTCCAACAAAAGACTAATTAAATATTATGAAAAAACTACTTTTAGTGTTTGCGCTCGTACCATTTATTTTTTCCTGCGCAAGTAAGAAGAAGATTGCAGATTTGCAATCTCAATTAACTGAATTGCAAGCAAAGAGTGATCAATCATTAGGTAAGGCAAAAGCTGACTTAGCGGATTGTCAATCACTTACCGCTAGTTTGCAAGGTGAAATCAAGAAGCGTGATGCTGATTTAGAAGCTAAAAATGGTCAATTAAAGTCTTTGCAAGAGCAATTGGATTATTTAAAGAGAACTAATACGAATTTGTTAGACCGTCTTTCTGATTTATCAGTTATCAATAAATCGGGGGCTGAAAGTATTCGCAAGTCTTTAGATGCCTTGAATGAGCAAGGAAAATACATTAAGGATTTGAATTCATCTATTCAGCGTAAAGATTCAGTTAATTTATCATTGGTTATGAATTTAAAACGTTCATTGGCTGATGTGAATGATGAAGATGTAACAATTGAAGTAAAGAAAGGTGTAGTATATATTTCAATTTCTGATAAGTTGATGTTTGCTTCAGGATCTGCTGTGGTTTCCAATAAAGCTGAGGCTGTGTTGGCTAAAGTTGCAAAAGTAATCAATGATCACAAAGACTTAGATATTTTAGTTGAAGGTCATACGGATAGTGTACCAATTTCTACAGATTGTATCAAGGATAACTGGGATTTAAGTGCAAAACGTGCTACATCTGTTGTACGTTTATTACAAACCAAATTTGACGTAGATCCTGAGCGTATGACAGCTGGTGGTCGTGGAGAGTTTGAACCTCAGGCGAATAACAATAGCCGTGCAGGTCGTAAGAACAACCGTAGAACGGAGATTATTGTTACTCCAAAATTGGATCAATTCTTTAATTTGTTAGCACCTCCAAGTGCATCAAAATAATATTGTGAAATAAAATGTTAAAAAGGGTAGGTTTTAACCTACCCTTTTTTTATTTGTTCTTGGTATTGTTTGAGCAGTAGGTTGAGTTTATTTCCTGCCTGCTTGGAACCTCTTTCAAAGATGAGTGGCAGAATATTTTCCAATTCATTGGTAGAATACTGACATAAAAAACGAATACCTTTAATTTGAATGGATCCGCTAAAATCTACCTCTATTTGGTATTCTTCATCATGGTATTTGTCAATTATCTTTTGAGAAAGGTCTTGAATGTAGTCAACTAAATTTCTTGGGTTATTTTCCATGTTAAAATTGATAGCTTAAAGAGTAATTAATTTGGTTAGGTACATTGTAGATAGTCGAAAAGGGCAATTGGATGGTTTTTGCATTTAAATTGAATAAGTTTTGGAAAAAATGATTAGTTGATTTAATTAAATGTAATTCTTCCTCCCAATGATTGATCATGTGGTATTTGAAACCAATTTCAATTTGTTTGGATCGGGTAAGATGAATACCTAATGCCATCCCTAAGTGGTATCCATACAATGTATTTAGATGTTTCGCATCGTAAAATTCATTTTGTAAATTTTCTTTTTCCTGTAAATTTTGGTTGGGAGTAAATGATTCTAATTTTGAATATGAAATTATTTTATCTCTACCTATAGATGGTTTTAGGTAAAGAGATCTCCCCTTTCGATTGAATTGAAAAGATTTAAAAATGGACATTGAGTTTCCGCCATAACTATTTCCCCAAAAAGGTATTCCGATGGATTTCGAAATAGAAAACCCTAAATATTTAGTTTCCATACTAATTCCATATTGTAAAATAGGTGTTGTGAAAATAGAAGTTTCATATCTTTTTGAACCTAAATAATTTTGCCAAGCAATTTGTTCATCCTTTAAATTAGGTGTAAAAAAAGGAAGTGAAATACCCAATTTAAATTTCCCAGTAGAGTAGAATTTTCTTTTTAGTGCTGAATGAGGTATCAGGGTTGAATTTTTATTTTCTAATCCTATTATCAATGAATCAATCCTTGGAACTCCAAATTCCGAATCCAATCGTTCCATCATTATATCTCTTGTTAATCTATTTTTATAATTTAAAAAAAGTGTATTGTTGATGGTATCCAAATCAATGGTTTGGTAGCTTAATTTTGCATACCCTGGTATACTTCTGATTTTAGCGTATTTTGAATATTCTACTTGATTAAGAATCCAAAAATTATCTACCTTTTTATAGGTGACTTTACCTTCCGATAAGGATGTTTCTTCTTTTTTTTCTGGATTGTTTTTAAATATAAAACTTGCCACATTAAACTCGAAACCTACAATTGCAAAACTTTCTTCATCAATAAATATTAATCCTTCATAATTTTCAGGCTTTGCTTTTAAAAGAAATTTAATTTTGTAGGTCTCTCGATTATTAATGGAAACCAAATCTATTAATTCGTAGGAATAGTCTTTTAATTTTCTAGGATCTAGAAAGTATTGTTGGGAATGTACAAGGTCAAATAGTTCAACAACTTTACCATCGTTTTTCCAATGAATATACTTTGTCGAATCTGGAATGGGTTTTCCTTTTTTGGAATAGTGGATTAATTGTACTTGACTTGATTTATTTTCTCCCTCATGATAGGATAATAAGGTCTTTGTACGAAAGGCCAACTGGTAAACTGTATCAATTTTAGTTCTACAATTGGTTTCTATGGAATTGCCAATTAAAATAAATTTCCTTTGAGGGTAATTTTTTGGAATTGCCTCAATCGCTTGTTTAACCAGATCTCGCGCACTGGAGTTTACAATAACATTTTGAAGACTCTTTGATTGGGGTTTAAGGAGAATGGTGGATTCATTTTTAAAGGATTTGATTGGAATATGAATCGAATGATACCCTACACTACTAATTTTTAAATTTAAATTTTGTTCCCAATCTGTTTCTCGAACCGTTAATTGAAATTTACCCTGATTATCAGTGATAATTCCTCTTTTTCCTAATTGAATGGAGGTATTTGGGATGTTCAATTGGCTTTCTTCGTCTTTAATGACTCCAGAAATGGTGGATTGGGCATATAAAAAATGAGTACAAAAGAGTATGGCTATAATTGAGTTAAATCGTTTAATTTTCATTGTATAAAAGTTAAAAATGGTGGGTATACCCACCATTTATGTTTTTAATTATTGGGAATTTCTAATTTTTCCTGCGATAACAAAAATAGCCGCAATTTCGCCAATTGCTCCTTTGGCCCAATTCCAGCCTTCTTTGAAGCCTTCTTTAAAATCTGTCCACCAGCCTCCTCCAAAGGTCTGGGTAAGCTCTTCAGTAGACATTGGGCATAAGCCTTCTAATTCAAATACGATTTTCTTGTTCATGGTAATTAATGGTTAGGGTGAAAATTAATTAATTAAGGCTAATACAACGGGCGCATAATAAGCGATAGCCACAACAGCTAATGCGCCAACAATGTATCCAACAGTTTTCCAGAATCCACCTCCTTCGATGTGGATTAATTCATTGAAAGTCAGCTCTACTGCTTCCAAATCCATAAAATTTAATGGAATTGTTTTCATTTTGGTTAGGTATTTAAGTGATACAATATGTAATCGCGAATTACATAACAAAGAAACAATTCTTCTTTGAATATTCAAATTAGTTATCTGATAAATACAATTTTATCAGATAACTGATATCTTAATTTCCTCCAAGAATTTTGTAAAGTTGTACACTATAAATCCATCTGTTTTTATAAATTTCTAAAAGGTCTAATTCTGATTTAAGTGTATTTTGTTGGGCAGTTAAAATTTCAAGATAATTTGCCTTATTTGTTTGGAATAAATCTGCAACAGTTTGAATGGCATTGATATTTAATTCTACTTCTTTTGACTTATGTTTAATTTGCTCATTCATTAAATCGAGACCTCTGATGTTTGAATCCCATTCCAAAAATGCATTATTTAAGGTTTGCAAATATGTGATTTCAGAAGATTTTAATTTACTTTCTGCGATACGTATTTCTGCTTTTAAAGCATTTCTGTTGATAAGTGGTTTGCTTAAATTTCCGATTAAATTGTAACTCAATGAAGCGGGTAATTGAAATAAATATTGGGGTTGAAATCCTTGTACTCCAATAAAATTAGAAAAGATCAAACTGGGTTTTAAGGCTAATTTGGCTGCCTCTCTGTCAAGTAAATGGGCTTCAATATTCAACTGTGCTTGTTTCACATCAGGTCTTTGAGTTAAATAATCTAAATGAATAGTTCGGTATTCTTTTGAAAAATCGGTATCAATTGGCATTAATGTCCGTTTTATTTCAAAATTTCGGTTGTTTAACAATTGTCTAATATTATTTTCGATGGAAATGATTTCACTAAGTAATACACTCACTTGGGCTCTTGAATTTTCTAATTGCGCCTCTAACTGCAATACTGCCATTTCATTTACAACTCCAGCTTCTTTTTGAATCTTTACTAATTCTACAGCTTTTCGTTGAATTTCAATATTTGATTTTAGAATTTCTAATTCTCTATCTAATGCAACCAATTCGCCATAATAAATAGCTGTTTTGGCGACTAATTGTGTTTTAATCCAATTGTATCCTTCCTCACTACTTATAAATCTTAGCGCTTGCGCTTTTTTTCTGGTGTTTAACTTTCCCCATATATCCCATTCCCAATTAGTTTGTAAACCAATAGGTACATCCGGTAAATGTTCTGGAATTCGCATTGAAGGAGTTATGTTGGGTGAAAACTGTGTGTCGTAGTTTCCCACTCCGTCCATCGTGTATTTGCCAAATTTTCGAATACTTGGATTGAACTGCAAGGATGAAAATGGTTTTAATTGGCTCGCACTCATGACAAATTGCTCTTTCGCAATTTGTATTTGTTGGTATTCTAATTGGAAGGCTGTATTCCTTGTTAAAACAGAATCAATTAATGCTATCAAAAAGGGATCATTCGCCCAAATTTTTTTGATGGGATTTTGTACTACACTGCTGTCTTTTAATTCTTTGATCGTTTTTTGTAAGTCATTATTTCCTATTTGAACCTTACAAGAGGTAAAAAATAGGAAAATCAGCATCCCAATACTGTATATTATTCCTTTAAGCTTCATTTCTTTTTTTATTTAATAATCCTTGAAAAATAACATATAAACATGGAATCAGTAATAAACCGCCGATGGTTCCAATTAACATTCCGCCTGCTGAAGCACTACCTATGGTTCTATTTCCGATTGCTCCAGCTCCATTAGCCAACATTAATGGGATAAGTCCAGCAATAAAAGCAAACGAGGTCATTAGGATTGGGCGAAGTCGGGTCAAAGCTCCTTGTTTGGCTGCTTCAAAAACCGAAAGTCCAGATTTTTGTTTTTGTATGGCAAATTCAATAATCAAAATGGCATTTTTACCTAATAAACCAATCAGCATGACTAAGGCAACTTGGGCATAAATATTGTTTTGTAAACCAAAAATTAATAAAAACAAATAGGTTCCCATTGCTCCTATTGGTAGAAATAGTAAGATTGGAAATGGCAATAAAAAGGATTCATACTGAGCTGAAAGCAATAGATATATAAACAAAAGACAGATTCCAAAAATGAAAACTGTTTGGTTTCCTGCTAAATTTTCTTCTCGTGTCATTCCAGACCATTCGATGGTGTACCCCTTTGGTAAGTGTTTGGTTGCAGCGAATTTAATGGTTTCTAAGGCGGTGCCGGAACTAAAACCAGGTGCAGGCTCACCATTAACCATCGCTGAAGTAAACATATTAAATCGAGTTACCTGTTCAGGTCCAAATACCTTATTGATCCTGATAAAAGAGCTATAAGGAACCATTTCACCTTTATTGTTTTTGGTGTGAAAACGAAGGACATCATCAGGGTGTATTCGATAGTTGGGGTGCGATTGAACCATAACCTTGTACATTTGTCCGTATCTTATAAAGTTTGTTGCATAAAAACTACCTAATAAGGTTTGTAAATTATCCATTGCGGATTGGATGTCTACCCCTTTTTGAGCTGCTGCATCTTGGTCAACTTCAATCATAAATTGAGGGAAGTTCGGGTCGAAGCTTGAAAAAGTATTTTGGATTTCGGGAAGTTTATTCAATAAAGAGGCAAATTGATTCGTAACAGCTGACAATTTTTTTAAATCACCTGTACCCGTTCTGTCTTGAATTCGGAATTCAAATCCAGAGGCATTTCCAAATCCAGGTACTGCTGGTGGTGGAAGAAATTGGATATTAGCTTCTTTGATCTCTTTTGTCTGTTGATAAAATGATTCCGCCAATTGATCGACCGTTTTAGTTCGTTCTGTCCACGGCTTTAGGGTAATAATTCCCATACCGAAGGAAGCCCCACCTCCATCTGTCAATAAACTGAAACCAGATAAACTAGAAAAAGATTCTATTGAAGGGTCCTTTTTAATTTTTTGATAAATTGAAGAGAGGGCATTTTCAGTACGTTCTAGAGTGGCTCCCGGAGGACTTGTTACGTTTACATAAAGTGTTCCTTGGTCTTCTGAAGGTATAAAACCTGTGGGCAGTATTTTGACCAAGGCAATAGTAAGGATGGTTACCGAAAAAAGGCTTATCCAAGTAGTTTTTTTGAAATGTATAAACCAAACAACACCCTTTAAATAATTAGTTGAAATTTTTTCAAAAGTTTGATTGAACTTAATGAAAAATTTATTTAAAAAATTTGTAGGTTTTAGATGTTCAGGTTTTTTTAATAATAAAACACACAATGCCGGAGTAAATGTTAATGCTGTAATTCCGGATAGCGCAATTGATATCGCCATTGTTATTGAAAATTGCCTATAAAATACGCCGATTGGTCCATCTAAAAATGCAACGGGGATAAATACAGCACCCATCACAAGTGTTATCGAAATGATTGCTCCAGAAATTTCTCCCATAGCTTCCTCTGTTGCTAGTAAAACTGAAATATTTTTTTCTTCTAATTTAGAATAGACTGCTTCAACAACTACGATTGCATTGTCTACTACAATTCCAATGGCTAGAACAAGTGAAAAAAGGGTAAGGAGATTAATTGAAAATCCAAAAAGTAATATAAACGTAAATGTGCCAATGAGGGAAACAGGCACAGCTAAAATTGGAATTAAAGTGGCTCTCCAGTTTTGTAAAAAAATAAATACTACCAAAGCTACTAATATAAATGCTTCTATTAAAGTTTTGATTACCTCATGTATCGAAGCATTTAAAAATCGAGAAACATCATAGCTTATGGTATAATTCATTCCAGGAGGAAAACTAGTTGTTTTTAATTCCTTTAATTTTGCTTTAACATTTTCAATCACCTCTGCTGCATTTGATCCTGGCCTTTGCTTTAGGAGAATGGCTGCAGAAGGTTGCCCATTTTCTTTTGATAAAACATCGTAATCCAATGAACCAAATTCAATTGTCGCTAGGTCTTTTAGTCGTAAAATTTGTCCATTTTCGGTAGACTTAATTACTAAATTTT
>JACCDK010967798.1_pt1 | contig 14354 bp, 13 predicted proteins | sample 7445871 | NCBI WGS metagenome assembly JACCDK01 (sample SAMN15323436, study PRJNA562643) | freshwater metagenome | isolation source: river surface water | place: USA:Blue River Watershed | collected 2017-08-15 | reverse complement strand
CTAAAGAATCTCTGGATTTGCGGTTCAGGAACTTGGCCTGGAGGTGGCGTCGGAGGAGCAAGCGGGGCAATTGTCGCTAATTCTTTATCTTAAGGTTTCCAAGTTCCATAAACGGATGATAAGACGGAGACTATTTCACCCACAGTTGCATAAGCTTTAATCGCTTCGATTGTTGCCGGCATAACATTTAAATTAGCTTTAGCATCTTCATGAAGTTTCTTTAGAGAATTTTCAACCTTTAGATTATCTCTAGAGCTTCTCAGGCTTTGGAGAGCCGATACTTGAGCACGTTCGCTATCGGGATTAATTGCAAAGGGCACAAATTTCTCTTCTTCGTCAGTCTCAAACTTATTAACGCCAACCAATATTCGCTCGCCGTTTTCAATTGATTGTTGGAATCGATATGCCCGCTCCGATAACTCTTTACTGAACCAACCGCTATTTACGCAGGAGAGCGCGCCACCTCGATTCTCAATTTCCTTAAGCAGTCCCCAAATCTCATCGCATAATTGATCGGTTAATCCTTCTATGTATGGGCTTCCTCCAAGAGGATCAGCTACTTTTAGAAGATCTGTTTCGAAAGCGATTACCTGCTGGGTACGGAGCGCGAGCGTCGCAGCATCTTGAGTAGGAACACCAAGCGCTTCGTCATAAGCCGAGACGTGCATAGTTTGGATTCCACCTAGCGCTGCAGCCACCATCTCGGCTGCGGTTCTCGTCACATTGTTCATCGGTTGCTGATAGGTCAGCGATGATCCAGCAGTAAAAGCAAAAATTCGTAGTTGTTCTGAACGAGGATCTTTAGCTTGGTATTTCTCTCTTATCAATTGAGCCCAAACTCTGCGAGCCGCTCTAAATTTGGCGACTTCTTGCAGAATTTCGATATTAGAAGAAAGGAATGTAAATAGAGTCGGTGCAACTTGGTCTACTGAAACACCTCTTGCTATTGCGGCATCAAGATATTCCTGAGCATTTGCAAATGTGAATGCAATTTCTTGAGCTGCCGTAGATCCGGATTCACGTATGTGGTAACCGCTCATAGCTAGGGGAACCCACTTTGGTACGTTTTCAGAAACATATTCGATTACGTCAACTGAGAGTTTTAGCCCAGCCTCAGCCGGAAAAATCTGTGTACCTCTTGCTATGTACTCTTTAAGCACGTCATTTTGAATAAACATCCCAAAATCGTTTGGATTTACGCCTCTAATTTCAGCTAGGGCTATAAACATTGCCGCCCAGATATACCCAATCGAATTGGCAGTAGTTCGTACCTGATTAATTTTTTCAAGGGGAATTTCATTCATGAGAATTTCGATATCGCGCAGCGAATCAATCGCGACACCCACACGACCAACTTCTCCGAGGGCTCGAGGATGATCTGAATCAAGGCCCAGCTGTGTTGGAAGATCTAACGCCACGCTAAAGCCGGTTAAGCCTTGCTCAAGAAGAGTTTTAAAACGTTGATTGGTCTCTTGCGGTGTTCCAAAGCCACCGTATTGGCCCATAGTCCAAACTGACGGGTCCGCTTTGATTCCTCGGGTATATGGAAATTCTCCAGGAGTCTCCATTTAGCTTAAGCCCCGCGATCTTTCTCAAGTTGTAACTTAAGTGTTTTCTTAGAAATTTTTCCTGTTGAGTTTAGAGGAAACTCTTTAACAACAAAAACATCCTTTGGTTTTTTATAAGAAGCCATTTTGGATTTGCAGTGTTCTAGAATTTTTGTGACAACGCTCTCTTCGTCTAGCGCAGAATTAGGTTTAAGCGAGACAAACGCTGTTACGCGCTGACCCCACTCTTTATCAGGTGCTCCCAATACGGCTACTTCATTTATTTCTGAGACTTCGGCTATAACATCCTCGATTTCCCGAGGATAGATGTTGTATCCACCGCTAATAATCATGTCACCTTTTCGGTCTACGAGATACAAGCGATTATCGCTATCAAGTCGACCCAAATCTCCGGTATGTAACCAGCCGTCTCGGACAACCTTTGTTACGTTCGGATCACTTCCTGCTGCTCCGTAGTAACCACGCATAACTAGATCGCCTCTAGTTATAACTTCACCGATTTCTCCGTTGGCAACTTCTTTTCCATCCTCATCTACAATTTTGATTTCAACTGTTGTGCAAGGATTTCCTGCGCTTGTTAAAACTTCCGGAGTTTTCTCTAAACCTAACCGATGATCGGCTTCGCTTAAAACTGTTACTGGGGGGATTGCTTCAACTAAACCGTAATACTGAATCATGTGAGTGGTGATATTTTCGAAACACTCACGGATCTGTTCGGGCGGCATTGGGGCGCCGGCATAACCAAGCATCTTTAAGTTTTTGAACCTCTCTGGGGTAATTCCATCCAGAGTTAGAAGTCTTGCCACCATCGTGGGAACTAGCGCCGTTGCATTTGCGCCGCGGCTCTCAATCTCTTCTAAAAGTAATTCTGGTTCATATTTGGCGTGAATGACTTGTCTTGCCCCGAAAGTAAAAAAGGGAAGCACGAAGAGACCGCTGGTGTGGGTGACAGGGCCAGCATGTACCCAGATGTCATTCTCATTTGGGGTACGCCCAAAAATATCGGTGACTATGTTTCCTAAACTTGCCAATCTATTTCTGTGGGTTCGAATCGCACCTTTTGGATTTCCCGTCGTTCCACTGGAGTAGTTGAGAGAAACCAAAGTATCCGGAGAAATATCAATCCTGAGCGGTTCTGTTGATTCCTTCGCAAGGAACTTTTCGTACGGTAGAGCTCCCGGAGCGTCGCCATTTATCACGATGATATGTTCAACTAATTCACGAACTGGAGCTGCATCGTCCCAGAACTTCGCATCAAGAATTAATACCTTGGCTCCGCAATCTTTTGTTATTCGAACCCAATCATTTGGATGAAGTCGGTAATTCAGAGCAACACGACAAAGGCCTGCTGAGGAGATTCCTAAATCTGTCTCAATGTAAGTATTTTGATTCGATTGCAGATCAAGGACTCGATCTTCTGACTTAAGTCCCAAGGCGCGAAGAGCGCGAGCTAATTGAAAAATCCTTGCGCCAACTTCACCGTATGTCTTGGTGCCGTCGGGACCAACAAGGGCAATGCGATCGCGATAGCGCCGCATCGAGCGGGCAACGATCGTTCCAACGTCCACTTACTGCTCCCTCTAGAAGTATTGGTGTTAATTCTCGCGTCTGATGTATGCACTATCAAGTATCCAAGCACCTTCAGTGGTGATCGTTACAGGATTTATGTCCAACTCAAAATCTCCTTGCCAGGACGCAGTCGCATCAGCAATACGAAGGATAGTCTCAACTAGAGCGGAGCGATTCCCGGCCTTTTCGCCTCGAACTCCTGCAATCAGTTGGCCAAGACGTGTTTCATCCAACATCTCTTCAACATCTTCTTTGCTCACCGGAAGGATTCTGAGAGCTGAATCTCGTATCACTTCAGTTAAGACCCCGCCCACTCCAACCGTAAGAACTTTCCCAAGTGTAGAAGTTGTTACACCGACCAAAGCTTCTACTCCTTTTGGAATGAATCGTTCAACCATAACTTTCGCGCTGTCACTAAGTGAAAGCAATTTTGCTGCAGAACTTTCAGCTTTACTCTCATCAATATCAAGAAGCACGCCACCAATTTCCGTCTTATGCATGACTCCGGGGATCACAACTTTCAATACCGCTCGGCCACCAACTGATTTAACAGCCTCACTCGCTTGAGCTGAATTATCAATTAGAAAATTTTCTGGGATTGAGATTCCTGATTTCCGCCATAACTCTTTAAGTTCCTTTTCAGTAACTCCGGATTTCGGCTCCGGCACAGCCGACGTAATTGGATTTCTAGATTTAGTTTGCGCATTTCGTTTTGAAGCATCCTTCAAAATCGATAGCGCTCTAACAGCTCGCTCTGGAACTGGAAAAGTCGGTAAGTTGGCATCGATAAATAGTTTTCCAGCCGAGGGCGCAAGCGATGGTGATCCGGTTCGCGCAATAACAATCGGAAGTCTCTCGCCTGAATCTAAATTTATTGACTTTAAGGTGTTTGCAATCATTTCTACATCGTCACCAACAAGTACACAGAAAGCGGCAACAATTGCATCAATTCCAGGGTCCTGGCTTAATACCTGGACAGCTTTTTTGAAAAGCTCTTTATCTGCCATTACAGCCGCTGTTAAATCGACTGGATTGGCCGAAGAGCCGTAAGCAGGAATTATTTGGTCAAGTTCATCTCTTGTTTTCTTCGATAGCTGGGCCAACTTCAGGCCATACTTTTCTATCGCATCAGCCGCGAGAATTCCGCTACCGCCCGAGGTTGTGATTACTGCAATTCGATTTCCAGCCAAACGCTTCTTGGTTGCAAAAATTGCGCCAGCATCAAGCAACTCTTCAACGTCATTTACTCTAACTGCGCCAGCACGTTTGATTGCGGCATCCATTACCCGATCGCTAGATGCCAATGCTCCCGTATGTGATTCAGCTGCGCGGGCACCAGCTTCAGATCGCCCAGATTTCAAAATCGCAGTTGGTTTTGCTTTGGCAACATATTCCAATGCATTTAAATCATCAATGGATTCTGCGTAGATCAACAAGCCAGTTATTGATTCATCATCTGCAACGGTTTTTGCAACTTCTAGCGCAGTTACGTCTGCCTCATTACCAGTTGTAACCACAACTCCAATCGGAAGGGAGCGATCGATACCGAGTGAATAAGTTCCATAGCCAAGGGCTCCGGATTGGCTGATTAGCGCTAGTCCACTATTTGCCAACTCAGTTGAATCTGAAGCGAAGACGGGTGAAAAGGTCGCTAAGAGTCTTGCTTCACTTCCGATTGAGCCGATGCAATTAGGTCCAACTACACGCATTCCAAATTCTTTTGCGATAGAGATAATTTCATCTTGTAACTTTTTGCCGGATTCACCGCTCTCTGCAAAACCCGATCCCATTACTGTGACTATGGAAACTCCGGCTTCGCCACACTCTTTAACCGCCGTTTTAGCCGCATCAACCGGAACCATAATTAAAGCCAGTTCAATTTTCTTAGGAATATCTTTTACGGATTTATAAGCAGTGATGCCGGCTATTTCACCACCTTTAGGGTTTACCGGAAAAATCTCACCTTGGTATCCGTATTTCTTCAAATAAGAAATGGGAAGTCGCGACATAGCGCCCTCACGATCAGAGGCGCCGATTATGGCGATTGAATTTGCCCGCCAGAGGTTTGCGATTGCCTGCGACATTAGATCGCGGCATACCCTTCGATCTCGATAAGCGCTTCTTTATCCCAGAGCCTCGTAACTCCGACTAGAGTCATGGCTGGATAATCTTTACCAACTAATCTTTTCCAAACGGTTCCAATTTCTTTAGCGTGAGCGCGATAGTCCGCAGGGTCAACCGAAAAGATAGTTAGCTTCGTTAATGAACTAGGAGCGCCACCTGATTCTTTTAATGAAATCAAAAGATTTGAAAGTGCTCTTTCGAATTGTTCGACTATGCCATTTCCAACAATTGCACCGCTCTTCTCCATAGAGGTTTGTCCGGCTAAGAAGACGATTCTTTTACCTTCGACTGCCACGGCATGCGAAAAGCCAATTGGCGCGGCGAGGTTTTCTGGATTTATTCGCTCAAAAGTCATTTAGCTTCTCCGTTCATTTTGCTTCCATCGAGATATTTTGCCTCACCAGTGGTTTCAACGTTTAGGTAAGAATTAACTGCAGCTGCTACTTCCTCTGGTTTTAGAACTCTTCCACCGGGTTGGCGTGAAGCTAAGGCTGCTCTAACTTCAGTAATACTTTTTCCAGTTCTTGCTGCTGCCGCCTCGACACTTCGTTGCATCATCGGTGTATCTACGAAAATGGGGCAGACCGCATTCACCTGTATATTGTCGCGAGATAGTTCGGCGGCTGCACTTCGCATTAAACCAACGATAGCGTGCTTAGAAGCTGAGTAAGCAGCGATGTTTGGTGCTCCATGAAGTCCTGCTTCACTCGCCACAATCACGATTTTCCCGCCACCTTGCTTGCGCATTATTGGAGTTATGGCTCGGATGAATCGGAATGGCGCTGTTGCATTTAACTCCATCGTTCGATTCCATAAAACATCGTCAGTATTTTCAATAGTTGCCGAGACGCCATCTCCCGCGTTGAGGACAAGAAAATCTATTCCGCCAAATTGCTTTAATACATTGTCAATGATTTGCGACGGTGAATTAGGGTCAAGTAAATCTGCGGCAATAACTAGAGTTTCTCCAGTCGCACCTTTAATTGATTCTTGTAACTCAGACTCAGTTCTAGCAGTCACTGCAATCTTATGTTTTAGGGGAGAACTCTTGAGCTGATTTACGATGGCTCGGCCGATTCCGCGTCCAGCGCCCGTAATGAGCACGCGTAGCTGTTGCTGATCGTTGCTCACAGAGCTTCACATCCTTTAATTGTCTTAGCGCCTTAACTTATCAGGGATAATCAGCCCTATGAAGGTCTTCATTGCAGAGGCCGCTCGAACACCATTCGGCGCTTACTTTGGTGCGCTCTCGAATATTCGTCCAGACGACCTGCTTGGTGCAACTATCCGAGAGTTAGTAACAAAAACTCCAAAATTGAAAACCAGCGAGATTGATGATGTAGTAATCGGAGATGCAAATGGCGCAGGTGAAGACAACAGAAATGTTGCGCGAATGGGCGCCCTACTGGCCGGACTTCCTGAGACGGTTCCAGGTGTAACAATTAATCGTCTCTGTGGATCGGGTGCAGAAGCAGTAATCCAAGGTTCGAGAGCAATAAGAACTGGCGATGCAAAGTTTTTAATTGCCGGCGGTGTCGAGTCAATGTCTCTAGCTCCGTGGATTGTACGAAGATCTGAAAAGAAATTGCCGGAGAAAGTTGAAATCAACGAACTCAATCAATCCACAGTCGGATGGAGAATGGTCAATCCAAATTTTCCAGGAAATTGGACTGAAAGCCTCGGCCGATGTTCCGAAAAAGTCGCCGCGAAATTAGGAATTTCTCGTGCAGAACAAGACGAATGGGCCTTACGTTCGCACCAACTGGCTGATCGAGCATGGAGTTCAAAACTTCATGATGGATTTGTTTTTCCATTTGGTGGCTTAACGCGAGATGAGTCGATAAGAAATGATACGTCTATAGAAAAACTCGCAGCTCTCCCTTCAGCGTTTTCAGAGGGCGGCGCCGGTACAGCAGGAAATTCATCTCCAATCAACGACGGCGCAGTCTCCATGTTATTAACGGATGAAGTTGGCATCAGGGATTTGGCAATAAATCGTGATATCTCCGGCGGATTCGGTGAGATTCTTGGAAGTAAAGTCGTTGCTCGTTCGCCAGATGAATTTAGCTTGGCGCCAGTTGATGCAATTAACGGACTTCTTGCAAAGCTCTCTCTTTCTTTCAAGGATATTGAAATTTGGGAAATCAACGAAGCGTTTGCATCTATGGTGCTCACGGTATTGAAGGAACTCCCAGAAATTGATCGAAATAGAGTAAACGTAAACGGGGGAGCAATAGCGATTGGTCATCCAGTAGGCGGATCTGCTGCTCGAGTAATCGTAGATACAACTCGCGAATTGCGAAGGCGTGGCGGTGGCGTTGGTATCGCAGCCGCGTGCATCGGCGTCGGACTCGGCGTAGCTATTGCAATCAGAGTCTAATTTTTGGTTATTTAATTAAACTTCAGAGTAGTATCTCTTCATGATTGAAAAGTCCGACTTCACTGATATCAAGTACCAAATCAGCGATGGCGTTGCAACAATAACTATCAATCGTCCTGATCGCTATAACGCTCTTCGTGGCCGAACTGTTGATGAGCTTCTCTCTGCTTTCAAATTCGCTTGGGTGGACCAAAAAGTTGGAGCGGTGATTCTTACTGGAGCGGGCGAAAAGGCCTTCTGCACTGGCGGTGATCAAAAAGAACGAGCCGAAAAAGGAAATTACGGCGAGACCGAAACTGGAATGTTTGAAATTGAAGCATTACACAAAATTATTCGTGCTATCCCAAAACCAGTCATCGCGGCTGTAAATGGATTTGCAATCGGCGGAGGCCATGTCTTACACGTTCTCTCTGATCTCTCTATTGCCTCAGAAAGCGCGCGGTTTGGCCAAGTTGGACCACGTGTTGGATCTTTCGATGCCGGATTTGGCTCCGCTTACCTAGCACGAGTGGTTGGTGAGAAAAGAGCTCGAGAGATTTGGTTTCTCTGCGAGCAATACGACGCCGTAACTGCAGAACGCTGGGGACTTGTAAATAAGGTTGTTCCTGCCGATAAATTAATGGAATCAGCAATGGAGTGGGCGAAGAAAATTGTGGCACTATCTCCCACAGCAATTAAGGCACTCAAGCACTCATTTAATGCAGATACCGATCACATAATGGGAATTCAATCTTTAGCATTTGATGTGCTTGATCTATATACAGCAACTGATGAATCAAAAGAGGGTGGCAAAGCTTTTACCGAGAAGCGTCCACCGGATTTCTCTCCTTACCGATAGAACTAGAATAAATCTCTAGCCAAACTTGGCTTGGATTTCTTCAAAAGTCATACTTGATTTAGCTGCCTCAGCAATTAACTTTTCTCGCTCGAGGTTTCTCTCAAGTTGTACTTTTCCGGAGAGATATTGCTTCGGCCAACCAATCTCCAAGAATCCTGATTTTGCGCTCTCCATGAGAGTCCAAGCCGGATTAGCCAGGTGCGGTCTAGCTACAGCGCATAGGTCAGCTCGGCCGGCGGCAATAATGGTATTTGCGTGATCGGCTTCGGAGATTGCACCAACGGCAATCGTTGAGATGCCGGCTTCGTTTCTAATGCGATCAGCAAAAGGCGTTTGGAACATTCGTCCATAAACTGGTTTCTCTTCTTTTGATACCTGGCCAGAGGAAACATCGATGAAATCAGCCCCGGCTTCTTTAAAGGCTTTGCTTATTTCGACGGCATCATCAGGAGTAATTCCACCTTCAACCCAATCGTGAGCGCTGATACGAACGCTCATCGGCTTACCCTTTGGCCACGCAGCACGCATCGCTTTAAATACTTCGATTGGGTAACGCAATCTGTTTTCAAGTGAGCCACCATATTCATCGGCTCGCTTATTTGTCAGTGGTGAAATGAATGACGAAATGAAATATCCGTGAGCCGCATGAAATTCCAGCCAGTCAAATCCGCATTTATCGCCCTCAATTGTGGCGCGGACAAAATCAGCTTTTATTCTCTCCATATCCTCTTTAGTCGCTGCTTTAGATTTCTGAGATACACCCGGAAGATATTGTTGTTCTGAGGCAGAAACGAGTGGCCAACCATCTTTTTCAACTGGCTTATCAATTCCTTCCCAAGCTAATTTGGTTGCACCTTTTGCACCTGCGTGGCCAATTTGTAATGCAATCTTGGCATCAGTGTTCTCGTGTACGAAATTAACGATACGCGTCCAGGCATCTGTATGTTCTTTTGTATACATCCCTGGGCAGCCAGGTGTAATTCGAGCATCTGCGGTAACACAAGTCATTTCGGTAAAAACTAATCCCGCTCCACCCATCGCGCGAGATCCGAGATGGACCAAGTGATAATCACCAGCGAGACCATCTTTCGCAGAGTATTGCGCCATCGGAGATACCACTATTCGATTTTTCAGAACTAGGTCTCTTACCTTAAGCGGAGTGAACATCGGCGGGATTTTCGCCCCCGACTTTGGAAGCGGAAGTCCAGCGTCGGCAAAGGCTTTAGTTGCAAACCAGCTCTCATACTCTTCAAGATATTTCTTATCTCTAAGCCTTAAGTTTTCATGTCCAATTCGCTGACTTCGAGTTAGGAGTGAGTAGTTGAACTGTTCTGGTTCCATGTGAGCGTATCTCTTTACGTTTTCAAACCACTCCATCGCATTTCTAGCAGCAGATTGAATCTTCAAAACTTCAATTGATCGAGTATCTTGATAACTTGCCAGTGCTGACTCAATAGATGCTTGACCTTTGTCTACGCTTTCAAAAGCTCTGGCTAACTCGATTGCATCCTCCATAGCGAGTTTTGTTCCTGAGCCAATTGAGAAATGCGCGGTATGAGCAGAATCTCCTAACAAAATCGTTGGATATCGCTTGCCTTGAACCTCATTCCAATGAATCCAGTTCTGACAGATAACTCGTGGGAACTTTATCCAAATCGCAGATCCGCGCAGGTGTGAAGCGTTGCTAAGTAGTTTGGCTCCATCTAGTTGCTTAGCAAATAGTTTTTCGCAGAATGCAATTCCTTCTTCCTGGCTCATTTTGTCGATTCCAGCTTTAAGCCAAGTCTCTTCTGGAGTTTCTACGATGAATGTAGAGGTATCTCCATCAAATTGATAAATGTGTGCTTGGAACCAACCATGCTCGGTCTCTTCGAATAAAAATGTGAAGTCTTTGAAAACCTTTTTTGTTCCAAGCCAGACAAATCGACATGTTCGAAGCTGTACATCAGGGTGGAAAGTATCTGCATACTTAGTTCGAATCGCGCTATTTAATCCGTCAGAGGCTATGACAATATCAGCACCGTATTTCAGTGCGAGCTCTTGATCGTCTTTAACTTCGGTTTCGAAAACTAATTCAACGCCAAGTTGCTCGCATCTCTCTTGCAGAATATTTAGCAAACGCTTTCGTCCAATTCCGCAGAAACCATGACCACCAGAAATAATGCTCTTATTCTTAAAGTGAACATCAATATCATCCCAGTGATTAAATGAACCTAAAATTTCACGAGCAGTCTCTTCATCTGCGCGAACGAAATTAGCGAGAGTCGCATCAGAGAAAACAACGCCCCAACCAAAGGTGTCGTATGGGCGATTACGTTCCACAACTGTTATTTGATGAGACGGGTTCTGCTTCTTCATCAATAGCCCAAAGTAGAGACCGCCAGGTCCACCGCCGATACAGAGAATCTTCACGCTTGGAAGGATACCCTTGAGTCCTCGGAAGGGATATCGCAAGAATGATAAATAGCTTCACCGGGAAGGTTGCGCTCGTCACAGGCGGGGCGGGTGGGATTGGAGCCGAGATTGCTCGAGCTCTTATCGAAGAAGGCGCCGCTGTTTCTATCTTCGACACAAACGCTGAAGCGATATCAAATGTAATTTCTTCACTTAATTCAACAAAAGTTATTGGAAAAGTTGTAGATGTTCGCAGTCAAAAGTCCGTTGAAGAAGCAGTCTCAGAAGTTGTATCGCACTTCGGGGGAGTCGATATTTTGATTGCGGCTGCGGGTGGATCGCTTGGCACCCCGCGAGACTTAAATGAAATTTCCGAAGAAGATTTGGATTTAGTAATAGATGTAAATATCAAAGGCACCTTTCACTGCGCGAAAGCCGTCATACCTTCAATGAAATCTCGTGGCGGTGGCGCAATCGTCACTTTCTCCTCAATCGGAGGAAGAAGTGCGAGCCCAGTAACTGGAGTTCCATACGCTGCAGCTAAGGCAGGCATCATCGGCTTAACTCGAAGATTGGCGAGAGAAGTTGGAGCTGACGGAATTCGCGTTAATTCAATTGCGCCTGGCCTGTTTCTCACCGGAAGACTTCAAGGCATGTTCGACAAAATGTCCCAATCTGAGCAAAAAGAAGTTCTTGATGGAATTCCGCTTAAGAGAATGCCTCGAATCGAAGAATGTGTAGCACCTGTTCTATTCCTTGCTAGCGATGCTTCTTCATATATCACCGGAGCCGTTCTTGATGTTAACGGCGGAAGATTGATGGCTAATTAGCTCTTAAGACTTTTTCTTTTTTCTAGCTCAATCTTTAACCAATCTCCAATTTTGGAAAGTGGCGATGCGGTAGGAAAAATTCCAGAAACGCCTAATTCGCGTAACGGTGCTTCATCAGCTTTTGGAATCGTTCCTCCGACGAAGAGAATTACAGCGCCAATATTTCGATTTTCTAATTCCGTTTTTAGCTGCTTTATCAACGGCAGATGTGAACCGCTAAGTATGGAAAGCCCGATTGCCTGCACGTCTTCCTGGAGCGCTATGGATGCGACATCAGCGGGAGTCTTGTGGAGACCTGAGTAAACAACTTCATATCCTTGATCTTTCAAATATCTTGAAACAATTAAGGCGCCTCTATCGTGTCCATCTAGTCCGATTTTAGAAATCAAGACTCTCGATGGAATTTCCCTTGTCCCCGCTTGGCTGCTTGTCATATTTAGTTAACCCTATTACGAAGAGCCAGAATTTCTGAAACTAAGTCGTCAATACCTTGGTTCTGGAGAGCCGAACCCGAGAGGACCTTGGCGGGTTTACTATCGAATGAGGAGCTCGCCATCTGTTGCTGTTTGAAGACATTAACGAGATTCAAATTCTGTCCGTTCTCAATCTTGTTAAAGAATATTACATCCCCAGTTTCTATGAGTCCAGACTTTGCAAATTGTATTTCGTCACCATTGGTAAGCGTTTGCACATTAATAATCAAATCAAAAATTTCCGGAAGATTATCTTGAGTCTGTCCGAGGCCTACCGTCTCTACAAATACTATTTCATAACCAAAGTGAAATAAGGCTGCTGTAATTGCATCTAAATTACTAGGAAGAGTTGTAAGGCTTCCTCGATGACCAACTGATCGGAAAAATAATGAATCTTCAGGACGTTCACTCGTTAGCCGGATTCGATCACCCAAAAGAGCTCCGCCCTTTTTTGAAGAAGGATCGAAAGCCAGGACCGCGACTTTTGAACTTAGTAAATCTCTATGCCGAAGAAGACAATTCAAAATCGATGACTTTCCAGCTCCAGGGAGACCTGTAAGGCAGATCAACAATGAATTTGTAGTTCGCCCCTTAAGAGAGCTTTTGATCTTTTCGTACTCAATCCCTGAATCCATGAGTAACGTTGTAACTTTTGAAACAGAATTCGGTTTGTCTGCATCCGAGCCTAATAAGTTAATGATTTCATCAGTGGCATTCGCATTGAGATGACGCCCGGCTTCCATAGTGGCACTTTACTATTTCGCCAGATTTACGCCTGGCGGCCGTCGTAACCCTTCGAGATCTACTTCTTTTCAGTCTTCTTCGTTGCAAACGCAAAAATTGCTAGTCCAACAACCAGCGCGCCCGCGCCAACTCCATAAGAAATCACATCATCAGATCTATTGGAATCAACAAAAACGCCTACAAATACCACCGCGAGAATTGCGACAACTACTCCAATTAGCTTTGATTTCAAGTCGTCCAAATCTTCAACTCGCAGCCATAACGGAACTTCAATCTCCGTGTCTATGAACAATTCGTATAAGCCATATCCAATAACTAGAAGAACTGTTCCGAGAAGTATTGCATCCACGGCAGTAAGGACTTCAACAATTGTCTCTTTCAGCCCGAACTCACTAGTCAGAGCATTGAAAACTACCTGGAGAATTTCTAGCGAACCCTGGGCCATAAGCAATACGGCACCGATAATTGATGCAATCGCTGGGACAAATACGACGTATCGGGTTAAACCAAGGATTCTTTTCATGGGCTATTCCTATCAGCCATTTGAGTGGGTTGTGCAGGGATCGAACCTGCGACCCGGTGATTAAGAGTCACCTGCTCTACCAACTGAGCTAACAACCCGACGAGCGAGCACACTATAACGAGATTTGCACCGCAGCCCTAATTCTTTATACGCGTCTAAGAGAGTCCAGGAACTCGAGGTTTGGGTCCGCCATTAACGTTGCCGTATCTGTGGTGTGTCACTGAAACGGATTGCTCAAGAAGCCAACGCGGTGTTTCGATATCTCCACGTTGCGCGATTGGACGATGGTCAACAGAGATACCTCGTGAGAGCAAGTCGTATTTGGGAGCGGTTGACGCGGCTAACCATCGCACTTTTGCGTAATCACCTGAAATTGCAGTCGGATCACTTGAAATTATCACTTCAACTTTAATCAAATTAACGATGTAATTTATTAGTTCTAATTCAGCTCTTGTTGTGGTTTCATCGACAAAGACCAAAATTGGTTTTGAAAATCGTCGATAGCGGTGATAATTCTTCTCAACGTCCAAGTTTGAATAATCGATTGCATTAGACCCAATAGTTTTCCACCATTTATCAACGCCAAATTTTGCAGAGCTTAACTCGGTCACTCGTGGCCAAACTCTTAGCGAGTTAACATAATTCCAGCCACCCGCCTTCGCGCTTGGTCCGACAGTTGAGCGTTTCCAGCCACCGAATGGTTGGCGATTCACGATGGCTCCGGTAGTGCCTCGATTGATATACAGATTCCCAGCTTGAATTTTTTCTATCCAATGTTCGCACTCAAATTGATCAAGTGATTGAATTCCTGCTGTTAATCCATAATCAGTTTGATTCTGCCAAGATAATGCGGTTTCAAAATCTGGTGCTTCAATTATTGCCATTACAGGTCCAAACCATTCGTTTCAGTG
>JACCDK010120977.1_pt1 | contig 14358 bp, 9 predicted proteins | sample 7445871 | NCBI WGS metagenome assembly JACCDK01 (sample SAMN15323436, study PRJNA562643) | freshwater metagenome | isolation source: river surface water | place: USA:Blue River Watershed | collected 2017-08-15 | reverse complement strand
GTGTAGATATTCCAACCATTGTTGTATCAGGCGGACCGATGTTAACGGGCCGATATGAAGGAAAAAATATTGGTACATCAGATATATGGAGATTTGCAGATGCTGTTAGAAGTGGCGACATGTCGCAAGAACAACTTACGGTCGCAGAAGCATGTATGTGCAGGAGTCGCGGACATTGTGCAGTGATGGGAACAGCGTCTACCATGGCCTGTATGGTGGAATCATTGGGCTTAACACTTCCCTCTAACGCTGCGATACCTGCAGCTGACAGCAGAAGAAAAGTATTGGCACAGTATTCAGGAAGCAGAATAGTGGAAATGGTAAAAGAAGATTTAAAACCTTCTGATATTTTAACGAGAGAAGCTTTTGAAAATGCCATCAGGGTAAATGCCGCAATAGGCGGATCAACCAATTTTGTTATTCATCTTCTTGCCATCGCAAGACGAATTGGAGTTGAACTTTCTCTTGAAGATTTTCATGTTAACTCTGAAGGAATTCCATTGCTGGCAAATCTTCAACCTTCTGGAGAGTACTTCATGGAAGATTTCTATTATGCAGGCGGTTTACCTGTGGTCATGAAAGCACTAAATGATCGATTGCACACTGATTGTATTACAGCCAATGGTAAAAAAATAAATGAAAATTATAAAGAGGCTACTTCCTTTAATGATAGTGTCATCAGAGATCTTACCAATCCATTTAAAAAAGAAACTGGATTGGCTGTGCTCAGTGGAAATCTCTGTGAGAATGGTGCAGTGATCAAACCAAGCGCTGCAAGTTCACATTTAATGCGACATACAGGTCGCGCTGTTGTATTTGAAAACATTGAAGATTATCATGCACGTGTTGATGATCCAGCATTGGAAATTGACGAAACATCTGTCATGGTACTAAAAAATGTTGGTCCTGTTGGCTACCCAGGCATGCCTGAGGTTGGCAATATGGGGATCCCCAAAAAATTATTGGAGAAAGGAGTGAAGGACATGGTGAGAATTTCAGATGGCAGAATGAGTGGTACTGGTTTTGGAACAGTTGTACTGCATGTTTCTCCCGAAGCTGCAAAAGGTGGAACATTGGCATTGGTCAAAACGGGTGATATGATTGCGTTGGATGTATATGATCGCACATTACAATTGCTGGTTGATGATGAAGAGCTTGCAAAGAGAAAGGCAGCCTGGAAGCCTTCACATATTGAGGCTACAAGAGGTTACGTGCAACTGTATCAACAACATGTTGAACAAGCACATTTGGGAGCTGACATGGATTTCTTGAAAGGATGTTCAGGAAGCAAGGTAACGCGCGACTCTCACTAAAAGATAAATCTTTAAAGATAAGGGATTTCTAAACAATTCTTGATAGGAAAACAGGTTGATTATTTTAATCAAATCTTTCATGTCATGCGGAATGTTTTCATTTATTTTCGCAGATTAACCTGTTTGTATCATGTCCCTTTCGCATCTCTTGAAATTTGTTTACAACAATGGAACGGATGAAGTCATTCGTCGTGGTAAAAAAATCCACGCCATTGGTTTTGTGGAGTTTGTTGAAACAGACGATTTATTGGGATCAGTTACATTCCGTGTGAAAGATGATAATTACAGCACTTTTTATAAAGTGCATATTCAGAAATATAAAGATGCCCGTGCACTTTCATTGAGATGTACTTGTCCGTATAACCTGGGCGATATCTGTCGACATGAAGCTGCTGCATTATTACAGTTGCAGGACCTGATTGATAAAAATATCATTGGCGACAATACCATTCGTTACGAACAACGGCATACTGTAGTTAAAATGAAGCAAATTGATTTAAAGACAATCAGGATGCTTGCTACAGCAGAAGTTTGTGAAAAAGCAGAACTTTTCCTAAGAACCAATAAAGCAAATATCTTAAGTGCCAAAGAAGAAAAGGTTGAGGCGAGGTTGGATTTGAATGGGGAATCATTTCCAATTGTTATTCAACGCAACGACGAAAGAAATTTTGATACATCCTGCAAATGCAAAGAAGATGCACATCCTATATGTTTACACAAGGCGATTTTGTTCTTACAACTACTGAATGCATATGGTTCACAGTATTTTGATGTGATCAGGAATTGGGATAAAGAAAAGAATAAGCTACTGGGGATTTATGGTTATAGCATGAAGGATCCTGATTGGGAGAAAAAATTTGAATTTACTTATAAGGATGGCAAACCTTTTTTGCGTGTATTGGATCAGACAATAAAAAGGGTTAACAGCGTAGTTGAAGAATCTAAGCCCATCATTAAAAAAGAAATCATTGTTGAAGAAGATAAAATTGATCAGGTTAAGGCAGAGTCTTCCAAACGATTAGGTGTTGTTTTCAAAGAAACTCCGGGTAAATATCCTGGATTTTCAGTTGAGCTCGTTATTGGGGAATTTGATATTTATGTATTGAAATATGTTGGGAAAGTTGAGCAAATTGATCTTACAAAGTATGTTCCTGCAAATGAACTTGTTGATGAAGATGTGAATTTGTTGAATGCCGTTAGAAAATTGCAATTCAGTGAGATCAATAAATATGTGAGCAGAAATTCTCCGTTCTCTGGTATTTGGGAAAATATTATTTATTCTGAAGAAGAAGGATTGCCAGCTGAAACAACAGCGCTGATAGATGAATATCTGTATGCCAAACTGCTAAAACTGTTTACAGAGAATGAAGGACGTACCGCCTTCTTTAAATTACCTGCTGGCAAAATGTTTACGACATCCAATCTTGTACAACTTGGTATAGGAGAAGGAAAGATGAAACCAGGATTGAGAATAGAATTGAAGAAAAAGCAAGTTGATATAACTCCGTTGATATTTGTAGAAGAGTGGGATGTATCATTAAATCTTAATGAATGGAGCTCAAATCTTTTGCCTGTTTTTAATAATCAATTGTATTGTTGGAATTCTTTGGAGGATATTGAAGCAATTGGTCATTTCACGACAGAAAAAAAATCACAAATTTCAATTGAAGAATGGCCTGAATTTTTAAAGCAGGAGGTATTGCCTTTCGCCAGAAAATACAAAGTGGATTTTGATAAATCCCTTATGTTGGATGTATTTGAGGGTGAACCAACGCTTCGGTTGATGCTTCAGGAAAAAAATGATTATTTGATTTTTACCCCTGTTTTCGATTATCATGGATATGAGGTGAAGCACAGCGATAAAGAGACAGTTTATATAGCTGATGGAGGTAAATTAAAATTGATTAAGCGAAATGCAGAAATCGAAGCAGCGTTTATTCAAAGAATTACTTCTCTTCATTCAAATTTTGCTCGTGCTGAAAACAGTTTCAATTTAATTTTAAAAGGTTCAGAGGTACTGAAGAACAATTGGTTTTTTCTTTTTATCGATGCAATGAAAGAAGCCAATGTGCCTATAGTGGGATTTGAAATCTTGAAAAACTTTCGATTTAATACAGCAAAACCTGAAACCAGAATATATATTTCAAATGGGATTGATTGGTTTGATGCCAAAGTGGATATTGTTTTTGGTGGTCAGAAAGTTACTGTTGATGATATCAAGAAGGCGCTCCAAAACAAGCAACAGTTTGTTCAATTAAAAGATGGAAGCTTAGGGATACTGCCGGAAGAGTGGTTGAAAAAGTATTCACTGCTATTCAAAGTTGGAGAAGGGAAACAAGACCAGCTGAGACTTTCAAAATATCACTTGAGCATCATTGATGAACTGTATAATGGTATTGATGAAGAAGAGGTAATGATCAAATTGGAAGAAAAATATGATCGTCTTAGGTCATTCAATCGCATCAATGAAGTTGATCCGCCAAAAGCGCTTTCACATGTGCTGAGACCATACCAAGTTGCAGGATACCATTGGTTAAACTACCTCAATGAAGTTGGATGGGGAGGAATTTTAGCTGATGACATGGGTTTGGGTAAAACCGTACAGGCACTTTCATTTATACAACTGTACAAAGAGAAATTTGGGAAAATGACTACCCTTGTTGTTTGTCCAACTTCTCTCATGTTTAACTGGGAGAACGAAATAAAAAAATTCACGCCAAATCTTTCTTACATCATACATCACGGTGGAGAGCGCATCAGAAATAATAAAAGATTTGAAGACCATGATGTAATCATTACTACTTATGGTACATTAAGGAGTGATATAAAGTTCATGGTAGAAGTCGAGTTTGATTATGTTGTGCTGGATGAATCTCAGGCAATTAAGAATCCGCAAAGTAAAGTAACCAAAGCTGCTCTGTTGTTAAATGCAAAAAACAAACTCTGTATGAGTGGTACGCCATTGCAAAACAACACGTTTGATATTTATGCCCAAATGAATTTTTTAAATCCGGGTATGCTTGGTTCAGTTGAGTATTTTAGAAATGAATTTGCAACACCAATTGACAAGTTCGGAGAAAAGGAACATAAAGATCATTTGAGAAAATTATTGTTTCCATTTATTTTAAGGAGAACAAAAGAGCAGGTTGCTAAAGATCTTCCTGAGAAAATCGAAACAATTCTATTTTGTGAAATGGAAGAAGAACAGCGCAATATCTATGATGCCTATCGCAATGATTATCGTGATAAAATCATGGGTGTTATCAGTGAGCAGGGAATTGATAAATCACAGCTTACTATTCTTCAGGGGTTGATGAAACTTCGTCAGATTTGTGATTCACCCGCTATTATGAATGAACAAGAAAAAATGCCAAATGTTTCAGTAAAGCTTGATGAAATTGGAAGAGAGATCACTGAAAATATAGGCAACCATAAAGCATTGATTTTTTCTCAATTCTTGGGCATGCTTGCTTTGATCAGAGAAAAACTTGTAGAGTTAGGTGTTAAGTTTGAATATTTTGATGGAAGTACTTCTGCGCCTGATCGTGAAAAGGCCATTCAAAGTTTTCAGAACAATGATGAAGTAAGGGTATTCCTTATTTCATTAAAAGCCGGAGGTGTTGGTCTTAATCTTACTGCTGCAGACTATGTATATATTGTAGATCCCTGGTGGAATCCAGCTGTTGAACAGCAGGCTATTGACAGAACACATCGTATTGGTCAGACTAAAAATATCTTTGCTTACCGAATGATTAGTAAAGATACCATAGAGGATAAGATTATGCAACTTCAGGAAAAAAAGATAAATCTCGCGAGAGATCTTGTTGCAGATGATAGCGGATTTGTTAAGAGCCTATCTAAGGAAGACGTTGAATATCTTTTCAGTTAGTTACTATATAAATGATTTGACACCAAGAAAAAGTGTTGCTATGATTACCAGCCATCCAAACATCTGCAACCATTTTGGATGTTTATAATTCCCCACAATTTTGCTTTTGGTAGAGGCTATAATAATCAGCAGCAAGGCAACAGGGAGAATCAATCCATTTAATGCTCCAACTGCTACCAAGATTTTTACTGGTTGTCCAATTGCAATGAATACACCAAGCGATACTGCAACAAAACATGTAAGTACAATTGATTCTTTGCGATGAAAAATGGGATGCATAGATTTTAAAAATGATACTGATGTATATGCAGAACCTACAACAGAAGTTATTGCTGCACTCCACATGACAATTCCAAAAATTTTAAAACCAATATTGCCGGCAGCTTTTTGAAATACGTCCGCCGCAGGATTAGATGCATTCAACGCAATCCCTTTAGCAACTACGCCCAAAGCAGCAAGAAAAAGAAGTACTCTCATGGTTGATGCTAGAAGAATCGCTGACACTGCTGATTTACTGACTGATGCTATGTTTGATGATCCTGTTTTTCCTGCATCAATTAACCGATGTGCACCTGCAAAACTGATGTATCCACCAACAGTGCCACCCACTAGCGTGATAATGGCCATGAAATCAATTTTATCAGGTATAAAACTATCGTGAAGTGCATTCAAATACGGTGGACATGATTCAAGCACAACATAAATAGTTAATGCAATCATGACCAAACCCAAAGCTTTGGCAAAAAGGTCCATCCATTTTAGTGATTGCTTATTGATAAAAATGAGTATCGCAATTAGTCCACTGATGCCCGCACCAATTTTTACATCCCATCCAGTCAATACATTTAATCCCATTCCAGCTCCTGCTAAATTTCCACAGTTAAATGCTAATCCTCCAATTACTACCAAGATTGTCAACATATGTCCTGCTCCTGGGATGACCTCATTTGCTACATCTTGTGCTCTTTTTCCACTTGCACATAGCACGCGCCAGATATTTAATTGTGCTCCTATATCCAATAAGATTGAAATGAGAATCACAAAACCAAAACTTGCCAACAGGCTATTCGTGAATATTGCTGTTTGTGTAAGGAAACCCGGACCAATGGCAGATGTTGCCATTAAAAAAGCAGCAGCTATCAGTGGTGAGGAGAAGTTTATTTTTTTCAACTTATTTGATTAATGTGTAATCAATATACCGTTATTTATCAAGGTGTCATGAATATGCTGAGCAAATTCAACAGCATGTTCACCATCACCATGGATACAAATGGTTTTTATATCCATGCTAATCGATGTTCCTGAAGTAGTTTTAATTTTCCCTTGCGTTATCATCTTCATTACCTGTTCAATTGACTGACTTTTTTCGGTTATCAGTGCATTGGGTAAATTTCTTGGTGTGAGTGTGCCTTCATCTGTATAAGTTCGATCAGCAAAGCCTTCACCAATAAAATCCAATCCAGCATCTTTACAAACTTTTTCAAATACACTTGATGGTAATCCATAAACTTTTAATGATGCATCTATAGTTAAGATTGCATCAGCAATACTTTTTGCAATGATTTCATGCTTAGCAGCTGTATTGTAAAGTGCGCCATGTGGTTTTACATGATGCAAGGCTAAGCCCTCTTTATTGGCAATTTGTTTGATCAGTACTGTCTGATGATGTACTTCATTATAAATCTCTTCTGCCGACAAATACATTTCTACTCTTCCAAAATTATCTCGATCAGGATAAGATGGATGTGCACCAACAGCTACATTATACTTTTTGGCAAGCTGTATAGTTTGCAGTATGGTTGATGCATTACCAGCATGACCTCCACAGGCAATATTGGCTGAACTGATGAATGGCATGATTTCAGCATCAGTATGCATCCCCTCACCCATGTCGCAATTCAAATCAATCTTCATATCCAAATGTATAGATAATCCCCACAAAATTTTTTATATTCATGAAATGAAAAATAGAAGAACTTTTATTCAGTCAGCTACTTTAGCTTCTGCAGGATTGCTAGCCAGTAAATCATTCGCTTTTAATATCCTTCATAAAAATGTACAGGAAGACTTGGTTATTGGTCACAATGGTTTTAAATATAAGGTGGATAAAGGTTGGGCCAAAGTCAATGCCACCACTCATCCCTTAATCAATTGTCATGAAATGGTTCAAGATAGTAAGGGCCGCTTGATTATGGTAGGAGATGATGTACATAATAATATTCTTGTTTTTGATAAATCAGGGAAATTGCTTGATTCATGGGGACATTCATTCCCTGCTGGACATGGATTGACCATCAGCAAAGAAAATGATGAAGATTTTTTATTGATTGTTGATAATGGTTTTTACACTGATGCTGCTGGTAAAGGAAAGTCACAACATGGGAATGTTGTGAAAACTGATTTGAAGGGAAGAATTATCTTTTCTCTTGCTCAGCCTCATACCATTGGTGTATACAAAGATGAGGATAGATATTTTCCAACGGAAACAGCAGTTGCACCGAATGGCGATATATATGTAGCTGATGGATACGGGTCTGATTATATTTTGCAATTTGACAGCAAAGGAAAATTTATCAGAAAGTTCGGCGGACATAATAATGAAAATCCAGAGCATAATTTAAAGAATGCACATGGAGTTGTTGTTGATATGCGCGATAAAAATAATCCTGTGTTGATATGCACTTCCAGGGAAGAATGTTGTTTTAAAATATTTACCCTCGATGGAAAGTATTTAAGAAAGATTGATCTGCCAGGAATGTATGTTTGTCGTCCGGTGATTCACGGACAAAATTTATATGCTGGAGTATGTTGGTCGAAAGATAAAGAAGGTAAACGCAACGCAAACACTGGCTTTCTCACCATATTGGATGCAAAAAATAAAGTGATCTCTAGTCCAGGTGGTACAACCCCATTGTATCAAAATGGAATACTGCAACCAACTTTACAGGATGCATCACGTGTATTTATGCACGGGCATGATGTTTGTATTGATGAAGATGACAGTATATATGTATGTCAGTGGAATGCGAACCAAACGCCTCCTGTAAAATTGACAAGGGTTTAAATAGTTTACCGGTTTAAATTGATGTGAATTGAATTTTCATTCCGGGTCTGCATTGTGCGAGCAGATTGATATCATCATTGAAAACTCTTGCTATTCTTGGGTATCCTCCAATCGTTTGTGCGTCTGCCATTAGGATAATTGGTATGCCTTGATTGGTAACTTGTATGATACCTTTTGTGACTGCAGAAGAAATCAATTCTTTCTCTTCCTTCCTATTCAATTTGGTTCCTTCCAACTGAAATCCCATTCTATTTGAATTTTTACCAATGGTAAAACGAGTATTGAATAATGCAGCTTTAGATGCTTCATCGAAAAGATTCCAGTCGGGGCCTTCGTGACATCTAATTTTTACTACGTCGTTTACATGAGGCAGAGCAGGTGCAATCGCTTTCCAATTACTGCTTCCAAATCCTGATGCTGTGATTGTTATATTTTCTTTTTTATGGTCTGATGAAATCTTTTTTACTTCAATCAGATCACCAGCCTCTAAATTTTTTCCATTCTGTCCTCCCATCATTGCTGAGGTATACGTTGAGTAGCTTCCTAATACTTTCTTCACATTCAATCCTCCTGAGAAAGCTATGTATGATCTACATCCAATTGGATGAGGATGAAGTTTTATTGTAGAATCACCTACTGCTTTAATTTGTTTATTAAAAGTTATAGGTTCATCATTTACTGTCACGATTGACCCACCACCCGTTACTGAAAATATTGTTATTTCATTCAATAGAATCTCTGTTCCATGTAAAGTGCATTCCAGCAGCGCTTCATTGTCTTCATTTCCACAAATTCTATTGGCCATTATTGCTGCATCAATATCCATTGCACCACCTATGGGAATGCCAAACTCCTGGTAGCCCCATCTTCCAAGGTCTTGCACGCTACACATGAATCCAGGTTTGATTATTGTGATGCTCATTTGTACTGATTAAATGCTTCGATGCTGATGGGTTGAAACTGCACACTCTCACCTGGTTTCAAAAAACTGCATGGGATATTTTTTTGATCAAACATTTTTATTGGAGTTCTTCCAATGATGTGCCATCCTCCTGGTGTATTGAATGGGTATATACCTGTTTGATTGCCTGCTATCGCTACACTTCCTGCAGGAACATTCAATAAAGGAGTATCTTTTCTTGGCAACGTTAATGCTTTTGGAAGTGTACCCATGTATGGAAATCCAGGTGTAAATCCAATCATATACACTCTGTAAATATTAGCAGTATGCAGCTGTATTACTTCTTCTTTTTTAATGTTTAGTGTTGAGGCAACGGATTCAATATCTTCACCCATTTCATAACACACTGGGATCGTAATAATATTTGAATTCGGTATTGAAGTTTGTGATGTGAGTTTTAAGTTATAATTCGATACCAATTCAATTACTTCATTTTTATTGATATCTATATTGAAATAAACAGTTAAGCTGCTGTAGGCTGGAACACACTCAATCAGTCCTTTAAAAGGATTTGCGTCAATGTAATGTTTCAGATCAATTACATGAATATTAACTACCTCGCTGATCTCATCAGCAAATTCAAAAGTAATTGCTTGGTCATGAATGGAATAAATGCGTGAGTATTCCATTACATATCAATTAATAGTTAATGACTTGCTCCTCAATTGCATCAGGCAATGTTCTCCAATCATATTCCTGGTTTCTCAGCTGAGGTTCAAATCCACCCTCTTTGATGGCTTCCTGAATAGTCTTGTATGTAAATCTGTGAGGTGCACCTGCAGCGCTTACTACATTTTCTTCCAACATGATGCTGCCAAAATCGTTTGCACCAGCATGCAAACATATTTGTGCAATTTTCTTTCCCACAGTTAACCATGATGCCTGAATATTTTTGACATTAGGCAACATGATTCTGCTGATTGCAATCATTCGAATATACTCTTCAGGGGTAGTCATGTTTTGAACACCTCTGATTTTTGCGAGCAAAGTATCAACGTCTTGGAATGTCCAAGGAATAAAAGCTAAAAATCCTTTTGCATGCTCAGGCTTGCGAGATTGAACCTCTCTTATTTTGATCAAGTGCTCAAATCTTTCCTCAAGTGTTTCAACATGTCCGAACATCATTGTTGCAGATGTTGTAATGTTTAGCTGATGAGCGGCAGCCATTACATCCAACCATTCTTGTGCACCACATTTACCATTACTTACCAGTCTTCTTACCCTATCCACCAAAATCTCAGCACCAGCACCAGGCAAAGAATCCATTCCCGCATCTTTCAATGCTTTCAATACTTCAGTATGTGTTGATTTTTCCAGTTTTGTAATATGCGCAACTTCAGGGGGCCCTAAAGCATGCAATCTGATATCTGGAAATTCTGCTTTAATGGCACGAAAAGTATCAACATAATATTTTAATCCCAACTCAGGATGATGTCCTCCTTGCAAGAGAAGTTGGTCGCCGCCCCATTTGAGTGTTTCACGAATTTTTTTCCTGTAGGTGTCCATATCCGTGATGTATGCTTCAGGGTGACCAGGTATTCTGTAAAAGTTGCAAAATTTACAATTGGCTATACAAACGTTGGTTGTATTGACATTACGGTCAATCTGCCAAGTTACTTTTCCGTGTGGGACTTGTTTAATGCGTAATGCATTGGCAATATGCATCAATTCTGTTAGGGGTGCTTCTTTAAAAAGATGCAATCCTTCTTCAGCAGTTAAAAATTCGAAAGCCAATGCTTTTTGGTACAAATCCTTCAATTCGCTCATTGTATATTGTTAATCGTTTTGCAAAGTTAGTGCATCGTTTAAACAATCCTTAATCGATTGTTGTAAATTAGAAAGGCAGCTATAAAATGTTTGGAATGAGGAATTTGTTGAATAGTATATGGGTTAGTTTGATCTTTCTTGGCACAATTTCAGCTGGTGCACAAGAACAGTTTATTGAGCCTCAGGCAAAAAAACTTACTACGATTCCTTTTCAATTGCTTTCTGGTGGTGTGATCATCGTAAAGGCTAAGCTGAATAATTATCCAGATAGCTTGAATTTTATTTTAGATACCGGAAGTGGTGGCATTTCACTTGACTCCATAACAGTTGAAAAAAATAAAATACCTGTTGTACCCTCTAATAAAAAAATAAAAGGTATTGGAGGTGTGAAGACTGTTTCTTTTTTAAATGATGCCACGCTTTACTTTCCAGGTTTGGAAGTAGACCGCTTGAATTTCCATGTCAATGATTATGAAATACTTTCAAGTGTATATGGAATAAAAATTGATGGAATCATCGGGTATTCTTTTTTTATTCGATACATCGTAAATATAAATTACGATCAATCACTTATAACTGTTTATACAACTGGAGAGTACAAGTATCCTAAAAGTGGTTATATGCTGAATCCAATTTTTACAGCTATTCCGATTCAGCAAACTCAGTTCAAAGACAGCAAAGAATTTTTTCAAAGATTTTATTTTGATACAGGAGCGGGACTAAATTTTTTACTATCTGAAAATTTTGCCAATGATAGTGCAGTTCTTCATCGAAAAAGAAAACCTCCTGTTATTACTCAAGCCGAAGGACTTGGAGGGAAAATGACAATGCGGTTAACAACGGTGAAATGGCTGAAAATAGGTCCTTATAAGTTTAGGAAAGTCCCCACACATATTTTTGACGATGTTGTTAATGTAACCAACTATCCATTTATTGGAGGATTACTGGGGAATGATTTATTGCGAAGATTCAATACAACTTTCAATTATGTAAAGCAAGAGTTGCATATTGTTCCTAATTCACAGTTTAAGGATTTCTTCGATTATGCATATACTGGTCTGGCTATATATAAAATCGACGGTGAGATAATGATTGATGGTGTTGCGCCTGGTTCTCCAGCTGAGAAAGCAGGTTTCAGGAAAAATGATTTTATCCTTGCCATCAATGGTGATTTTTCTAAAACGATTCACTCCTATAGGTTACTATTGCAGCAAGTGAAACAGAAATTAACTTTTCTTATTTCAAGAGATGGTGATTTAATCACACTAAATCTCAAGCCTATCAGCATATTATAACTAATTTCGCAGCATGATAAAATTTGATCGTTTTGTATTGAGCAATGGATTGAAAGTATTGGTGCATCAGGATCAAAGTACACCAATGGCTGTTGTCAATGTTTTATATGATGTAGGTGCAAGAGATGAAGTTGAATCAAAAACTGGGTTTGCACATTTGTTTGAGCATTTAATGTTTGGCGGCTCTATAAATATTCCAGAATATGATGAACCCCTGCAACTTGCTGGAGGAGAGAACAATGCCTACACAACTAATGATCTGACCAATTATTATTGTCAGCTTCCAGCTGAAAATTTAGAGACTGCATTTTGGCTAGAGAGTGACAGGATGTTAAGTCTTGCATTCAGTAAAAAAAGTCTTGATGTTCAGAGAAAGGTTGTATGTGAAGAGTTCAAAGAGCATTATATCAATAAACCTTATGGTGATGTATGGCATATTATGCGTGATCTTGCATACAAGGTACATCCATACAAATGGATGACGATTGGTAAAGAGTTGTCTCATATCGAAAATGCCCAACTGGATGATGTAAAGCATTTCTTTTTTAAACACTATACACCTTCTAACGCTATTTTGGTTGTTGCAGGAAATGTTGAAACAGCACATGTTAGACAATTGGCTGAAAAATGGTTTGGTAGTATTCCTTCTGGTGAAAAATATATAAGAAATATTGTAGAGGCGCCAATGCAAAATGAAGAGAGAAGAATTACTTTAAAAAGGAATGTGCCTATGGATGCGATTTATAAAACATGGCACATGTCATCTCGATTTGATCAGGACTATTATGTAACTGATTTGCTTACTGATATTTTGGGTGGAGGTGCATCATCTAGGTTATATCAAACCCTTGTAAAAGAGAAGCAATTGTTTGCACATATCAATTGTTATCATTTTGGGAGTCTTGATAGAGGTCTTTTTACCATTGAGGGTCAATTGGTGAAAGGTATAGATATCAAACTGGCAGAAGAAGCAATTGAATTAGAGTTAAATAAAGTAAGAGAGCAGTTGGTTGACGAGCGTGAGTTGGAAAAAGTAAAAAATAAAACAGAGAGTGTAATGGCATTTGAGGATATGAGTGTTATGAATCGCGCAGGTAGTCTTGCCTTTTATGAATTACTTGGTGATGGAGATTTGATGAATGAGGAGTTTAAAAAATACCAACTTGTAACTACTGCAGATCTTCAGCGTGTGGCAAAAGAAGTGCTTAGAGATACCAACAGCAATACCATTTGGTATTTGGCAAACTAAAAAAATCAACATGTTAAATCGATCCATCGCTCCAGATATTAAAGATGCAGTTGCATACCAAATTGCACTCAAGAAACCTGAATTGTTTCAACTTGATAATGGAGTAACTGTATATAATGTTCAGGCAGGTACTGAGGAAGTGGTTCAAATTGAATGGGTATTCAAGGCTGGGAATTGGTTTGAGCAGAAAAAACTGGTTGCCTCTGCATCAAATTTTTTGCTTAAAAATGGTACCAGCAGCAAATCTGCTTATGAGATCAACGAGTTCGTTGATTTTTATGGCGCATACCTAAACAGAAGCTGTTACAATGAAACAGCAGTTGTATCACTTCATTGTTTATCAAAGCAGTTAGCGCATATACTGCCACTGGTGCAAGAATTATTTCTGGATGCAATCATGCCAGAAGAAGAGTTGATGATTTACAAGCAGAACATGAAGCAGCGTCTTGCAGTAAATCTGAAAAAGTGCGATTTTATTGCAGGAAGAAAAATCGATGCATTGCTTTTTGGTGATAAACATCCTTATGGAGTATACAGTGAAATGAATGATTATGATGCGTTGAATAGAGCAGAATTAATTGATCATTATAACTCATTTTATAAAAATGGGCATTGTACAATTTTTTCAGCAGGCATCCTGCCAAATGATTATAGAGAATTGCTCAATAAATATTTTGGCAACCTGCCTTTCAATAAAACAGTGAGTAAAGACGTTGAACATTCAATTGTTCCTTCCCCTGAAAAAAAATTGAATATTCTGAATGATCCAGATGGCGTGCAAGGAGCGATCCGCATTGCGCGTCCCTGCCCTATCCCAAGT
>JACCDK011857508.1_pt1 | contig 14359 bp, 11 predicted proteins | sample 7445871 | NCBI WGS metagenome assembly JACCDK01 (sample SAMN15323436, study PRJNA562643) | freshwater metagenome | isolation source: river surface water | place: USA:Blue River Watershed | collected 2017-08-15 | reverse complement strand
CCGTGCCGGAGCGCATCACGCGCCCCAAAGCCAAGCCCGACGATTTGCCGAAACAAGTGGAAAAGAGAGAGGCTGGAGAGGGCTGCAGCAAGTTTGAGTACAAAGAGAAGCCGGCCAAGATTGTCTGTATGCAAAAGGCAATGGGTAACGAGAAGCCAAAACCGGCAACCAAGTGAGATCGTTACGCTTTTGAAAGAAAGTAGCTTTTAAATCAGCATCTTGCATCGTTACTGATCTTGACGAATTCACCTGCGTGGGGTGAAACCTATCTACTAGGTCATGGACCTTTGTCGTCCTCAGTAAAAACCCTTGAGAGTCTTGACATGAAATGGCTTGCGAATAAAAATGAAAGCGCTTTCAAAAAGTAAGGTTTCCATGAAAAAAACTGTAATTTCTTTGCTGTGCATGCTTTCTACAAGCATCGCAATGGCTCAAAAAATAAGCATTACCGTTGCTGCATTTCCAGCCGTGGATGACATTGTCAAAGCATCCCTGCAGGAGTGGCAAAAGAAGAACCCCAATGTCGAAGTCAAGGTGGTCAGTCGTGAATACGCAGACCACCATACAGCCATGACAACAGCACTCGCAACTTCTACGGGCTTGCCAGACATCATGACCATTGAATATGGCTATTTGGGTCGATTTGCCCAAAGTGGGGGGCTTGAGGACTTAGCTGGTGCCCCTTACCAAATTGGCCAACATGTTTCCAAACTGGTTCCCTATGCTGTCGCGCAAGGTCGATCGACCGCACATGGCCAAGTCGCTGTACCGACAGACATCGGACCGGGTGCCATGTTCTATCGAAATGACTTGCTAACCAAATCCAAGCTTAAAGAGTCCGATTTGACGCAATCATGGGAAAGCTTCATTCAAAGCGGACAAAAAATAAAAAAGGACAGTGGTGCGTATCTGGTAGCTCACGCTCGCGATGTCAAAGACATCGTGATCAGAACAGGCATTCCATCAGGCCACGGCGTGTATTTTGATGACCAAGGTAAATCCGTCATCGACACATCGCCGCGCTTTAGACGGGGTTTCGAGATTGCGCAACAAATCAGAACGCAAGGCCTGGATGCCAAGATCAATGCTTGGTCTAACGAGTGGGGCGAGTCACTCAAACGCGGCACAGTTTCCGTTCAGATGATGGGTGCTTGGCTGGGTGGTCATTTGCAAAATTGGCTGGCCCCCAACACCAGCGGACTTTGGCGATCTACCGTATTGCCTGAGGGAGTCGCCACTTCTTGGGGGGGTACTTTCTATGCAATCCCTAAAAAAGCGGTCAACAAAGAAGTGGCTTGGGATTTGATCAGGCACCTCACCTTGAACAGCAAGCAGCAACAAATGGCATTTGAAAAGTTCAATGCATTTCCTGCTTTGATCGAGGCGCAGAATGAAGATTTTTTCAACCAGCCTGTTGCGTTTTTAGGCGGTCAAAAGGCCAGGCTGGAATGGCGGAAAACTGCTTCCCAAATCAAGCCAACCATGGTCTTTAAAAACGACAGTCTGGCAGAAGAAATTGTCAATGCCGAATTAGATTTGGTGTTGACCAAAAACAAACCGATTGACCAAGCGCTGAAGGATGCACACCGCTTGGTACAAAGACGAGCGAGCCGTTGATGAAGCCTCTGCTGACACCAGCAATAGCACCCTATGTGCTGATCAGTCCATTTTTGTTGCTGTTCTTGGTCTTCGGCTTGTTTCCCATTGTGTTTTCGTTTGTCTTGATGTTTCACATGTGGGATCCGGTCCAAGGACTGGGCTCCATGCAGTATGTGGGCTTAGAGAATATTAGTTTTGCCATCGAAGACCCATTGGTTTGGACCTCTTTAGGAAACACTTTGTGGATGGCCTTGGCATCGGGTTTGCCACAACACTTGGTTGCAATTCCCTTAGCCTACCTCATCAATGAAAAAATGGGCCGTTGGCGAAATGCCGCGATGGGGGCTTATTTCTTGCCCTACATCACATCAACGGTGGCCATTGCCATCATGTTCAGTACGCTTTTTTCAACCGATTACGGTATGGTCAATTCGGCTTTGGCTGAGATGGCGAAATGGCCATGGCTCCATGGCGTGATGCCTGAAAAGAATATCGATTGGTTGGGCAGTCCAGAAGCTGTCAAGCCTGTTGTCTCCGCAGTGGTGTTTTGGCGCTACCTAGGATTCAATGTCATCTTGTATGTCGCTGCAATGCAAAGTATTCCGCGAGATTTGTACGAAGCAGCCAGTATGGATGGCGCTAAAAACTGGCAAAAGTTTTTCTTCATCACGCTGCCACAGCTCAAGCCCATGATGTTCTTTGGCGTAACTCTGACAGTGATCGGTGGCTTGCAACTTTTTGAAGAGCCGTTCATTTTGACGGGTGGAAAGGGTGGCCCTGAATATGCAGGTATGACCACTGCGATGTACATGTACCGTACGGCTTTTGACTTCAACGATTTTGGCTTAGCGAGTGCCATCTCTTGGATGTTGTTTGTCATCATTTTGATCATGACACTGGTGACCAACAAAGCCTTCAAAAGCAAGGATGGGCAAGCATGAGTCAATCCATGGCAGAAGCCAAATCCACTTTAGGCGTGATGGGATGGATTTTTATCATCCTAGGCGCTCTTTTGATGCTGGGCCCGTTCTACTTCATGTTTGTGTTTGCGACGCAACCGCGAGCAGAAATTTTCAGTGTTCCTCCCCCTATGTTTTTTGGTGATCACTTCTTTGAGAATATGAAAATTCTCATGGGCAAGATTCCTTTCTGGAAAAACTTGGGTTGGTCGCTGTATGTGGGTTTGATGGGAACAGGGCTGACATTGCTGTTTTGCTCTATGGCGGGTTTTGCGTTTGCGGTTTATGAATTCCGTTACAAAAACCTGTTGTTTGGTTTGGTCATGGGCACGATGTTGGTGCCGTCGTTTCTGGGAATGATTCCCACTTTCTTGATTATGGATGCCCTCAATTGGATAGACCAACCCAGAGCGCTTTATTTGCCTGGTGCTGCGCCTGCCATGGGTATTTTCTTGATGCGTCAATATATTTCTTCTGCCATCCCCAAAGAATTGATTGAAGCTGCCAGGATGGACAACTGCGGTGAATTCGCAATTTACTGGCGTGTTGTCGTACCTTTGCTAGGACCTGCTTTTGGCACGCTGGGTTTGATCGCATTCATTGCTTCATGGAATAACTTTATCGGACCCTTGGTGGTCATGCGTTCGCCCGAGATGTACACATTCCCCTTGGCACTTCGAAGCGTCCAAAGTCCTGTCGATACCGAGTGGGGTGCTTTAATGGCTGGCTCGGCCATCGCTGTAATTCCTTTGTTGATCATTTTTATTTTTTCATCTCGTCGACTCATTGAAGGCCTGACCTCAGGCGCAGTGCGCGGCTAAACCAACGACTCACACTATCTGCACTATGACCGTCTCTCGTGACCAATTCCCCAAAGACTTTAAGTGGGGCGTCGCCACTTCTTCTTTTCAAATCGAAGGTGCACATGACAGCGATGGCAAAGGCCCATCTGTTTGGGACACCTTTTGTACCATCGAAGGAAAAATTGCCGATGCAAGCAATGGTCATGTTGCTTGCGAGCATTACACACGATGGTCAGAAGACGTTGAACTCATCAACCAACTCGGTGTCAATGCCTATCGCTTTTCAATGTCTTGGCCACGCGTTCAACCTGACGGGCAAGGCGCATGGAATGAAGTAGGTTTTGCTTTTTACGATCAACTGATCTCGGCACTTGAAAAGCGTGGCATTGAGTTACACCTCACACTGAATCATTGGGACTTACCGCAGGCTTTGCAAGATCAAGGCGGTTGGGCAAACCGCGGTATTTGTGATCACTTCACACGATATGCCTCTGAGGTGGCGCGTCGTTTTGGACATCGAGTCCAAAGTATTTGTACGCACAACGAGCCTTGGGTGATTGCCATCTTGGGCTATGAACAAGGTATTTTTGCGCCTGGCATTCAATCTAGAACTCAAGCCATGCAAGCGGTACACCATTTGCTACTCAGTCATGGCATGGCACTGAAAGCCATGCGCAGCATAGGGCTCACAACCGCCATGGGCATTGTGTTGAACCTTTCACCCATTTACCCTGCCAGTGACGATCCTAAAGATGTGGCCAAGGCGAAGTTAGACGACGGCTTGATTCTCCGTCTGTACATGGACGCTTTGTACAAAGGCTGCTATCCGAATGATGTCATCGAGCATTTGGGAGTCGATGCACCACAAGTACAAGAGGGCGATTTGGCCATCATTGCACAACGCAATGACTTTTTGGGTGTGAACTATTACACGCGTAATTTTTCTTCCTGCGGCAATCCTTGGGATGTTGCTAGCACGGGCAATACCGTCACCGACATGGGTTGGGAGGTTTATCCACAAGGTCTGACCGAATTGCTTTGTCGTTTGCATGCCGACTACCAACCTCAAAATCTGTGGGTCACAGAAAACGGTGCCGCTTTCAAAGATCAAATGATCAACGGTGTGATTGATGATGCACAGCGCTTGGCATACATCCGCGATCACATTGCTGCCACCCACGTAGCCATCCAACAGGGCGTACCCGTGGGCGCCTACTTTGCTTGGAGTCTGATGGACAACTTCGAATGGGCCAGTGGGTATGCCAAACGATTTGGACTGATTCATGTTGATTTTGCGACGCAGAAACGTACGCTCAAGAACAGTGCCCTGTGGTACCAAAAATTTTTAATTGGAAAATAACGTGGCATCGATCGAACTCAAAGGCGTCACCAAACACTTTGGTGAAACGGTGGTCATTCCAGGCTTGGACTTGGAAATCCAAGATGGCGAATTCATGGTGTTTGTAGGACCATCAGGCTGCGGAAAATCCACCCTGTTGCGCATGATTGCAGGCTTAGAAACAATGACCCATGGACGTATTCACATTGGTGGTGAAGACGTCAGTGACAAAGGACCTTCGGAGCGTGGCGCAGCGATGGTTTTTCAAAGTTATGCCCTCTATCCGCACATGACTGTTGAGGAAAACATGGGATTCGGGCTACGCATGATGGGCACTTCGAAAGCCGAAACAGCCATGTTGGTTCAAAACACGGCTGAGCGCTTGCAATTGACATCCTTGCTGAAGCGTTATCCCAAACAACTTTCTGGTGGACAACGTCAACGCGTGGCCATTGGTCGTGCCATTGTGCGCAGACCCAAAGTGTTTTTGTTTGATGAACCACTTTCAAACTTAGACGCTTCACTGCGAGTGCAAATGCGCATTGAACTTGCCAAGCTACACGCAGATCTTCAAACCACCATGATTTACGTAACGCATGACCAGACTGAGGCCATGACACTGGGCAATCGCATTGCTGTTTTCAACCAAGGCCGAATCGAACAGGTTGGTTCACCCATGGATTTGTATCGAAAGCCAGCCAATACCTTCGTCGCACAATTTTTGGGTTCTCCCAAAATCAACTTGTTAGCATACGGCATTGATAATTTAAAAGATCAAATTGAGTTCGGCACTCAATGCAGGCTCACATCGGAACAATTGGGCTTGCCTTTGGAAATTTTGAGGCAAGGTAAAAAACTGGGCGTGCGTCCAGAGGCTATCAGTTTGTGTGCCATAGATCAGAGCAATTTACAGGGTGACATTGAATTCACCGAGCAACTGGGTGACGCCACCATTGTTTACTTGAGAATGCCGTGGCAGCAAGAAATGCTGATCGCTAAACTCAGTCAGCAGCAGATCGAATTTAAGATGGGTGACAAGGTTGGGCTAGTCATGGACTCAGCTCAAATGATTGTCCTAGATCAAAATGATCAAAGAATTGAATTGATGTGAGGTAGTTAGAAACAAATCAAGTTTCTTCAAGGCCACTTTCACATTTCAAACTTCCTCACAAAACTGGCAGTGAAAAGGGGATCACCCCCTTTCACTGCCATCATTCAAGTGTTTACTGGAATGTCAAAGGACCTTTCACAACCAAGGTTGTTGGAAAAATACCATTCACAGCATTGGTTGTGTTTGCGCCCTCTTGGCGACCATTGACAGCAGCAAACTTAGATGTGCCGCCGTTGGCTTTAAAGTCAATTTGCGCTACGCCCTGCTGCCCCAATGCATTGACAGCACTCAGGCTGGTACCGCAATCTTGACGCACAGAGAAGTCACTCAAATTGATGCTGTAGGCTGTATCGGCAGCAGCGGTGGGCGTAACAACTTGCCACAGTTCAATGCGGCAGTTGTTCGTGCCGCCGCCAACGCTGTAGACATTTGACAAGGTGAGTAATACACCAAAATTTCTCTGTGATGCGTTGTTGAACCACTCAGGGTTTTGTCCGAATGTGAAATTGAATTTGCTCTTACCGCTGACATTCAAGCCTGCAACATTCCCGTTCAAAACAGTCACGTTCGGTGCCATGAAGTAGATGCCTGAATACAAGCCGACCGTATTGGCAGGTGCGTTGTAATACCAGTAGAAACGATCTTTGCCAGCATTGTCATTCAGACCGCCACCACAGTTGTAAGTGCCTGGATCACAGTACCAACCATCTCCGCTGCTGCCGCTGTAGCCACCAAATTTACCGCCTTGTGCTGTTGTGTTGGCAGCACCGCCAAATGCGGAAGCAAAGGTAACAGCAGCTGAGGCTGGGGTATCTACGACAAAAATCTCGTCAATGTAATAAGTGGCACCGCTGAGCGTTCTAGTTGCGTCAGGTGTAATGGCAATGATTGTGTAATTGGCCGCAAGATCTGCAGCTGAGAAGTCCCACGTGACTGTGGTCCAAGTGTTTGCAGAAGCCACTGTTGTACCTGCAACTTCAAGCGATGCACCGCCAGGGACTTCAACTTTCATACGAATCACAGCATTGGCGACAGTGCTGTAAACCTTGGCAGATATGGCTTTTTTGGTGCTGGTGAATGGGACCTTGGGTACATTGAAATAAGTGCCGCCCCAAACTTCGTTACCGTTACCTGCTGGCTTTGCAATTTTGAGGGCTTGTCCACTGCCGCCAGTAGGTGCTGCAGCAACTTCAGGAACCGCACCACCATAGGCGCCGATATTGCTCAAAACAGCGGGAGACTCATCGAAGGAGAGGAATGGGGCTGGGCCGAATACTTGCGTTGCTGAGGCGGCTGCAGCATTTGCGTTGTTTGAAGTGTCATTGAAACTGCCTGCAGCGACGCTGACATTGATCGTTCCACTGCCTGCCGCGGGTGTCACAACCAATGTGGCTGACAGGTTGTTTGATGCCATGCTGAAAGCGCCCTTGGTGCCGTTCGTGACAGTGACGTCGTCGGCATTGAAACCAGTCACTGCTTCGCTGAATGTGAAGGTGAAAGTGACAGGGCCGGTTGCAGTGTTTGCCATATTGTCAGTGATACTGACTGTTGGAGGGGTGGTGTCAGGTGTGGTGCCGCCACCGCCACAGGCAGACAGCAAGGCCGCAGCTGCAATGGCGCATGCGGTCAATTTAGATGGCAGTTTGTACATGAAAGTCTCCTTGAGGGTGAGTAAAAAATAAAAGTGTTTCAAAGATCAGTGAAAAACCGTAAAGTAATTTCATTGGGGGATGACCCGTTTGCTGTGTGCCAAATTGCGAGGAGGCACCTGCAACACATGCCCATCACTGAACTTCACAGTCCTAGGCGTGTTGGCTGTGTTGTAAGCCAAGTAGGTTCGTTGTCCATCAGCGCGCTTAAAAACTGAGTGCAATACATGATCAGCTGTGACACTGAAATCGGGTGGGCCCATCTGCTCGAGGCTAAGCATAAAGTGAAGCGCATGCGTTCTTGTATCGCCCAACTCAACAGCACCCCAACGGTCCCACATTTTCAAGCCTGCTGCGGGATCGGTCAGTGCCATGTATTTTGCAAACAAGTCCTGCCACATGTCTGTTGGGTTGGCTCGTTTGCCCCTTGATTCATAAATGCGTGTGTCTTCTGGCAATGTTGCCAAGCTGCGCTTGGTGTGAGCCGGATCTAAGCCCAAGTAGGTCGAAGAGGTGGTGATGGGCAATAAGTTGATGCCCTTAATTTGCCGCGGTTCGTCTGTCCACCAGGTGTTGTGTTTGTATGCACCGCCGAACAACATACTGACTTCTTTGTTTTTGTACTCAGGTGCAAACACCAAGTTGTGAACGTCAAACCAATAGTGTCGAATCGCCTCAATTTCTGTGGTGTAAAGGTAGACACCTAAATCTCTCAAAGCTTTGTCGCCCCTTATTTCGGCCCATAAAATCAGCGCAGACCACGCATTAATTGCTTCCGATGAAGATTCTTGGTTATTACCCCATTCACCGATGCCATTGCCGGAGGCCCATGAATGGCCTTCGTAGATATCAAAGGTACGAAGGAATGGAAAATCTTTTTGTCCACGCTTAGCTGTTGCAATGTCTTGAATAAGCAACTGCGTCATGGCCCCCCACTGCGCGTCTGAAGTCCAGTCGGGATCACGCAAAGCCAATTCGGCCATTGTGCGAATCCAATAGCCGTAATGGAAGTGGTGGTCGTTCATTTGTTCAACCGCAAAATATTCTTCGGGATAAGCTAACACCGTGCCGAGTGTTTTGTCCAAATGAAAATAAGTTTGACGGTCCTTACCTGAGAACCATTGCTCAATGCGACTCTTTAGCAAGTTTTGCAAGCGCTTTGCTGTCTCGGCGTCGCCTTGCTGCTCGGCCACATCCATGACTTTGCTGATTCGCTGAAGCCCTTTGCCTTGCCAATAAGGACCATTGCCAATTTGAAGCATGTTGCGACGCGCGTTGCTGACATCGGCTTTGAGCACTGCTTTCAGTTCATCGTTGCGTGGATGATTTTGCAGCCCAGGCCAAAAGGGCACGAATCCGCGATAGGTCAACTCTGTTGAAAAATCATTGGCAGGCAGTAAGCGAATTGCGCCACGAATGGTTTCGTACTGGCCTTTTAATTTGCCATCGACGGTTTTGTTTTGATACCAATGATGGGGGTACAGGCCCAGCAAAGTTTGAGACTCTGTGCCTTCCATGACTTGTGTGGTCACACGGTATTCAGTGCGCAACGAATTATTGGTTTCGTTGTAGTGCCATGAAACTTGGGTCTGCTGAATGTGTGCGTGTGCATGCCGGACGAAAAGTGCGACAGTGTCAGGTGATGTGTCAGGTAGAACGGCTGTCGAAAAATAGCCCTTGTCTGCGGGGAAGTGGGCTACCCACTGTGTGCCTACTTGTTCAAAGCGCACGCCACTTGGGCCAAATATGGCGAAAGTCTGACCGCCACTGCTCAATGTCAAGACGCGATCGTCAGAACTCAATAAGCTGCGTTGTGCTTCAGTACTTGTTTGAAAGGCTACAGGGCCACGGCTGATACGCCCATATACATACGGACTGCCATGTGCAACTGTTAAATCAAATCGATCTTTGCCAGAACCCATTGCGATGTCAATGGCCCAGTCGCTCACCTTTGCCAGTTTGCCCTGCGATGGTTTAAAAGCTAAAGGTGAGATGACCAGGGGCGAGCGGTGCGGGTAATGAATTTCTGTGTCTTTACGCTCTGTAGCAATGACTTGTCGCTTGGGCAGAGCCAATTCAAAACCAGTGGCAGCGGCTCTGACGGTGTAAGGTTGAGCAAACAGCGCTTCTGCTTTGGGGTTGAAAATTAGGCTTGAATACCATTGATTGGTCGGTACCGCTTGTCCTTTCATCGAATCGGCCAGACCCAAGGCCGGCGGTGGCGAATTGTCTGCCGTGCGTGGCGCAAGCAAAACTTGTCCAGCGCCAACAGGCAAGGTGGGTTGAGCAAAACCAGGCGTGCAAAGCAGCAAGCCCGATGCGACCAAGCCCAAAAACTTAATGATGTGTTGCATGCGAGGTGAATGAATCAATGATTTGTCATCGATCTTAATGAAAGCGCTTTCAAGATAATTAGGGGTTTTCCATTAATTCATTAAAAAAAAATCAAAGGGGCAGGGTTATCACCTAAAAAAAACAAATTGACACTCGAAAGACTGGTTGATAAGCTATTGAAAGCGCTTTCAAAAAAGGTTACTTCAAAATGAAACAAAAAACACCATTTCCTAAGTCGGTTCGTCAAACTGCTTATTTTGCGGCTTTGGGCCTGAGCATGGGCTTGGCTCAGAGTGCCTCTGCACTTGATCTGGGGCCTTTCACACTGACAGGTTTTGCCAAAGGTGAAATCTCGAGGGCAAGCAATCAGTGTGCGGACTGCCAATTGAATGCGGGTGAGGGGCGTCACCGCCCGTGGGCTGACGCCATAGCGGATGGTAAATCCTTTGGTACCCGCGATCGCAACGTGACGTTGTTTCAACCATTCCTCAGTACCAAAGAGTTCAATTTGGGCAATGGTTTCAAAGCGAAGGCATTGTTGAGTCAACGCTGGCGCGATGAAAAAGAAGATATTCCGGGTGTGATGTATGAAAAAAATGCAACATTGATGCACGAAAATTACGGCAGCATTCAAGTGGGTGCATTTCCAACTCGCAGTTGGAGTTTGGCCGATTACCCCTACGGAACCAATGTGGGCATCGCTGACTCTTGGGCCTCTAGCGGCGCAGGTTATGGTTTACTCCAGCGCGCAGTGCGGATTGGTTCTCCATTAATGGATGTTGCCAATGGTGATCTTCATTTGGAAGCCACTTATGACGCGGGTGACGCCAATTGGAAGGTCAACAAACCAGTGTTTTATGAGTTGTATGCAAAATATGTCAAAGGTCCACTGATCGTTGACGCAGTTGCGCAATCGGCCAAAAACGGACAAGCTGTTGCATGGGGTCATGCGCCTTTTGTTGCGACAACGACGCAGCAACCATTCATCGGTCAAAACAATACGCCCTTGTTGGTCGGTGGCAATCAACAGTCCATCGTGATGTTGATGGCCCGCTATCAGCTCAATGCCAAGACAGATTTGTACGCTGGCATCCGACACAATCAATGGAGTGGTGCAAAAGCCGTCGTCACAGGATATGTCGCGCCCAATGCTTTGTGGAACGAGATGTTCAACGTAGATGGTGTCGATGCAAATAGTAACAAGGCTTACAGCGCAAGTTCAACTGATTTCAGCCTTGGCGCTGTGTACAGATTTGCGCCCAAGTGGAGCGTCAATACAGGCATGGTTTATTTAGGTAAAGCCAGTACCAAGAACCCTGTTGAGAGAGGTCAATCCAATACCATGATGCTCAATACATTCGGTGTAGGTTATGAGATTGAGCCTGGTTTCTCAGTCTATGGTTTCTCAGGGATTGTGAATTTTGGTAAGAAAGGACTCGCACCTTTGAGCATGCCAGGGCACGGTGCGTTTACAGGTGTCGATCCGCGTATTGCTAAGTCAGGCAATTGGATAGGGGCTGGCCTTGTTTACACTTTTTAAAAAAATGCGCACCACAACTGTTTGTGCTGCCATCGTGATGCTCAGCGCTTGCGGCGGTGGTGGTGGTGGTGGCAGCATTGGTACTGTGACCCCCCCATCTCAGCCCGTTGAATTTTCTTTGACTCGACCTTCAAACTATGTCTTGAAATGGTCTGACGAGTTCAACACAACAGGCGCGCCCAGCAGTGCTTGGACCTATGACCTTGGTGCGCCATTGCTGGGTGGAACTGTATGGGGTAACAGCGAAAGACAGTTCTACACCAGCGATGCAGCCAATGTGTTTGTCAGCAACGGTGAGCTCACCATCCAGCCCATCGCGGGTGTACCACCTGGTGCGCCCAGTACCAGCCCCTCGCTGCTAGCGACATCAGCACGCATCAAAACAGATACCTCCAGCTACTACAACGCTTTGAATGGCACGCCCTATGGTTACTATGAAATTCGTGCCAAAGTCCCGTGCATAGCCGGTGCTTGGCCTGCCATTTGGATGATGGGCCAAACTGGCGAATGGCCAGCACGCGGTGAAATTGACATCATGGAGTGGTTTGGACGTTACTTTGCAAATGACGTCAATCAGGTGCAGTCTGGCGTGCACACCACCAACAATGCAGGTGCAAATTCTCGATATTCCAAGGCCGTAGTACAGGCCATGTGCACCAATTATCATAATTTTCAAATGCACTGGTCCGCCAATGAAATTCTCATTGGTGTCAATGGCGCACCCACTTTCTCATATAAGAAACCGCAAGGTGCAGGTGTGGCCGATTGGCCATTCGATCAACCTGCCCACTTGATCTTGAATGTGGCCGTAGGTGGCAATTTGGGAGGCGATGTTAACTTGGCTAATTTGCCAAGCATGGCTCTGAAAGTTGACTATGTGAAGGTTTGGCAGGCGCCTTAGTCTTAGATAATGGCTAGTATGGCGCCCCAAAAACCATATGAACAAACACATTAATAGCAACAGCTCCCAAACGACGATGCCTGTGGAGATCCCTTCAAAACAGCGTTCAACGCTTGGTATGGTGGCCAAGCAAGCAGGTGTATCTCCCAGTACTGTTTCGCGTATCCTAAACGGTACTGCCAAAGTCAGCGCCGAAAAACAGGCGTTGGTCAAGGCAGTGATTGATCAATTAGGATTTCGTCCTGATCCTGCCGCCCGAAGTTTGGCCGGTGGACGAACCATGAGCATCGGCGTATTGACACAGTTTATCGATAGCCCCTACTACGGAGAGGCATTGCGCGGTATCGAAGATGAGCTTCACAAAGCCAATTACGTTCCATTATTTGTCAGTGGTCATTGGAACGAAGTAGAAGAGCAAGACAGGCTGTTCATGCTGCAAGAGCGCAAAGTGGACGGCATCATTGTTTTAACAGGCAAGTTGTCTGATCAAACGCTTGTGGAAATGGCCACCAATATTCCAGTGGTGGTAACAGGTCGGCGTCTAAACGCATCTGGTTTATTCAGTATTGATTTTGACAATGCAGAGGGCGCCAGCTTAGCAGTGCGACACCTTCATGCATTGGGCCACAGTCGCATCGCATTTATATCGGGCCCTTTGGATCATCCTGATGCCACTGAAAGGATGCAGGGCTTTAAAGACGAGGCCGAAAGAAAAGGCTTACCGCTCGACCAAAATTTACTCGTCTATGGTGATTATCAAGAGGCTGGTGGTTTTCGTGCCATGAACAGTTTGTTGGATGCCAGAGCTCAATTTACAGCCGTCTTTGCTGCCAACGATCAGATGGCTTATGGTGCACGTTTGGCCTTGCACCGTGCAGGACTGCGCGTACCTGAAGACATCTCCTTAATTGGGTTTGATGACCTTCCGCATTCAGCTTTCACGCTACCTCCCCTGACATCAGTTCGACAGTCAGTTTATGAGATCGGTGTCACAGCTTCAAAAGCAATGATAGACATTTTGAACAAGCAAAACCCACCTTCAAGGTTGGTGGCTGCAGAACTGGTGGTGCGAGAATCGACCCGAATCAATCGGCGTTAGCTTGCCAGTCCCACAAAAACGTTTTGGACATCATCATTGCCATCAATGGCGGCCAAGAAAGTCTCTACTTCCTCAAGCTGTTCAGCAGTTAGATTCTCTGGATTGACAGGATTTTTGGGTTTATAGCCCAGCTTGTTGGAAAGCACTGTGAACCCATGATCAGGCAGTGCCTTGCTGACCAAGTCTAAATCGGTGGGGTCAGTGATGAACACCGTCACACCGTCTTCGTCAGCAGCTTCAAAGTCTTGTGCGCCTGCTTCAATAGCGGCCAGTTCGGCATCAGCGCCAGCTTGAGCTGGTTCTGCTTCAATCATGCCCACATGGTCAAAGTCCCAAGACACTGACCCTGATGAACCCAGTTGGCCTTTTCGGAAAAGCACGCGAACTTCTGAGGCAGTACGGTTGAGGTTGTCAGTCAGGGCTTCCACCATCACGGGCACTTGATGAGGGGCAAACCCTTCATAGATCACACGCTCAAACTGGACTGGGTCGCCCAATAATCCAGCACCTTTTTTGATGGCACGCTCTAGGGTGTCTTTGGGCATGGAAACTTTGCGCGCTTGCTCTACAACCAAGCGCAAACGGGAGTTGGCTGCGGGATCAGCGCCATTTTTGGCGGCCATCATGATGTCTTTCGCCAATCTGCCAAACAACTTACCTCTGGCATCGGCAGCTTGTGCCTTGCCTTTTGCTTTCCACTGCGCGCCCATGTGATGTGCTTTCTGATTAAATTGATTCACTGATTTTAGGACAGTACAGTGTTCTAACATGGACCTCACCTTTTCAAAACCAACCTTCTTGCATCGATGTGGCTTGTTGCTTGTGTGAAAGAGCCGTTAAAGTTAATGACATGTCTAAAAACTTACCTTCGTTCGCTGATGTCCTGAGTGCTGCGGATCGCCTCCAAGGCATTGCCCACAAAACCCCCGTGCTTCAGTCCAGCACTTTGAATGCACAAATGCAGGCCGAAGTTTTCATCAAATGTGAAAATTTTCAGCGCATGGGTGCCTTCAAATTCAGGGGGG
>JACCDK010033361.1_pt1 | contig 14362 bp, 13 predicted proteins | sample 7445871 | NCBI WGS metagenome assembly JACCDK01 (sample SAMN15323436, study PRJNA562643) | freshwater metagenome | isolation source: river surface water | place: USA:Blue River Watershed | collected 2017-08-15 | reverse complement strand
TGGCTCCTATTGTCAGAGATGGAACCTGAAGAGATCATCAAAGTAATTGATTTTTCATATCTAGATGATGTTTTAGAAAAAGATGAGGCCCTCAATATTCTAAACGCAACAAGAGATTCAAAGTTGAGAAATATAGATATTGCCAAGAAGTCTGGTTTACCGGCTTATACAACTTCTCCGGGATGGTTGGGTTACAAAGATTCAAAAATGATGGATCTAACTCGGCAGGCCATAGATGACGGTTTTCGTCTAATAAAGTACAAATGTGGTCGTAAATTGGAAGATGACATTAGACGCCTCACTCTCGTAAGAGAAGCTTTTGGAGAGGATTTGCTAATCGCAGTAGATGCGAATCAGGTTTGGAGTGTTAATCAAGCGATTGAATGGATAAAATCCCTGAAACCATTTAATTTAACCTGGGTAGAAGAGCCAACACATCCAGAGGATTCGGCCGGGCATGCACAAATTGCAGCTGCAGTTGCCCCCACACCTATAGCTACAGGAGAAATGGCTTCATCAAGGATTACCTTCAAGCAACTTATGAAACTTGGCGGTCAGAGCGTTGTGCAGATTGACGCGAGCCGTGTTTCCGGCGTGAATGAGAATTTAGCGATTATTTTAATGGCGAAGAAGTTTGGCAAACCCGTATGTCCTCATGCAGGAGGTGTTGGCCTTTGCGAAATGGTGCAACATCTGGCTTTTTTCGATGCTGTTGCTGTCTCAGGTTTTCATAACTCAAGATATATCGAATTCGTAGATCACTTACATGAACACTTTGTCTACCCAGTAAAAATTGAAAGAGGCAATTATGTTGCACCTAGTGAACCAGGAATGAATGCAGACATGAAACGCGAATCAATCGAAGCCTATTCTTTTAAATCGAATGAAAGGGTAACTTTATGACTCCCAGATTCGAAGGGAAAGTCGCTTTAATCACCGGAGCCGGATCCGGTATTGGATTTGCTGCCGCTAGAAGTTTTCAGCAAGAAGGCGCAAAGGTTATTGCCCTTGATTTGAACAAGGGGAGCCTAAATGGATCTGATTCTTGGATTGAGTGCGATATTGGAGATTCGACTTCCGTTAACAATGCATTCCAGCAGATTTCAAAATTAACAAAACAAATTGATGTATTGGTGAATGTGGCTGGAATTGGTGCAGTTGGCACTGTTGAAACCGCTACGGATCAAGAGTGGCTTAATGTCATGAATGTAAATGTGATTGGAATTGGCAGAGTTACTCGACTAGCCATTCCTTATTTGAGAAATAGCGCGAGTGCATCAATTGTGAATATAGGTTCAATAGCGGCTACTGCCGGATTGCCAGATCGGGCTGTATACAGCGCAAGCAAAGGAGCAGTAAACGCACTCACTCTTGCAATGGCGGCAGATTATGTGCATGAGGGAATAAGAGTGAACTGTATAAATCCGGGTACCGCAGATACACCTTGGATCACAAGATTGTTAGCACAGGCGAAAGACCCGGAAGTCGAAAAAGCACATTTAAATGCGCGACAGCCTATGGGTCGCTTGGTTTCATCTGAAGAAATAGCTTCTGCAATTCTTTACTTGGCCGACTCGGCTCAAGGGTCGACGACCGGCACTATCCTTGCGGTAGACGGCGGCATGCAGGGCCTCCGATTAAGGAAATAAAAATAAAGATGTCAAAGAAAAATGTAACCAAAAAAAGTTCTCATAGTCCAAGCAGAAGTGGAACTAAGAAAGCCATACCAAGACGGTCAGTCTTGTCAGACGAGACCTATGACGCAATTCGTTTCATGATTTTTAGACATGAAATTTCGCCGGGATCTAGAGTTAATATCGATGCCCTCGCTTCGGAGCTGGAAGTATCACAAACTCCGATTCGTGAAGCTTTATCACGCCTAGAGTCGGAGGGGCTAATCGTAAAAGAGCCTCTTAAAGGATTTTCCGCCACCAACCTCCTAACTCTCAAAGAATTTAACGATCTATTTCAATTCCGACTCTTAATCGAGCCTTGGGCTGCAGAAGAGGCAGCGAGAAAGATTGATTTAGCGGGCAAAGCGGCTCTAAAGGCTGAAATGCAGAGTGCTAGAACGGCCATGAAATTTAGAGACACGGATCAACTCCAAGCTTTAACAGAGCACGATGCGAGATTTCATTCCCTAGTAGCAAATCTTTCCGGAAATGTGTCTGTTGCTGAAGCCTTCGAGCGCACCCATTGTCATCTACATCTGTTCAGACTGTATATGGCAAATAATCTCAAAGGGCGAGCTCATGTAAAAGCCGATTTCGTTTCAGAGCTCTTTGCTGATTATTACCTTTCCGGTTCCGGGCACCTGGCAATTACCGAACATATCGAGATTACAGAAGCAATTATGGCTGGAAATAGCAAAGAGGCCCGCATTTCCATGCAGGCGCACATCGATAACTCATTAAAAAGATTTAGCAATCAGGGTTCAGACTCCAATAAATCAGCTTCAATTAAAAAGAAGAAAGTTGGGAAGCGTAAGAAATGACATCAAGCGGCGACCGAATTGTTGATATTGAGATCCGAGCCTGTCGAGCCAGGGATTTAAAGGAAATATCTAATTCAGTTGAAGAGGTAAAGCTTCCCGGAGGGAATCGACCTGATTTCACAGTCGTAACTCTCAAGACTGCGAGTGGGCATGTGGGTCACTCCTTTGGTTTTGGAGCATTGGATTCCAAGGCTGCAGCTGCCGCAATGTCACAGGTAAAACCGTTCTTTCAGAATCGCTCTCCTTTTGAAAGCTCTAAGAACCTAAAAGATTTTGAGATTTTTGACAGGAGATGGAACCACGTTCCGATTTACGCCTACGCTCCTTTTGATAATGCTTGTTGGGATCTCGTTGGCAAGATCGCGGAACAGCCTGTTTATAAGTTGTTGGGAGCCGCTAGAGAAGAAATTCCTGTCTATGTCTCATCAATGTTTTTGGATACTCCGCAAGATTATGTGAATCAGGCTCTCGAGGTTAAATCTTTAGGTCTAAAGGGTTACAAATTACATCCCCCAGGAGAATTAAATATCGACATAGAGTGCTACAAAGAAGTTAGAGCAGCTGTCGGTCCGGATTTCACATTGATGGCTGATCCAGTAATTATGAAATCTTATGAAGAGGCCTTGCAGGTCGGAAGAGTCCTAGAAGATTTGAACTACAAGTGGTTAGAAGAACCCTTGTTGGATACTAATTTGTATGGATTGAAGAAATTGAGAGAAAAGTTAGACATTCCAATTTGTGGAACTGAGGTTATTGCGGGAAATAATCAGCTTGTTGCTCATTGTATTCAAGAGAAAATAGTCGACATAGTGCGAACAGATGTCTCTTGGAAAGCAGGAATTTCAACGGTAATGAGGACTGCTCACTTGGCAGAAGCGTTTGGAGTGCAGTGTGAGCTCCACACAACGATTTATCATGGTCTAGAACAGGTGCAATTACATGCTGCTCTGGCGATTCCTAACTGTGAATTTTTTGAATTGCTTTACCCATTTGAGGATTTTAAGTTTGGCACGATTTCCCAGCTAAATATCGTAGATGGTTTTGTAAAGGCACCAAATGGAGTTGGGTTAGGAATTGAGTATGACTGGAATTTCATTGACGACCACACGATTGCAAAGTTTTAATTTTTCAATTCCAACTTAAAAGGAGAAAAAAATGGAGAAGATCCCAGGTGGAGAATGGTTCACTGGTGCAGGCCTTGGAATGTTTATTCATTGGGATCATGCGAGCTCTCAAGGTATTGAGATTGGATGGCCAATAACTGGACGTTCCATAATTCCCCTACGAGAGAAGTCTGAAGATTCTGTAACAGTTGATCAATACCATTCTTCGGCAAAAGACTTTAATCCCACCAATTGGAATGCGGAAGCTGTTGCTGAGATGGCAAAGAATGCGGGAGCCACCTATGTGGTTTTCACATCCAGACACCATGGTGGATACTCGATGTTTCATTCAGAGTACTCAGATTTTTCAATCCAACACTCACCTTTCAAGCGCGATATTTTGGGGGAGTTAATATCAGCACTAAGAGCGCGAAATCTGAGAGTTGGTATCTATTACAGTCTTTCAGATTGGCACCATGAGGATTATCCAAAATTCCTCGATAGCGATCGGCCGTATCCAAAAGAGCATTTTCCTGAGGCAAATTGGCCAGAGAATGATGGGCTACCGATTAAGGAGGATAGGCATCGTAGATCCTCGCCTGAAGCTTGGCAGAGGTATCTCGAATACGTTAGGGGTCAGCTTAAAGAGCTTCTTACGAATTATGGTCAAGTAGATTTACTTTGGTTTGACGGTGGTTGGGAACGCTCTGAAAAGGAATGGAATACTCCAGAGCTAAGAAATTTAATAAAGAGTTTGCAGCCGAATGTAATAATCAATGAGCGCTTGATTGGTTCAGGCGATTACTTCACCCCGGAGCAATCCATGCCAAAACATGCCACGCCAAGAACTTGGGAAATGTGCATGACCATAGGCGAGCATTGGGGATGGAAACCAAATGACACTAAAAAGAAATCGATTCGACAGGTACTGGTTACCCTCATCGAAGTTGTTAGCCGAGGTGGAAACCTTCTGCTAAACACCGGTATTAAAGGCGATGGTGGGATAGAGGATAAAGATAAGAAAGTTTTTGATGCCATAGGCAATTGGATGACAAGACACAGGGAGTCGGTAATTGATGTCATGCCTGGGGGCGATATTGATTTCTATGGTCCGGTCACCAGGTCCCAGAACGCTATCTATCTACATTTAGTTATGGAACCCAAGGAAAGAGTTGTCGTTCGAGGGGTGCCGCTGGAACGCATTTCAGATGTTGAAATGCTTTCCAGTGGTAAAAAACTTGAGTTTTCATTGAACCTCGAGGTGCACCATCGTCAAAAACCGGGCGAAGATCGAATGGGAGAACTGGTGGTTCAGACCCCGCCGATAAATTCGGAACTAGTTGAGGTCATAAAAATCACCCTCAAGTAGGTATTTGGAGAGCACTTTAAAGGTGGCTCCCTTACTGGTTGTTAGCGTTAAATAACAAAAAAGATGCTTGACAGCCCAACCTAACCAGACCATACTTCCAATATCCTATAGGAAGGCGGGTGGGTCTCTTTGCATAAAGTTACGGAAGTCGTGACTTTGGTTCAGAGTTTCCTCTCGCTGAATACAGGTAAGAGCGCAAAGCGCATAAATCAACTTTGTAGAAGTGAGGGAAAATGAAATTGCGAAATAGATCACGTGCGCTACTTGGCGCTCTCTGCGTGACCATAATTACCGCTCCCGTAGTCACTCCGATGGGAGCTATCGCTGCTGGAAAGAATCAAGAAATTAGGTTATTCGGAAACTCAACTGATAAACCAGCAACAGATGCTTTGATAAAACAATTTCAAGAAGCGAATCCAGGGATAAAAGTAACTCCAACATATTATGGAGTCTCGGATGGTCAGGCCGCGCTAATGACTCAGCTTCTGGCTGGTACTGCTCCTGAAATTATTCAGGCATATCCTGGATCCGGGTCCGTTAACGCTGTATTGCAACTAGCAGCAAACAATCACATTGCACGTATTAATAGATCATGGGCAAACCTTGTACCGAAGAATGATCAATCAATGCGCTATCTAGGCAACATTGTGGGAGTTCCAATGTCCGCTCAGGGTGTTGGGTATATCTATAGCCCAGAAATCATGAAAAAATCTGGCCTAACACCACCAACTAAGTGGAGTGAAGTTAAGCCATTTTGTGCAGCTGCAAAGGCAAAAGGTACTCCGGCATACGGTGCAGCATGGGCTACCGGTTGGCCAACCATCATGCATTCATACGCGACTACCGCAACAATGCTTTATGCAAAGCAGCCAACTTTTACTGCTCAGCAATATTCAGGAAGCACAACCTTTGCAAATTCACCATGGGTGAAGTCACTAGACATGCTGCAGGACATGAATTCATGGGGCTGCTTCAATGCTTCACCAAATAGCACAACTTACGCGATGATTACCGATGATCTAGCAAAAGGTAAAGTGCTTGGCTGGCTAGGTCTCCCAACGATCATCCCGGCTCTTACAGCAATCGCTCCAAGCGGAACTACTTGGGATTTTGCTGCACATCCTGCAACAGACAATCCAAAAGAAACAATTATCCCATCAGCAATTCTCCGTGTTTATGCGTTGAATAAGAAAGCTGAGAGAAATTCAGCTGCTGTTAAATTCATGGACTTCCTCGCAACACCAGCAGCCCGACAGACATTTGTCAGCTTCTCAGGTGGAATTCCAGCAGGACCAGTTCCTGGTTATCAGCCAAGCTCTCCTGCTATTGCGACAATCATGGAATACCGCGCAAAGAAGAAGACCTTCCCATTTATTGATCAACAGTGGAGATCTCCACAGGTTCAGCAGGCGCTGATTGCTGGTGTTCAAGCAATCTTCGCAGGAACTGACACCCCGAAAGGTGTTGCAGAAAAAATGGATAAGGCCCTTCAGGGTAAGTAGGTAGATTAGAGCGCCAGAGGGAGTTGAACGCGAGTTCAACTCCCTCTGAACGTGTATAAAGAGAATATATTCTTGGTTAATTAATTCAATTCAACGAACGTGAATCGAGATAGACGGGCAATGACTAAGCGGAAATGGGCAATATGGTTTCTAATTCCAGCCTTTGCCTTTTATATTTTCGTAGTAGTAGTCCCCTCGCTTAGAGGAGTCCTCTTTGCATTCACAGATTGGTCAGGGTTAAGCCCAGATCGTAAGTTCATTGGACTGACACAGTTCAAGCGGGTATTTGAAGATTCAGATTCAAGTGGAGCTTTAAAGCACACATTTTTTATTGCGGTGGGTATAACGGTATTTCAAAATCTGGTTGGACTTCTTTTTGCGTTGGGCCTCTATTCGAAAATCAAATCAAGGAACATATTGCGGACGATGTTTTTTGCACCAGCGATTGTTGCTCCTGTCGCAACTGCCTATCTTTGGCAATACATGTTTGCTCCAGCTGGTCCGATAAATACGATTTTAGAACAAATCGGTTTGGGTTCTTTAGCTCAGGACTGGTTGGGAAATCCTGCGGTTGTGCTTTGGTCGATAATAATCGTAGTTATTTGGCAATTTGCCGGCTATTCAATGGTCATTTACTTGGCTGGCCTAGAAGGAGTCCCTAAAGAAATCATCGAAGCTGCAGAGATTGATGGAGCGGGATATTGGAAGCGATTTTGGTTTGTTGTTAGGCCGTTTCTGTATCCAGCGATTACTGTCACATTGATGCTTTCAATAATCGGCGGATTCAAGTTATTTGATCAAGTTTACATTTTGACAGGTGGAGGCCCGGGCCAGGCTTCTCAAACAATTTCTACCATGATGTATAGAAATGCATTTCAATTTGGCGAGTTTGCTTACAGCACCGCCTTGGCGGTTCTCTTAACGATAATCGTAGCCGCATTCTCATCCATTCAGTATTTCTTTATTACTAGAACGGATAAATCATGAATCGTTATTCGTGGAGAACATTTACCTTAGAGTTATCTCTGATAATTACCGCAACCTTGTTTTTATTTCCTGTTTACATTTTGATTAACTTAGCGGTAAGAAATATAACTGAGTTAGGTAGCGTCTACTCGCCAACCAAGAGTCCAACTCTTGAGAACTTCAGGTTAGCTTGGAGTGAAGGTGGATTATTCGACGCGATTAAGAATAGCTCTATCCTTACGGTTTTCAGTGTCTTTTTTATCGTTCTATTTGCAGCTTTTGCCAGTTACCCCTTGGCGCGGATTACCCGTGGATGGTCCAAAGTTGCATTTTTCTCCATAGTTGGAGGTCTATTGCTTCCATATCAGTTAGCACTAATTCCTCTATATACAACTATGAGAGATCTAAATTTGCTGGGTACTCTGCAATCACTTGTTATTTTTTATATCGGGCGAGAGATGCCACTAGCAATTTTCTTATATACCGCATTCCTGCGAGGTATACCTAGAGAGTATGAGGAAGCCGCTGCAATCGATGGTGCCGGACCAGTAAGAACCTTTACCAGCGTAGTATTTCCACTTCTTAGACCGGTAACGGGAACAGTAATTATTCTCACTGGTGTTTTTGTATATAACGATTTTTTCACACCTTTGCTTTATTTAAGTGGAACGGGAAATCAAACTACAACAGTAGCCCTGGCTACATTTGTCGGCGAGTATCGATCCCAGTGGAATCTTGTCTTCGCGGGCCTAATGATGAGTAGCGCGCCAATTTTGATGGTGTTCTTTGCTATGCAAAAAACAGTGATTAAAGGATTTGGAGGGGGATTGAAAGGGTGAACGCTTCACATTTGGTCCAATTAGAGATGGGAGAAGGCTGTTAAATATGAAAAAGGTATTTGTCACAGGAACTAGTGGTTTTCTAGGATCAAATCTTGCTGAGGAATTGAAAGCCCGCGGCTTTCAAGTACTAAGTATCTCTCGCAAGGCGGTTGCAGATAATGTAGATATACATGTTCAGGGAAGCTTTGATAATTACGATGACTTAGACAAGTTAAACCTCGATGGGTCAGAAACACTAATCCACCTTGCAGCTGTGACCGGAGATGCGTCCGAAGAAGATGCATTGAAGGTTAACGTATACGAAACCGCTAGATTGATTAGGTATTGCGTCGAAAAAGGCATTAAGAAAATAGTTCTAGCAAGTTCAATTGCTTCGGTCGGGTGCCTTACTAAAGATTTCATGCCAAGACAACTCCCAATCTCAAATGACCATCCCTGCGACTCGTCAAATCCATATGGACTCTCTAAGTATTTGATGGAGGAGTACATGAGGTACGTTAAAAGAAATTTCCCTGACTTAGACATAACCCTATTTCGAATTGGCGTAGTTTTGAAGAAGACAGCAGTGACTCCAACAGAGGAACAAATTGCAAAAATGTGGAGACCATTTTGCACCTTGGGATGTATTCATGTGTCAGATGTGGTTAATGCTCTTTGCTTTGCAGTAGAAAAAGAAGTAAAGCCGAGCTTTGGCGTTCATAATCTTGTAGCTGAAGACTCCTATAGTTCCATACCTACTGCAGATGCTCTTCAACTATCACTTGGTGAGCGCTTTAATGACTTGGATTTGAGCAATATGCAGCTTGGAAAAGATAAGTTTCAGGGAATTTATGACATAAACAGCCTAAAGAAGGAATTCGGCTACAGTCCTAAAATTAGAGTTTCAGAGTTACGTTCCACAGAAACAGGAGCATAGAGATTTATGACAAATTGGTCGGATTTGAGCGTTCCGGGTTTAACCATTCATAAACATGGAGCGGTAGAGCTTCGAAATTCCAAGGTAACTGCACCGGGCAAAGATGAGGTTCTAATTAGGACTGAGTTTTCTGGAGTAAGTGTCGGGACTGAAATGGCAGGCGCCTACGGAAGAAATTTACTTTGGGGAGATCCACCCTTTACCCCCGGTTATCAATCGGTGGGGCGAATTGTGCAATTCGGAGAAATGACGACTCAACATAATTTCAAGGTTGGTGATCTGGTTGCCTGTTTCACAGGTAAAGGAACTCACAGAAGTTTGACTGTGGCATCTATTGCTCGAACTCATAGAGTTCATGAGAGTGATTTAAGTAAATATGTGGGTTTATATGTGCAACCATGCGTTGCTGCTAATGCGCTTAATAAATCAAAGGTTAAGTCTGGCGATAATGTTTTGGTAATCGGCCAAGGCCTCATCGGCCAAGCTACTGCGATATTGGCACGTATGCGTGGCGCGCACGTAGCTGTAACCGATGTTTCCAAACAAAGACTTGAGATAGCTCGAAGATTGTGCGCGGATGAAGTGTTTGACACCAGCGTTCGTAGCTGCTCTGAACTAGTTCTTGAGCAATATCCAAACGGATTTGATGTGGTAGTTGAATCAACAGGAATATTGCCTTTGGTAGAAGAGGCACTTAAGAGTGTGCGTTTTGAGGGCATGGTGGTTTTTGAGGGCCACTACGCAGGAGAGATAAAGTTTGAATATAACCTGGCCCACCGCAAACAGATTGATGCGGTATTTCCATTCTTTATTGGCGAACCAAAGGTTCGTGAGGCCGTAATTGACATGATTACACAGGGACTTCTTCCAATGAAGGAGCTAGTAAGTCATGAAGTTTCTTGGCGAGAAGCTAGTGATGTCTATAGCCAATTGTTCGGACCTAATAAAGACGCAATGAATGGAATCCTGTTTGATTGGAGAGATTCACTTTCGGGAATTGTGGATTAGAGCCCGCTAGATGAAGGTGATGCTGGCGGCAATTACTCAAGATAGGTCAACGCAGCTTGAATTAGTCGAGATTCCAATTCCCACTCCTGGCAAAGATGAAGCTCTAATAAGGGTTTTATCCAGCGGAGTTTGCCACTCGGATCTTCATGTCTTGAAGGACGAGGTGAAATTCCCGAGGCCGGCTGTACTCGGACACGAAGTTATGGGTGAAGTAATCGAGAAATTTGATTCGGAAAATCGCTTTCCTGAAATTGAAATTGGCAACCTAGTGATTTCCTCATTCATTATGCCATGCAAAAAATGTTCGAACTGTGAAAGCGGCAGTTCGAATCTGTGTTCTGAATTTTTCTTGAACAATCGCCTTAATGGAAATATGTTAGATGGGACTAAGCGACTCAAATACTTCAATGGAGATGAGATTGCCTCGTATTCAATGGCTGGTTTTGCAGAATATGCAGTGGTGCCACTGAGCGCTCTAGCCAATACATCTAGAAAATTCGCAAAGAGCGAATGGTGTGTTCTGGGATGTGCAGGAGTTACAGCTTACTCAGCGGTCAAAAAAGCGATGCAAAGAAATATTAATCGCGAGAAGAAATTGGGAAGCGTTACGATAATAGGTCTTGGTGGTGTTGGGATATTCATGACACTCTTTAGCAAACTATTAGGAGCTGAGGAGATAACAGCGGTTGATTTAGATGACCAGAAACTAGCTCTCGCAAAAGATTTAGGTGCCACTAAGGTTTTCAACGTATCCGGAGTAAAGCCAGAAGAAATAAAGAATAAATACCCCGCTAGCACCACCAATGTTGTCTTTGAGGCGGTCGGCAGCCCAACAACTTTGGAGATGGCCATGGAATTTGTTGCGGAAGGTGGAGAGGTAATAACCGTTGGAATTGCTCCTCACGGTTCCAGGGCGGCTGTGGAAATTACTCCATTAGTGAGACGTGAATTTACCCTTCGTGGCTCTTTTGGTGGCATTCCAGAAAGCGATTTACGTGAAGTTATAGATCTGGCGGAGCGGGGAGAAATCCCATTAGAAAAGATGGTCACTCAGAAGTATTCGCTTAAGGAAATTAATAGAGCATTTCAATCACTCAACGACAAGCAAACTCTGGGTCGTTCAATAATTGATTTTACGAGCGGAAAGGCACTTTGATGAAGATTCGTGGCGCTGTTTTGGAGTCAGTTGGTTTAGCACGGCCGTATACAGAATCTCGGCCAATCAGCATCATGGAATTGGAGTTGGAAGAGCCTCAGTCAAACGAAATCTTGGTAAGAATGGAGGTTGCAGGAATTTGCCATTCTGACCTATCAGTTGTTGACGGCGTTCGAGTTCGACCAGTGCCGATGTTATTAGGACATGAGGCAAGTGGGATAGTGGAAGCACGTGGTAGCAATGTGACCGATATAGAGGTTGGACAACGTGTAGTTATGACATTCTCGCCGCGATGTGGTGAGTGTAATGGTTGTAAATCTGAAGGTCGCACTAGTTGCAGCGCTGGAAGTAAATCAAATGGATTGGGAGAACTTCTTTCAGGCGGGTTCCGATTAAAGAGTGGAGATCGCAGTATTCATCACCACCTTGGTGTTTCAGGTTTTTCCACACACGCTGTAGTAGATCGAAGTTCTGTTGTACCAGTTTCTTCAGATGTTCCGCCAACGGTAGCAGCCCTTCTTGGTTGCGCGGTTTTAACTGGTGGCGGAGCGCTCATTAATGTTGGGAAAATAAATAGTGATACCAGCGTGGCAGTTGTTGGACTAGGTGGTGTTGGACTAGCTGGCTTGCTAACAGCAAAAGCTTTGGGAGTTAAATCAATAACTGCTGTAGATATAAGCAAGAGCAAGCTGGAGATTGCAGATAGATTAGGTGCCACAAAAATTCTAACTTCAGGAGAATTCAATCCTGAAGACTTCAAAGCCGATGTAGTACTTGAAGCTGCTGGTAATGCAAGAGCCATAGAGAGTGCAATATCACTGACGGCTCCTGGTGGAATCACTCTCCTCACAGGACTCACTGCTCCAGATGCAGTGGCAGGGTTTTCACCGCTTAAATTAGTGGCCGAGAGTCGTACCGTTGTCGGAAGTTATCTTGGGTCTTCAGTACCAAGTCGCGATATCCCCTACTTTGTCGAGTTATGGAGATCTGGGAATTTTCCAGTGGAAAAACTTGTAAGTGGGTCAATCACACTCGAGGAAATCAATATTGGAATGGAGCGGTTAGCTAAAGGCGAGGCGCTTCGACAAGTGATTATGTTTAGCTAATTTTCCGCAGCATTGATTCGTGGATTTCCCAGATGAAAGCGCGCTGAGGTACCCTTGCGCCGCCGTATTAACAACCTGGTGGGTTGCCCGAGCGGCCAATGGGAGCGGACTGTAAATCCGCCGGCTCTGCCTTCAGTGGTTCAAATCCACTACCCACCACAAGTAATTACTAGTAAGTATTAATTGAGCGCCCAACGAACTGTTATCGAAAGGCTTAGCTCTTCCTCACCGAGATCAATCACAGGTGTTGATCCATCTTCTGCCTTGGCAACTCCGAGCATTGGGAAGTTGTAGGAAGGCGCGGAGTTTTCTTGTAGGAAAACAACCTTTCCAAGTGAGGTACCAAGCAGTTTGGCATATGAAACTGCACGTGCCTTAGCATCTGCAACAGCAGCAGCGCGGGCCTCTTCCATAGCGGCTGATCCCTTAGTAATAAAAGGCACTATGCCGTTGATCTGCACATTGTCATTGCCAGCATTAACTACCGCTTCAACAATCTTCCCCGCATTTTCGGCTTTGCGGATTACGACGTTAAAGGATTGTGTTGCACGATAACCAACAATTACCGAACCCTTTTCTTGGGTGTAGTTGTACTCTGGATAAACCGAAAGATTTGAACTCTTAATATCTTTAGTAGCAACACCTTCGGCCTTTAGAGCATTACGAACTGCGGTGGCGGTCTTTGAGGCTACAGAGAGAGCTTCAGCGCTCTTTGCAGCAAGCGCTGTCACACTTGGATAAAACCGAACCGCATCAGGAACTACGGAAACGGAGCCAATTCCAGTTACCGTTACATATCTATCTGGTTCGGCGGCTTGAGCGGGAGCTATACCCAAAGCGCCCACGCTTATTACTGATATGACGGCCAATCCAATTGCGATGATTTTTCGGTTTTTTCTCATGCGCCTAAGATACCTGTTATGGGTGCGATTATTTCTCAATGTTCGCTGAATGCTTTACAGCAAGCGGCTGAGAATCTCAAAACGGGAGGGTTAGTTGCATTCCCTACGGAGACCGTTTATGGATTAGGTGTCGATGCAGAGAATGAATCTGCTATTGCACGTATGTATAAAGTGAAAAATCGTCCCGCAGATCACCCAGTGATCGTTCATATCGCAGATTTAGATGCGGTGGATTATTGGGCTACTGATATTCCAGATTACGCCATTGCTTTGATGCGTGATTACTGGCCCGGGCCCATGACCTTATTGTTACAGCGCACAGAGCATGCCAAGGATTTTGTAACAGGCGGCCAAGAGATTGTCGGAATTCGCATGCCTGCGCACACTGTTGCACTTAATTTATTGCAGGAGTTTGCCAAGCAGGGTGGACATGGATTAGCTGCACCAAGTGCCAATAGGTATGGCGCGGTTTCACCAACAACCGCAGCAGCGGTTGAGCAGGAGTTGAGTGAGTATTTAGAGCCACGTGATCAGATTTTGGATGGTGGTGCCTCATTGGTCGGCGTTGAATCAACCATCATTGATTGCACCAAAGACAATCCCTCAATTCTGCGCCCTGGCGCCATTACTGCAGAGATGGTTGAGCAGAGCACTGGCATTATCGTCGTGGAACCTGATGATAAAAAAGCACGAGTTTCTGGATCACACAAACAACATTATTCACCGCAAGCCAAAGTCGTAATTGATGGCGAAGCCAAACCCGGTGAAGCCTTAATTGCGATGAGTGATGTAGCTACCCCTGTAGATGTTGTGCGATTGGCAGCTCCAAAGAATCTAGAGGAGTACGCCCGAGTTCTTTATGCAGCGCTTCGCGAAGCTGATAAACAAGGTATTGCAACGGTAAATATCGTCATGCCGGAAGGAAATGGTCTAGCGGTTGCGATTAGAGATCGAATTACCCGCGCTGCAGCTACTGCCTAATTAACTCCATATATTCA
>JACCDK011057562.1_pt1 | contig 14373 bp, 14 predicted proteins | sample 7445871 | NCBI WGS metagenome assembly JACCDK01 (sample SAMN15323436, study PRJNA562643) | freshwater metagenome | isolation source: river surface water | place: USA:Blue River Watershed | collected 2017-08-15 | reverse complement strand
GGCAAGCTCGATGATGCGATTGAAGCGGCAATCGAAAAGCGCATGGGTGAGCCATGGGAGCGACCAACCGGTCGCGCAGTTGGCCGTATTGTCAACGATGAAAGCGCCGCTGCTGCCTATATCGATCACCTCTTGTCATCAGTATCGACGCCACTTAAGGGCTTAAAGATTGTGGTGGATTGCGCCAATGGAGCAGCCTCACTTGTTGCGCCACTTGTCTATGAAAAGGCAGGCGCCACCGTTATTGCTATTCATCACAGCCCTGATGGTTGGAATATCAACGACGGTTGTGGTTCTACCCATCTCGAAGATTTACAAGCAGCGGTAGCGCGCGAAGGTGCTGATTTCGGCATTGCCCATGATGGCGATTCAGATCGATGCCTGGCAGTAGATGGCACCGGTGCAGTAATTGATGGTGATCAAATCATGACGATTTTGGCTCACGGCTATAAGGCTCGCGGCAAACTTAAGGATGACACCATTGTTGCAACAGTAATGAGCAACCTGGGTTTCTTCCACGCAATGAAGAGCGCAGGAATCACAGTGCTGACAACTGCTGTTGGTGATCGCTATGTGCTGGAGCAGATGATTGCCGGTGATTTCTCACTCGGTGGCGAACAGTCGGGTCACTTGATTATCCGTGAACATGCTGGAACTGGTGATGGAATCCTCACCGCGCTCGCACTCGCGCAAGAAGTTGTTCGCTCTGGAAAATCTCTGGCAGAGCTCGCAGCTTCAATGCAGCGTTTCCCTCAAATTCTGATCAATGTCTCTGGGGTTGCCAAGGATAAGTTGCCTCAATCGAAGGCAATTGCAGATGCGGTAGCAGCGGCTGAGAAGCAACTCGGTGATGAGGGGCGCATCTTGTTACGAGCATCAGGAACCGAGGCTCTGATTCGCGTGATGGTCGAAGCCTCAAGTGATAACCTTGCACAAGAGATAGCAACTTCACTTGCGGCAGTTGTTAAGGCAGAACTGGGGAACTAATTCGTGTGCGGAATCGTGGGTTACACCGGACCGCAATCTGCATTTACCCCGATTGTTGAGGGACTTCGCCGCCTTGAATACCGAGGATATGACTCAGCCGGTATCGCTCTTGGAACTGGCACATCACTCTTTGTAGAAAAGCGCGCCGGCAAACTCGCAAATCTTGAGGGAGCACTTCCAGCAAATCTGCCAACTGTGCACTCAGGGATTGGCCATACTCGTTGGGCAACACATGGCGGCCCAACTGATCGCAACGCCCATCCCCATCTCGATAACGAGGGCAAACTCGCTGTTATCCATAATGGAATCATCGAGAACTACTCCGAACTTAAGGCAGAGCTCGAAAGCCGTGGACATCGATTTGAATCCGAGACTGACACTGAATCGGTAGCCCATCTCTTATCAGAACTTCGAAAAGAAAATAATGGCGACCTCACAGCCGCCATGCGCGCTGCAGTAAAGCGCCTCCGTGGATCATTTACCTTGTTAGCTATCCACGCTGATGCGCCGCAGACAATTGTGGGAGTGCGCCGCAACTCTCCACTTGTTGCAGGCCTTGGTGATGGAGAGAACTTCTTGGCATCTGATGTGGCCGCATTTATCGATTACACCAAGCGCGCCGTCGAACTCGGACAGGATGAGGTTGTCACCATCTCACCTGAAGGGATTGCAATCTGCGACCTTGACGGCAACTCTTTACCTCTTCGTGAATATGAAATTACCTGGGATGCTGCTGCTGCGCAAAAGGGTGGATATGCCCACTTTATGTTGAAAGAAATTTTCGATCAGCCGAAGGCAATTGCAGATACTTTGATTGGGCGCCTTTCAGATAACAATCAAATTCAATTAGATGAACTCCATATGAGCGATGCTGAGATTCGAGATATCAAGCGCATCTCTGTTATTGCCTGCGGTACTGCGTATCACGCAGGTATGGTTGCAAAATATGCCATCGAGAAGTGGGCGAAGATACCTGTTGATGTTGAAATCGCCTCTGAATACCGTTATCGCGACCCCATTGTTGATAAGAACTCTTTGGTGATTGCAATCTCGCAGTCTGGCGAGACCATGGATCTCTTAATGGCGGTTCGTCATGCAAAGGCCAATGGCGCTCGAGTCCTTGCAGTCTGCAACACCAACTCATCAACGATTCCCCGTGAATCTGATGCAGTGCTCTATACCCATGCAGGTCCTGAGATTGCAGTGGCATCTACAAAGGCATTCCTCACTCAAATTGTTGCTGTCTACCTAATTGGATTAAAACTTGCTCAAGTACGTGGCGCGCTTACTGATCAGCAAGTTCACTCTCTCTACAACGAGATGCTCAAACTTCCGGGCCAGGTAGAACAAATTCTTGAAACCATCGAACCTCTGCGCGAACTCACTCGTAAATTTGTAAAGAACAATACGGTGCTCTTCTTAGGTCGTGGAATTGAATACCCAGTGGCGCTTGAAGGCGCACTGAAGTTAAAGGAGCTTGCTTACATTCACGCGGAAGGCTTTGCTGGCGGAGAACTCAAACATGGACCAATTGCGCTCATTGAAGAGGGCACAGCTGTCATTGCCATCCTGCCTGCTAAGGATGAACATCAACTTGATGAGAAGATGCTGAGCAATATTCAAGAAGTGAAAGCTCGTGGAGCACGAGTGATTGTGATTGCAGAAGAGGGGGCTGAGGTCATCGGCGCTGAACACATCATTCGTATTCCTGCATCGTCCCCGCTCTTCCAGCCAGTGCTCGCAACTGTTCCACTTCAGGTTTTCGCCTATGAAATCGCTGTCGCACGAGGCACCGATGTTGATCAACCACGTAATCTCGCTAAATCTGTCACAGTCGAATAAATATGTTGGATACCCGCCACCGTCAGATGCGTAGGGCGCTCAAATGGAGCGCTTCGCTCTTTACAGGCTTTCTTCTTGTGACTCATCAAGTTCTCATCAATGGCCCCTTTATTGAGATTGATCGATGGTTTAGCGAAGCGGATCACCCACGTTTTCGAGGCATATCTGCCTTCATAATTCGTCGCCTCGATGATCTTGGTCTGCGCAGCGTTTCTGGAATCGCGCTATTAATTGTTGCTGTCTATATTTCGCGACGATTTAAAACTTGGCGACCGATCAATTTAGGTTTACTTGCCTTTATCTCACTCAACGTTGTGGTTGGGGCATTTAAGTATGGGTTGGGGCGCACAAAACCGAGAATCGGCATTGATCTCCTACATGCCGGTGGAATGTCATATCCAAGTGGACATGCCTCCAATGCCATTTTTATTTGGGGCGTCGTTGCCTATCTGATTTATCGCTACGCGCACGTTGATAGATATCGGGGACGACTTGCTAGTGCTGGTGTTGCAACGCTCTCACTGACAGTGTGTACCGTTTCACTTCTACGAAATACCCACTGGTTCTCTGACTTATTTGGTGGGCTTTTACTTGGGGGAGCGCTGCTCGTTCTCATTATTGCGATTGACCGCTACTTCCCATCTGATAGCCAACTCCACTAGCTTCTCGGGTTCACACGGCTTTGCCATTGAACTAGACTCTCCTCATGATTGATGGAATCGGTATCGATGTCGTAGACATCAAGAGATTCCACGAATCTTTACTTCGCACTCCAGGACTGCGCGAAAAGTTGTTTACTGAATCAGAGCGCACTGTGAATGAGAGTTCACTCGCTGCTCGCTTTGCAGCAAAGGAAGCGCTCTATAAAGCTTTAAGTCCACACCGCGGACTCTCCTGGCATGAAGCTGAAGTCATCAACCATCCAAATGGCAGGCCTGCCTTTCTCTTTCGAGGTGAAATCGCAGATCTTGTCGATGGCGCATCGGTGCATCTCACACTCTCTCACGATGCAGGTATCGCCTCAGCTATGGTGGTGATTGAGAGATGAGAGCAGAAGCCATCGTTGATTTAAGTGCCATCAGCCACAATGTTGCGCTCCTTAAAGAACGTGTGGGCGGAGAGATACTTGCTGTTGTTAAAGCCGATGCCTATGGACATGGACTTGTCCCTGTTGCAAAGAGTGCGCTCAAAGCTGGCGCATCGATGCTGGGTGTAGCACTTCTTGAAGAGGCGATTACTCTTCGCGAGGCTGGAATAACCGAACCAATTCTTGCTTGGTTGGTTCAACCAGGTTCAGATTTCAAGAGCGCGATTGAACATAACATTGATCTCGCTGCCGCCTCGATCAAAGCGCTCCACGAAATTCAAGCAGCATCAGGAGAGAAGAGGGCTCGAGTCCATCTCGAACTAGATACTGGAATGACTCGCGGCGGATTTCTATCTGAATGGAACGAGATTAGCGCGGCAGATATTGAAGGCCTTGAAATCGTTGGTATCTTCTCCCACTTTGCACGAGCTGATGAACCACACGAGAATCAAAATTTAGAACAAGTTGCCCGATTTACTGAAATGGCAGAGAAGCTTGAGACTCTAGGTGTGGCCACCATTAAACGCCATCTCGCAAACTCTGCAGCCACCTTGACCAATCCAGCGGCAGCTTTCGATATGGTGCGAACTGGAATTGCAATCTATGGATTGACCCCTGATGTTGCCATGGGAAGTTCTAAAGATTTTGGTCTTCGCCCTGCGATGCAATTACGCGCAGCTCTCTATCTTGTGAAAGATGTTCCAGCACATACTCCAGTCGGGTATGGTGCATCCGAATCAACGACGCGAGATACCAAGTTGGGCGTTGTGACGATGGGATATGCCGATGGCATTCCGCGGATTGCTCGGGGCGCTGGGGTCTGGATCAATGGTCAGCGGGCGCCGATTATCGGTCGAGTCTCCATGGACCAATTTGTCGTCGATCTCGGCCCCGAATCCAAGGCGAAGTCAGGGGATTGGGTCGTGGTTTTTGGCAATGGTTCACATGGAGAATTCACCGCAGATGATTGGGGAGCGGCTAGCGGAAGCATTAATTACGAGATTGTGACCCGAATTGGTCCGCGTGTGCCTAGAATCTACTCCGCTCACATCTACTAAGAAATGCCCATCTGAGAATCAAAGGAGATTTTCGAACAGTGTCGAACTCAGTTCTCTCCATCTCCAATCTGACGGTGAAGTTCGGTGGCCTCACCGCACTCGATGATGTCTTTCTCGATGTTGCAGAAAATTCAATCGTAGGTCTTATCGGTCCAAACGGTGCTGGCAAGACAACAATCTTCAATGCCATCTCTGGATTGGTCACACCTGCCTCCGGAAAGATTTCCCTAGTCGGAGACGATCGCCCTTGGCCGGCAAGTCATCAACTCGTTGATTACAAGATAAGTCGCACACTGCAAGGCGTCGGACTATTTAGTGGATTGTCAGTGATTGAAAATGTCATGATGGGTGCGGATTCCCAGAGCGATTCACATTTCCTTAAGGATGCTCTGGGACTTTCATCGAAGTCAGAGCGCGCTCTTCGCGATAAGGCAATCAACGCACTTGCTTGGGCTGGAGCTCTCGATCTTGCAGCGAAGATGCCAGGCGAACTTACCTATCCAGAGACTAAGAGAGTTTCAATCGCGCGTGCTCTGGTGAGCGAACCAAAGATCCTCTTACTCGATGAGCCAGCGGCAGGTTTGGGTCAAGATGATATTGATAAATTTGCAGCGCTTCTCAAGCAGCTCAAGCGAAAGTGTTCGATTGTGATTGTTGAGCACCATGTTGATTTCATCGGTGATATTTCAGATCAGGTCTATGTGCTTAATTTTGGCAAAGTCATCGCATCAGGTTCTTTTGATCAAGTAAAGCGCGATCCAGCTGTATTGGCTGCCTATCTTGGAACATCGACCCAAGATGGCTCACAGGCGTTAGGAGCAGCTGATGCTTAAAGTTGAGAACCTCGTAACAAAGTTCGGTTCTGTTGTTGCCCTTGATGGCGTCTCCCTTAGCGCCACAGAATCGAAGATCACCACAGTTATTGGCGCAAATGGCGCAGGTAAGAGCACGCTCCTTCGTACTATCTCAGGCCTTGAGCGTCCTACCTCTGGTTCTATCACGTGGAATGGAGAGTCAATTCTTGATCTTCGTCCAGAGGAGATTGTCCGTCGAGGTATTGCCCACGTTCCAGAAGGTCACTCTGTTATTTCAGAGCTCACCGTTGCAGAAAATATCGAGATGGGCTCACTCTTTCGACGTAGAAAATTTAAGAGTGATGTCGCGGCTGCGATGGATGAGATGTATCAACTCTTTCCTCGCCTGCACGAGCGCCGCAGTCAATTAGCTGGAACTCTCTCAGGTGGTGAACGACAGATGTTGGCTATTAGCCGCGCACTTGTCTCTCGTCCGAAGTTACTTCTTCTTGATGAACCATCACTCGGTCTTGCGCCATTAGTTGTGGAACAGATTATTGATTCGGTAAATCAACTCTGTCGCACAACCGGTTTGACTGTTCTCTTAGTCGAACAGAATGCAAACACCGCACTCGGAGTTGCAGACCATGGCGTGCTCTTAGCCCTTGGCAAAGTTGTTGCAGACCGCCCAGCATCAGAGCTCAAAGCTGATGCATCCCTACGAGCAGCCTATTTGGGGTACTAATGGATACTTTCTTAGCAGCTCTCTTCTCTGGCGCATCTCGCGGAGCAATTTATGCACTCGTCGCTCTCGGTCTAGTGATTGTCTGGCGCGGTGCTGGCATCGTTAACTTCGCTCAAATGGGGCAGGCGATGTTTAGTACCTACATTGCATCCACGCTGATTACCAATGGCAACTCTTACTGGGTTGGATTCTTTGTTGCGCTCTTAGCTGGCGCTGCCATGGGAGCTTTCCTCGATATCGCTGTCATGCGCCCGCTTTCCAATAAGAAAAAATCTGAGCTCTTAAGTAGTGATTCAATGAGGGCTGCAGTTCCAGTGATTGCCTCTCTTGGAATTCTTGGAGTATTGCAGGCTTTGGCGGGAATCATTTGGGCAGCAGAGGAACGTGGTTTCCCGGCACCAGCAGCGCAAGAAGGATTTACTATCGCTGGAAATGTCGCTCCCTTCACCTCATTTGATCTCTTCGTTATTTCAATCGTTCTCTTCACACTTCTTGCCACCACTCTCTTCTTTACAAAGACAGGAATGGGGCTGGCAATGCGCGCCACCGCTCTTAATCAAGAGGTTGCAAAGTTAAGTGGAATTCGTACCAATCACACCCGCACTTTAAGTTGGGCAATCTCTGGCGCTGCTTCTTCACTCGCCGGTCTCTTGATTACTCCTACTTCAAATCTCTCACCAAATACCTTGGATCTCGTTCTCATCGTTGGGTTTACTGCAGCAGTAGTGGGAGGACTAGATAGTCCAGCAGGTGCAGTCACAGGCGGATTTATCATCGGCTTGGTGATTTCATTTATCACCTTCTATAGCTCTCCAGAAGATGTCTTTATTGCAATATTGGCTGTCTTGCTACTCGTTCTCATCATTAAGCCGCGAGGAATCTTTGCTGGAAAGGATGCCCGACGTGTCTAAGGTCAAGAACCCATCCATTATGAAGAAGAGCCTGATTCGCACGGGATTCTTTGCGTTGTTAATCATCTTCGCCCAGTCGATCTTCGATCCATATAACCAGGCACAACTTGCCCTTGTTCTGATCTACTTTATTGGAACCCTTTCAGTCACTCTCTTGACCGGAATCTCTGGTCAGTTATCCCTTGGTCAAGGCGCGCTTATGGCTGTGGGTGGATATTCGACCGCGCTATTGATGACGAACTACCAAATCTCAATGTGGATTGCAGTACCAGCTGCGATTGTTTCAGCAGGACTTGCTGGGCTCTTACTTGGTATAGCAGCTGCGCGATTGAGTGGACCATATTTGGCGGGAACAACTTTGGTGCTCGCCTTAGCGATTCCGACCTTAGCGAATAGATTCGGATCAGTCTTTAAGGGCGATGAAGGTCTGCCAGTTGACGTGGGATATCCGCCGATGTGGTTGAGCGATTTATTGGGCGAGATTACTTATGAGGAGTGGCAGCTTTACTCTGTCTTCCCATTTGCGCTGGTCGCACTATTTATCGCATCGAATATTCTCTTATCGGGCACTGGACGCAGATGGCGTTCAATTAGAGATCACCAAAGCGCAGCATCACTTGCTGGCGTGAATCTCTCTCGCCAGAAGATTTTTGCATTTATTGTCGCCTCATCATTTGCTGGCCTAGCTGGCGCGCTCTATGGACTTCGTGGTCTGGTAGGTCCGAGCGTCTATCCGGTATCACTCTCATTAACTCTCTTGACGGCAGCAGTCCTCGGTGGAATTCGAAGCATCGCAGGTGCCTTTATCGGCACCGTTATCGTGGTCTTTCTCCCTGATTGGATTGATCTCGTCATCGGCAACTTCACCCTTTCAGAGCAGGTATCGAACTTCCTACCGGCACTGATCTCAAGCCTTCTTCTCATCGCAACGGTGGTAATCAATCCCGCCGGGGTGATGGGCGGTAGCCACCTTCATAAGCATAAATAATCGTTATATTGAGCCTCACTTCCATGTGAAAATCGTGTGTCGTCGCACATTCTGTTCACTTTAAATCCATCTTCTGTTAGCGTGAGCGTGTTCCAGCCCGCTACTGGGCTGGTGGCAATGGAGCCGCTCTTCGCGAACTCCCTTGCACATGCCGGTAAGAGAGAAAGAGTGAATGTAGTGAAAAATCGCAGATCTCTGCACCAATCTCCTCGTAAGTTCATTGCAACTGCAGCAGCAGTTGTTGCAGCATCACTTGCTGTAACAGCACTTCCTGCACAAGGAGCATCTACACCAGGTGTAACTGATACAGAAATCGTTCTAGGTATGCAGTTACCTCAGACAGGTCCTGCTAGCCCAGGCTATAACAAGGTAGATGACGCAATGCGCGCATACTTTGATTACGTCAACTCAAAGGGTGGCGTTTACGGCCGTAAAATTAATTTAGTTGTGAAGGACGATGCCTACAAGGCAGGCCTCACAGTTTCAACAGCTTCAGCGTTGATCAACAAGGACAAGGTCTTTGCAATGGTCGGAAGCATCGGAACACAGACACACATCTCTGTTATTCGTGATCTCAATCGTCGCGGTATCCCAGATCTCTTTGTGAACTCTGGCTACAGCGGCTTCTACACAGATCCAAAGAAGTACCCAACAACATTCGGCGGACTCGGCACATATGTAGTTGAGGCAAAGATTCTTGGTAAGTACATCAAGGAGACTTTTGCTGATAAGACAGTCGGTATCGTCTATCAGACAGATGACTTCGGTCGTAACACTGTAGAAGGTCTTGCAACAGCAGGAGTTACCTTCACACCACGTAAGACTGCAGCGACATTTATCGCTGGAACACAGGGTTCAGGCCTTGATGCACAGATGACACAGCTTCGCGACAACAAGGTCGACGTTGTAGTTGTTGGTGCAGTTGCTTCAGCGTTTGCAGCAGCGGTCGCATCTGCAAACAAGATCGGTTACAAGCCATCTAAGTGGGTCGTAATCTCTGTCGGCTCAGATGCAACAACATTTAAGACAATCCTTGGAGCACGCGGTATCGCTCCAGCTGTCTCATCTGCTCTTCTTGCAGGAACAATCTCAGCATCACACGCTCCATCACCAGGTGAAGCAGATGACGATTTCGTTAAGGCATTTAAGAAGATCAACGATGAATTCAACAAGGGTCCAGATAAGACATGGGATAACAACGTTCTTCAAGGTATGAACATTGCTTACATGACAACATCTGCACTCCTCGGAGCTGGTAAGAACCTCACCCGCCCAGGAATCATCAAGTACATCGAGAACAATGCAGCGAAACTTTCAAATGCAGCGCTTTCACCACTCGGTTACTCAGCTAAGACTCACGAAGCATTCACAGGCTTCTGGATCGGCGCTTACGACGCAGCTTCAAACCTCAAGCCAATCGATGGAACACGCAAGGTGTGGACTACCGATTCAGGTAAGGGTGCTGTCACAGAACTCAAGTACACACGTCCTGCAATTGCAGCCGATGCACTACCAAAGGTTGGTTAATTCATGAGAATCACATCACTTCGCAAGTCAATTGCAGCGTTGAGCGCTTCAGCTCTCGTTGCAACACTCGCTGTTGTCTCTGTACCAGCTGCAAGTGCGGCTCCAACATGTACAACAGTTGCAAAGATTGAGACATGTACAGGCAAGCTCGCTAACGGCGCTGGTTATGTCTTTAAGGTGCCAGCTAACTTCAAGGGAACAATGTTCTTCTGGGAGCACGGCTTCCGTCCAACATACCCAGGTGTATCTGCTGTTCCTAAGGGAGTAGAAGAGATCACACCAGCTAACTCAAATACCGGTCAAGATGTCACCAAAGAGATGATGTATGCCGGCTATGGAGTTGCTGCATATGATGGAACAGTTCAGGGACTTCGTGGCTGGAACAACACATTCCGTGTTGAGATGCTCAAGGAAGTTATTGATACTGCAATGGCTCACTACGGTGACAAGATCAAGCGCAAGGTGGTCTACGGATCATCTCAGGCTGGTTCAATCATCACGCCATTTGTAGAGAAGTACCCAACATATGCTGACTCAGTCGGTATCTTGGCTGGTACAACTCCATCAATCGCTGACTCATTGCAGTCACTCTGCGATGCGATGTACATCATGAGCGTCTTCTTTGATCCAACAATCAAGGGTTGCGCAGCGTTCGGCACCAAGGGAGTACCTGGTTACCAGGCAGCTGTTGCTGAACTCCTCAAGGTTGTCGCACTTCTTCGCGTCTGGCAGACCAACTACGGCGCTCCAGCGCTTGAGTACCCAGCAGCTCTCAAGGCAGCAGGTATCCCACAGCGTTCAGCACTCCTCCTTACAGGTCTCTTGATGGGTATTCCAACAAAGAGCGCCCACATGGATGGAATCACAACAGGTGGTCTCGTTCCTGAGCAGAGCATCAACGCAACAGTTGCTGTTCTCGAGAACATGGCAGATGCAATTGCAACTGGCGTTCTTGCAGGACAGTCAATCTCTGAGACAACAGGCCCTGGTTTCTACGACAATACAAAGACAAATTGGGCATCACTGCTTGATGAGGCTGATGCCGGTCGTTACAACCTCGGACTCTCAGGCGATGAAGCAATCGCTGGAATGCTTGGAGTACTTGCAATGGCTCCACGCGTGACAGGTAACGCTGATGCAGTCGCTAAGTTGAAGGCACTCGATAAGTCATCATTTACCTCAAAGCACCCAACGATCTTGCTCGCTAATGAAGCAGATCGTCTCGTCTTTACAGGTAACACTGTTCGTTATGTAGATCGCAAGCAGGCTGTTTACGATGCAGCTGTTGCGAAGTGGGAAGCTGCTCCATCTGGTCCAAAGCCACGTTGGAACACACTTGCTCTCTATGCAATGACACCAGAGACTTATACAAAGTACACAGCAGCTGGTGCGCCAGATCTGACTGCAGCTCCTGCTGTATCAGGTGTTGGACACCAGACCTTCACAAAGGCTCAGACAATGGCCTGGGTACGTATGCTCGCAACAGCAGCTCACACTGGAAAGATTCCAAGTGAGAAGGCTGTTGAAGTAATCGCAAAGAAGGTTCCATACTTGAATACAGACTTCGGCTACCGCCCAACTGAACTCAAGTACGACTTCAGCAAGTAAGCAATAGATTCACTAAAAGAGAAGGGCTCCTGGCAACAGGGGCCCTTCTCTTTTTCATCTTCGAGTATTTAACAGTCAATGAATTGAACTATTCTTACTCGGTGAAGATCCCAACGGCTGAAGCGATGCGTGAGCTCGGCCACCGTATCGGCCTCCAATGCCGCGCTGGCGATCTCATCTTGCTCAATGGACCGTTAGGTGCGGGAAAGACTGTCCTCGTGCAAGGGATAGGTGAGGCGCTCGGAGTCGCTGACGTCACCTCTCCGACCTTTGTTATTTCGCGGATTCATAAAGCGCCATTGCCTTTGATCCATGTCGATGTCTATCGCTTACTGGAGGCCGGAAAAGCTGCGCTCTATCTCGATGATTTGGATCTGGATTCACCTCGCGAAGAAGCGGTAACGGTTATCGAATGGGGTGGAGAAGAATCTGCTCGATTGAGCGAAGATCGCCTTGAGATCGTGATTGATCGCAGTGACGATATTCGAGAGGTAACAGTGACTGCGATCGGAGCTCGATGGAACGGATTCTCACTATGACCGTCTCACTCGTGATTGATACTGCAACCGACCGAACCATTGTGGGTTTACTCGACGGAGAAGAAGTTTTATTTGAATCTTTCGCTCAAGGCGCAACCGATCATGGCCGCGCGGTTAGTGACCTTGTTGCACAGGCACTCACAAAGGGTCCCGCGCCAGATCAGGTTGTTGTGGGCATGGGTCCTGGTCCTTTCACGGGGCTTCGAGTAGGTGTTTCATTTGCGCAGACCTTTGCACTTGCTCGCCGTATTCCTGTTATCGGAATTTGTTCATTGGATGCGATATCAATAGATCAAGAGAGCTATACCGTTGCAATTGATGCACGCCGTAAAGAAATTTACTGGGCGCGTTATCAAGGCGGCAAGCGAATTGATGGCCCGTCTGTCAACAAACCTGATGAAGTGAAAGATTTCATCCTGGGGCAGTATCCATCTGTTCTTGAAATGGTGAAGCAATCTCGTCAACAAAACGAGAGTGAACTCTTTTACTTACGTAGGCCAGATGCAGTTCCCACAGCGGAGCGAAGATGATTACCTATCGCCAACCGATTGCACTGGATATTCCAGTGCTTGCAACATATGAGAAAGAGTTATTTCCATATTCACCGTGGAGCACATCTCAATTTAAGGAAGAGTTTGCCGGTATTCCGACTACGCGATTTATGTCAGTTGCAGAAGATGGCAACACCATCGTGGGGTATTGCGGGGTCTTCGTTCCAGCGCCAGGTATTGAGGCGGATATCTTGACCGTTGCAGTACTTCCCGCATATCGCCGCCAAGGCATTGCAAAGGAATTTATGCGGCAAATTGAGGCATATGCCGTAGAGCGAGAAGCATCTGCCATGATGCTGGAGGTAGAGCTCTCCAATGACTCTGCTATCAAACTCTACGAATCTCTGGGATATCTGAAGATCTCTGTGCGGATGGATTACTACGGTCCAGGTAAAGATGCTCATGTAATGCGCAAGGAGCTGCCATGAGTGAACCTTTAGTCCTTGGCATCGAAACATCGTGCGATGAGACAGCTATCGGAATTGTCCGCGGTCGCACTTTGTTGGCAAATGAGATTGCATCAAGCGTTGAAGAACATGCACGGTTCGGTGGCGTTGTTCCCGAAATTGCTTCCCGTGCACATTTAGAGGCGATGCTGCCCAGTATTGAGCGAGCGCTGAAAGATGCAAAAGTTTCGTTGAACGATCTCGATGCGATATCTGTGACAGCCGGTCCTGGTTTGGTTGGAGCCCTATTGGTAGGTACTGCATCTGCTGCCGGCCTTGCCCAAGGCCTCAACATTCCGCTTTATGGGGTCAATCATTTAGCAGCACATATCTCAGTTGATTACTTAACCCACGATCAACCGCTTGATCCGACCATTGCACTCTTAGTCAGCGGTGGACACTCATCGCTGTTGCAAGTCGATGACATCACATCATCTGTGACCAAGCTTGGTGCAACTATGGATGATGCAGCCGGCGAGGCCTTCGATAAAATTTCGCGCATTCTAGATTTAGGTTTTCCGGGTGGACCGGCAATTGATCGCGAAGCAAAGAATGGAAATCCCACCGCTATTGATTTCCCTCGCGGATTAACGACTACACAAGATTGGGCCACCCGTCCGTACGACTTCTCCTTCTCAGGTCTGAAGACCGCTGTTGCTCGATATATCGAACAAACGCCGAAACACTTACGCGCCGATGTCGCAGCCTCATTCCAAGAGGCAGTCGTTGATGTGCTCTTGCTTAAAGCTCTCGCTGCCTGCAGATCGTCAGGAATCGATTCACTAGTGATCGCCGGGGGGGTTGCAGCTAATTCACGACTGAGAGAAGTTGCTACCGAGCGCTGCGCCAAGGCTGGAGTCCAACTACGTATTCCGCGCCCTGGGCTCTGCACCGATAACGGAGCGATGGTGGCCGCCCTTGGCTCCCTGATGGTCTCAGCCGGTCGCCCGGCAACAGCTGGGGCCTTTGACGCTGACTCCAGCCTCCCTGTGGAGCGCGTGAGCCTGGCCTAATAGCCCTAAGAACCGATTTGCTGCTGGGAATAAGCGGCCGTAGGCTTGGCGTTAGCACTCTCGGGTCGACACTGCTAAGGCGGTGGCCCCACAGAGGAAACCAACTAGATACCCGATTACCTAATTGATCTAACTATAGAAGGAGATATCACCATGGCACTACGGCCACTAGAAGATCGCATCGTCGTGAAGGCGAATGAGGCAGAGACAACCACAGCTTCAGGTCTTGTTATCCCTGATACAGCTAAAGAGAAGCCACAGGAAGGAACAGTCGTTG
>JACCDK010183709.1_pt1 | contig 14374 bp, 12 predicted proteins | sample 7445871 | NCBI WGS metagenome assembly JACCDK01 (sample SAMN15323436, study PRJNA562643) | freshwater metagenome | isolation source: river surface water | place: USA:Blue River Watershed | collected 2017-08-15 | reverse complement strand
GACAGGCCAATTGTGGGCAAAAGTAATGCTTTGGCTTGATCGCCTTTGGAGAGGTTGGCGGTGTACTGAGACTGTGCAGCTTTGTAAGCTGCGTCGTAGCCGCGAGCTGTCTCGTACAAAGACATCAAGCTCTGGGCTTGGGCAGCGCCCGCGAAAGCTGCAGAGATGGCCAACGTGATGGGAAGAAAGCGCAAATTCATGTAAATCTTTCAGGGCTAAGGCCAGAGTGAGATGGAAATTGAAAATCAATAGACGGGAACGCTGGGATCAACTTCACTTGACCATGCGTGAATGCCGCCACTGATGTTGGTGATTTGAGAAAAGCCTTGGCGCTCCAGAAATGCACCGACTTGCATGCTTCGGCCGCCGTGGTGACACAAACAGGCAATGGGACGGTCCTTGTCCAATTCCGTCATGCGCGCTGGCACAGTTTGCATGGGCATGATCATGACTTCACAGCCTGTTGGCGCGATGCTGGCCAACTGGCATTCCCAAGTTTCGCGAACGTCTAAAACCAAGGGTTGTCCCAAAGAAGATGCTTCTTGAAACCAGTCCTTGAATTGTGTGGGGCTGATTTGTTGCATGTTCAGAAAGAAAAACGGTTGTGCTCGGGGAAGCCTTGCAGGCGCGGCGCCAAGGTGTCCCATGGCTCAGAAGTTTGCCACTGTTGTTCGCCTGTGCGAGTGATGACGCTGGCGCGCATGACCGGGTCTTCACCGACCACAGCCAACAAGCGACCGCCTGTTTTCAATTGCTGGAGCAAGGCCTGTGGCACTTCAGGCACAGAACCACTTAAAAAGATGACATCGAAGGGGCCATCAGCAGGTGCGCCTTGGCAGCCATCGGTGTTGCGCACTTCGACATTCGCGATGCCAGCTGCTTGCAAATTGGCGCGGGCTTGCTGGGCCAAGTTGCTGTCAATTTCCAAACTCAATACAGAGGCGGCTTGGTGCGCTGCCAATGCAGCCATGTAGCCAGAGCCCGTGCCAATTTCCAAAACTTTGTCTGTGGCCTGAATGGCGGCATCTTGCAAGAAGCGTGCTTCAACGCGTGGGGCCAGCATCACTTGACCCTGCGTGCCATGAGCTTGCAATGGGATTTCCATGTCAACAAAGGCCAATGCTTTGTGCGCCAAAGGCACAAAGTTCTCACGCTTCACAGTCGACAACAACGCCAAAACCTGGCCGTCCAAAACTTCCCAAGGTCGAATTTGCTGTTCGATCATGTTGAAGCGGGCGATATCGTTGTTCATTTATTACTCCATGGGGTATCTAATTCTAACCAGGTTCATTTTAGCTTCTGGCAAGGCTCAGGTTGTGTCTTTTTGCTTGCCAGACACCAGTCGTTTTAAAAATTCACTCAAATCGTCCATGTAGCAGTAAACCACCGGCACCACCACCAACGTCAACAAAGAGGAGGTGATCACGCCGCCAATGACGGCTTGACCCATGGGCGAGCGCTGTTCCGACCCTTCGGTGATGGCAAACGCCAGCGGCATCATGCCGAATATCATGGCCAAGGTGGTCATCAAAATGGGACGCAACCGCACGCGGGCGGCCATCAACAGGGCTTGGGTGCGATCAAGCCCAGCGACAGGTTGTCCTGTGTCAGATACCCCACCTTCGCGGGCACGGATGGCAAAGTCGACCAACAAAATGGCATTTTTAGTGACCAAGCCCATCAACATGACCACCCCGATGACCGAGAACATGGACAGGGCGGAGCGGAAAGCCATGAGGGCCAAGACCACCCCGATGAGTGTCAAAGGCAAGGAAGTCATCAGTGCCAGGGGCTGCAGGAAACTCTTGAATTGGCTGGCCAAAATCATGTAGATGAAGATGATCGCCATCAAGAGTGCGGTGCTGGCGTATTGAAAAGACTCGTTCATGCTTTTGGTGGAACCGCCAAATTGATAGCGGTAGCCCGGTGGCCATGGCACAGAGTCCAAAATTTTGCGAATGTCAGTCGAAATTTCGCCCGCCGAACGAATCGATGCGTTGGCATTGATGGCGACCTCGCGCACCATGTCGCGTCGGTTGATTTGATTGGAGCCCGTGGTCTCTTGGACATGTGCAATTTGGCCAAGGCGAACAATGCGCGTGGGGCCTTCCGGTGTTGCGACGTTGAATGGCAAACGCTCTAAATCTTGGGGGCTGTTGCGAAATTCGGGTGCCAGCCGCACATTGACGTCGTAGGTTTGGTCATCTGGTGCACGCCAATTGCCAACCGTTTGACCTGCCACCAATGTTCGCAAGCCGTTGGCCAAACTGGCGGCACTCCACCCCACGTCGGCAGCCGATTCGCGCAAGACCTGAATCGCGATGGTGGGCTTGTTGGCTTTGACACTGCTGTCCAAATCCACCAAGCCAGGGATGGCGCGAAATCGGTCCATCAGTTTCAAGGTCATTCGCTCGAGTTCACGCTGATCAGGGCCTTGAATCGAAAATTCAATTTGTTTGTTGCCGCCGACGCTGTCCAAAATGCCCACGTGAGTGACTGTGATGCCAGCGATTTGGGTCAGCCGTTGGCGCAACAAAATAGAAATGTCTTCGACACTGCGTTGTCGCAGTTTGCGATCGACCAAACGGATGTAAATGCTGGCATTGTTTTTACCTTGCGCATTGGGCGTGTTCATGCCCGTGAGGGTGTATTGAACTTCCGGAAACTCACGCACAATGGCTTCGACCTGCTTGGCTTTCAATGCCGTGCTCTCAAGCGATGTGCCGACGGGTGTTTGAAAGGACAAGGTGGTTTCCGAGTAATCCCCTTTGGGAACAAACTCAGTGCCAAGCAAGGGCACCATCAAAATGCTGGCCAAGAAAATGCCGACAGCCAAGAGGAGGGTGCTTCGTTTGTGCGCCAAAGCCCAGGCCAGCATGAGTTGGTAGCGATCGGCCATGCGGTCGGTTTGCACATCAAACCAATGCGTCACACGGCCAATGCTGCGATCGTACCCATTCAATGTGCCTGCAGGTTTGTTGTGCGAGTGGATGCTGGGGTCGTGCCAGACGCTGGACAACATGGGGTCCAAGGTGAAACTGACAAACATAGAGATCAACACCGCCGCCACAATGGTGATGCCAAACTCGTGAAAAAATTTGCCGATGATGCCTTCCATGAAGCCGATCGGTAAAAATACGGCCACGATCGACAAGGTCGTGGCCAGAACGGCCAAGCCAATTTCTTGGGTGCCCACCATGGCGGCGTCGTAGGCGTTTCGGCCCATCTGCACGTGCCTCACAATGTTTTCTCGGACCACGATGGCATCGTCGATCAGCAAGCCAACGCAAAGCGACAAGGCCATTAAAGTCACCATGTTGATGGTGAAGCCAAACATGTTCATGAACCAAAAGGTGCCAATGATCGAAATTGGCAAGGTCAGGCCGGTGATGACGGTGGATCGCCAAGAGTTCAAGAACAAAAACACAATCAAAATGGTCAGCAAAGCACCTTCAATCAAGGTTCTTCGGACGTTGTCCACCGCCACGCGAATTTGCCGAGAGCCATCGGACACAGGCTCAAGTCGTATGTCGGCAGGCACTTGTTTGCGCAATTCTTGGAGGGAACCCATCAGGCCATTGACGACCTCGATGGTGTTGGCATCTTGCGCTTTTTGCACGGTGAGCAACAAGGTGCGTTCGCCGTTGTAAAGCGCCATGTTCTCAATTTCTTGCGCGCCATCCTTCACTTGCGCAACTTGTGACAAACGAATGGGGGTGCTGCCCTTGCGTGCAACGATGATGTTGCCAAAATCCTCAGGCCGTTTCACCCGTGATTGAATTTGAATCACACGCTCTTGGGTGAACGAGCGAAGTGTCCCGACGGGCAGGTCTTGGTTTTCGCTGCGGACTGCATTGGCAATTTGATCAGCACTGACACCCAGGGCTTCCATGGCGTCGGGACGCAAATAAATGTTGATTTCACGGCGGCTGCCACCAATCACATTGACCGCGCCAACACCTCGAATGTTTTCAAGTCGTTTTTTTAAAACTTGTTCGGCGAAGTTGGTCAGTTCAACCAAGCTCGTGCTGGAACCGTCTTTTCGCGCTTCGGGTATGACCGCCAGTGACCAAATGGCCTTGCTGGTGGGGTCAAAGCGGATGATGCGCGGCTCTTTGACCTCATCACGCAGCAAGGGGCGAATGGCCGCCACTTTTTCGCGCACGTCATCGGCTGCTTTTCGACCGTCCATGTTGAGCTGAAACTCAATGATCACCACCGATTGCGTTTCGTAGCTGCGTGAGGTGAGGGCGCTGATGCCTGCAATGGTGTTGACGCTTTCTTCAACCTTCTTCGTCACTTCGCTCTCGACGATTTCGGGTGAAGCGCCGGGGTACTCGGTGATCACCACCACCACAGGCAAGTCGATGTTGGGAAACTGATCGACTTTCAAGCGTTGGAATGCAAACAGGCCCATCACCACAAAGGCGAGCATGATCATGGTTGCAAAAACCGGATTCTTTAGACTGATCCTGGTGAACCACATGGGAGGGGGCCTTTAAATCATCAGGGCTTGCTGTTGTTGCGAGTGACCCAGGTGCCATCGCGAACTGCGCCTGCACTGGGTGCCAAAACTTGGGTCCCTTCGCTCAGCTCGCTCAAGGCCATCACTGCTTTGCCATCAACCTCACCCTTGAGTCCTGTGGCTACTTTCACATGCACCACTTGGCCATTTTGCAGTGTCTGCACATAGGGTTCTGTTTTGTCATTGCGCACACTCTCAAGCGGCACCACCACGGCTTGAATGGTTTGCGTGCCCAAACTGCCTTGCACAAACAGACCCTGTCGAAGCAGAGGGTGTGCGCTGAGACCCAAATAGACCAAGACGCTGCGGCTGCCCGCTTGCGTGCTGGGGTTGATGCGCAGCACCTTGGCAACGACCGATGCCTTGCTGTTTTCAATGAACAGCTTGGCCGTTTGGCCGACCTTCACATTCAGGGCATCGGTCGACGAGAGAGGTGCTTCCAATTCCAATTGCGTCAAGTCCACAATTTCAACGATGCGAGCTTCAGGAGAAACACGCTCACCAGGCTGGGCTAAGCGTTGGCTGATCAAACCACTGAGCGGGGCTTTCATGACGCAGTCGTCGACAGCCTTGGTGGCGACGTCCAGGGCCGACAGGGCAGCTTGGTAAGTTGCTTTGGCGCCATTCAAATTGGCGATGGAGGTGTCCAAGGCGGTTTTGGAGATGAAACCTTGGTTGACCAAGGCATTGTTGTTGTCGAATTGGCGCTGTGCAACTTCGACTTGGGCGCGTGCAGCCTCAGCTTGCTGCTTGGCTTGTCTTTGTCGCGCAAGGTATTCAGTGGTGTCAACCCGTGCCAAAACTTGACCTGCCGCAACGGCATCACCTTCCCTCACTTCGAGGGCCTGCAATTCGCCTGCCACGCGCGCTTTGACCATGGCACTGCGAGTCGCCTTGAGGGTGCCTGAGATCGGCAAGCCTTGTGTCATGCTGATCTTTTGTGCAATGACAATGTCCGTGGGCGCCAATTCGATGTTGACAGGTCCGTTGGATTGCGGCGCCTTGGTGTTGACTTGCTTGTTGTCAAACCAACCGCGGAAATAGCCCAAGGAGGCACCCAAGACAAGGAGCAGCACTGTTGCGATCAGCGCACGTTTTGAAAGAAAGGTCATGGTGATGTTCAAACGGAAAGTCCACGCACAATGAGGTCGGCGTGCTGTGCAATGAAGTTTTCGGGCGGTGTGTCAGGCTGACCCGCGAGGCACATGGCATGGGCGTGTTTGGACATGATGAAAAACAGCATCGGCGCGATGATCACCATCACGGTGCTGTCGATGTCAAAGTTTTTGAATTCACCACTGTCTCGGCCGCGTTGCAGCACATCCTTGAGGATGCGGACAGCGGGCGTGATCACTTCGTCTTGGTAAAACGCTGCCAATTCTGGAAAGTGATTGCCTTCGCTGATGATCAATTTGGTAATGCCAGAGGCTTTGGTGGCACCGTACCTGCGCCACCATTCGCGCATGAGAAAGTGCAACAACTCTTTGCTGGTCCCTTTGAAATTGGCCACTTCCAAGGCGCCGTCGGTCACCGTTTTGACCACGTTCTCACGCACCACCGCTTTGAACAATTCTTCTTTGCTGGGAAAGTACAAAAAGAGGGTGCCTTTGGACACGCCCGCTTTGGCGGCCACCTCTTCGGAGCGCGTGGCGGCGTAGCCTTTTTCGACAAAAAGGTCCAAGGCTGCTTCAAGCAATTCACCGGGGCGATGTTGCTTGCGGCGCTCGCGTTTGGGAGGAGAGAGTAATTCAGACACGTTTAATGACTCGTTGGTTAGTAATGTAAGGTCTGGACCTTGGAGCGTCAAGCATTCCGTGCTTTGCAAGCCAAAAAAAAGACCGCTGTGGCGGTCTTTTGGAGAGGGAACTTGATCAAGCTCAATAAAAAGCTTGAAGGCCAGTTTGTGCGCGGCCCAAGATGAGCGCGTGAACATCGTGTGTGCCTTCGTAGGTATTGACAGTTTCCAAGTTGATCATGTGGCGAATGACATGGTATTCGTCGTGAATGCCATTGCCGCCGTGCATGTCACGGGCCATGCGTGCCACGTCCAATGCTTTGCCGCAGCTGTTGCGCTTGATGAGGCTGATCATTTCAGGCACCGATTTGTCCTCGTCCATCAGGCGACCGACGCGCAAGCAGCCTTGTAGACCCAACGTGATTTCGGTTTGCATGTCGGCCAATTTCTTTTGAATCAATTGGTTTTGTGCCAAGGGGCGACCAAACTGAACGCGGTCGAGGGTGTACTGACGCGCACGGTGCCAGCAATCTTCTGCTGCGCCCAGTGCACCCCAAGCAATGCCGTAACGGGCTTTGTTCAAACAGCCGAAGGGGCCTTTCAAACCGGTCACATTGGGCAACATGTTTTCTGCGGGCACAAACACATCGTCCATCACGATTTCGCCGGTGATGCTGGCGCGCAAGCTCATCTTGCCTTCAATCTTGGGGGCGGTGAGCCCCTTCATGCCTTTTTCCAAAATGAAACCGCGAATGGCAGACTGGCCGTCGCCTTCACCTTCCAATTTGGCCCACACCACGAACACATCAGCGATTGGCGCGTTGGTGATCCACATTTTGGCGCCCTTCATGATGAAGCCGCCATCCACGGGCTTGGCGCGGGTGATCATGCTGGCAGGATCTGAGCCATGGTTGGGTTCTGTGAGGCCAAAACAACCCACCCATTCGCCAGTGGCCAACTTGGGCAAATACTTTTGGCGTTGTGCTTCGGAGCCATATTCATGAATGGGATGCATGACCAAGGAGCTTTGCACACTCATGGCGCTGCGGTAACCACTGTCGACTCGTTCAACTTCACGGGCCACCAAGCCGTAGCTGACATAGTTCAAACCTGCGCAGCCATAGCCTTCAATGGTGGAACCCAGAAAGCCCATGCTGCCAAACTCGTTCATGATGTCGCGGTCAAAAGTTTCATGGCGAGCCGCCATCAAGACGCGAGTTTGGAGTTTTTCCTGACAGAAGTTGTGAGCTGCATCAACGATGGCACGCTCGTCGTCGCTCAGTTGCTCGTTCAGTAAAAAAGCGTCGTCCCATTGAAAACCAGGCTTCATGATGTCAATCCATGCAAGATAAAAGATGTGGTGATTTTATCGCCATGCGAAATGTTCCATGGAGTTGTCCCATTGAGATGCCCGTTCAAGCGCTGACATGTGCCTGCTTCAGGCGGGGTTTTCGTGCTGTGACGGGCGTTTTGGGTCAGAATGAGGTCATGCAATTTCCTTCTCATGCGCAAACTTTGGTCCTTGGCGGCGGGTGCTTTTGGTGTACCGAAGCAGTGTTCGTTCAGGTCAAAGGTGTTTTGGATGTGGAGTCTGGCTATGCCAATGGGCAAACCCGCAACCCCACCTACGAGCAAGTTTGCTCAGGCACAACGGGACACAACGAGGTGGTCAAGTTGGTGTTCGACCCGCAAGTCATCACCCCCCGAACTTTGCTCGAGATATTCTTTGTCATTCACGATCCCACCACCTTGAACCGCCAAGGCAATGACCGTGGCACGCAATATCGAAGCGGTATTTACTTCACCACCCAAGATCAAGCTGAAGTTGCCAAAGCCCTTATCGCTGAAATAGATGCCGAGGGTGTGTTGGATTCGCCGGTGGTCACAGAGGTGTTGCCGCTCCAAAACTACAGTGCGGCCGAAGACTATCACCAAGATTTCTTTGAGCGCAATCCAACCCAGGGCTATTGCATGGCTGTCGCGGCTCCCAAGGTTTGGAAGTTCAAAAAGACTTTTTCTGAATGGGCCATAAAGCCTTGAGAATTCAATCCAAACTACGCTGCTTGTTGCAAGCACTGTTGATCAGTGCGGTCATGATTGCGCCTGTTTGGGGACAAATTCACAAGACCATCCACGGCATCAAGTCCACAGACATTGAAGGCCCATCGCTGTTCAGTGAGCACTCTGAAGGTTCCTTGGTCTGTCAAGCCTTAGACCATTTGGCCACCGATGAGGGGCCGCAATTGGTGGCCTACCAAATTCAGTTTGAACAGCCCGAAGTTTTTTTCACTGCCTGTCAGTTTACGCCACGTGACGTGGCGCTGACGCTGGCGTTTTCAGCACGAGCACCGCCCACCAGCCTTTGAATCGTTTATGAAGTTGCTCAAGTCAAGGCTTGAGTGCTTGTTCATTTTTTAAAGGTTTTTCATGTTCAAAATTTCTTCGAGACAAGGAGACATGCGTGCGACTTGCCATGCTTTATGGTCAGTTTCAGCATCCACCATCATGTTTGCAGGTCAAGGCATTTTTGTGCCTTCTGCTTTGGCGCAAGCGGTGCAGGAAGTGATCATCACCGGCAATCCATTGTCTAAATCTCAAAGCACCAACACAGTGAGCAGTTTGTCGGGTCAGTCATTGCTTCAGCAAGGCCAAAGCACCCTGGGTGAAACTTTGAACCAATTGCCAGGTGTCAGCAGCACTTATTTTGGCCCCAATGCCAGCCGACCCATCATTCGGGGCTTTGATGGTGATCGCATTCGTGTGCTCAACAACAGTGGCGCCAGCATGGATGTTTCCTCGCTCAGTTATGACCATGCGGTGCCCACAGATGTTCTAACCACGGAGCGCATCGAAGTGTTGCGCGGACCTGCGGCTTTGCAATACGGCGGTAGCGCCATGGGTGGTGTGGTCAATGTCATCGACAATCGCATTCCCCGCCAACCCCTTCAAGGCATTGCGGGCAAAGCGCAAATTCAAGGGGCGTCTGGCAATGGCGAGCGCTCCAAGGGCGCAATGCTGGAAGTGGGGCAAGGCGCTTGGGTTTTTCATGCAGACGCATTTGATCGGCGAACCCAAGATGTGAAGGTGCCTCGCAATTTGCCTTGCAGCAAAATTGGTTCCCCCGAATTCTTGTCACGCATTTGCAATTCCGCAAGTGATTCGCAAGGGGGCGCTGTGGGTGCCAGCCTGTTCTTAGAGCGTGGCCATGTGGGCATGTCGGTCAGTCAATACCAAAGCACCTACGGCACGGTGGCGGAGGATGAAGTGACGATTGGCATGCGTTCAAAGCTCACGGCCTTAGAAGGTGAGTGGCGACCCGATGCCAGTTTCTTTCAAAAAATAAATTTTCAAGTGAGCCAAACAGATTACAAGCACACTGAATTTGATGCAGGCGCCCCCGGAACCTTGTTTGCAAACCAAGGGCATGATGCCCGTGTTCAGTTGAGACACAAACCCTGGCCTCTGGGAGTCGGCACATGGGAAGGCGTTTGGGGCTTGCAATCGGAACAAGGCAAATTCTCTGCAAATGGCACAGAAGCCTTTGCACCTTTCAGCAACACCCGCAGTGTCGCCGCGTTTGCATTGGAAGAATATGCCCTGAACCATTGGCAATTCAATGTGGGTGCACGCCAAGAAAATGTGACGGTGGCGTCCTTGGGTAACCCCGATCCCAGTGTGGACCGTTTTGAAGTGGGACAGCGAAAGTTTTCGCCACAGAGCGTGGCTGCGTCTGTGTCTTGGCAATGGCGGCCACAATGGCGTTTAGGTGCCAGTGTGTCACAGGTTCAACGCGCGCCCAAGGACTATGAGTTGTTTGCCAACGGTCCCCACGTCGCAACGGCAGCGTGGGAAAAAGGCGATGCGCATTTGGGTTTAGAAAAAGCCAACAGCGTCGATGTGTCTGCCAGCTGGCAGCAGGGGTTCGATCAATTCAAGGTCACAGCGTTTCAAAGCCAGTTTTCCAATTTCATTGGTTTGATGAGCACTTTGGAAACGGAAGAGGGCCTGCCGGTTCAAAAGTACCAAGGTGTGCGTGCCAAGTTCTCTGGCTTTGAGACGGTGGCGCAATGGCGATTGCTGCAGTCCAGCAGCAGTTTGGACTTGGCGCTCAAGGCTGACGCTGTGCGAGCGCAAAATCTGAATGTCAACGAACCCTTGCCCCGAATTTCACCTGTTCGCTTGGGTGCCAAATTGATTCACACCCAGGGTCCATGGCGCGCTGATTGGGGTTTTGATTGGCATGCGGCACAAGACCGCGTACCCACTGGCGCTGCAGTCACCGCGGCCTATACCTTGTGGCATGGTTTTGTGAGTTACAAGCAAAGTGTCTCAGGTGCTTCTTTGAATTGGTTTGCCAAACTTGACAATGCCAGCAATCAATGGGCTTACAGCGCCACTTCCATTTTGACGACCACAGCACCAGGCAAATCCCCTCTGCCTGGCAGGAGTCTCAAATTGGGCGTGATGGCAACTTTTTAAAACATCACAGGGTCAACACAGCTTCATGACGCCCTGATAATCAGGGGGTCATGAATTTTGAACATCCCGTTTTATCGTCCCTCTTACCCGTTGCCTTGTTGATCGTCGTTGGATTTGTGGCGGGCCGTGCCAAATTGGTTCGACCCGATGCGGTCCGTGATTTGTCCAATTTGGTTTTTTTGGTGCTGACGCAAGCTTTGCTCTTCAGAACCATGAGTTCTGTGCATCTGGAGGCATTGGACCTGCGCCCCGTTTTTCAATATTTTGGGGTGGCCGGTGCTTTGTTCTTCATCATGTTGATGATGAACGGCCGAGATTCTCGCGCTTCGGTTTTGGCACTGGCCAGTATTTTCAGCAACACCCTGATGATTGGTGTGCCGCTGATTGGGTTGGCCTATGGCGAGGCGGGTCAAGTGTTGTTGTTCACCCTGATTTCTTTGCATGCTTTGGTATTGCTGACCATGGCCACCGTGGTGCTGGAATTGCAAATGGCTTATGAGCATGCGGCAGAACACGGTGAAACGCGGCACATGCTCACAACGGTGGGCATGGCCATGAAGAATGCGGTGTTCCACCCTGTGCCTTTGCCTATTTTGATGGGTCTCTTTTACGCACAAACAGGTTGGGGCCTGCATCCCATTGTGGACAAACCTTTGCAATTGTTGGGCGCTTCATTTGGCCCAGTTGCCTTGGTGTTGGTGGGCATCACCTTGGCGCAAACACCCGTGGGTGAAAATTTCAAAGGTGCCATGAAAATCTCTGTGGTGAAAACATTTGTTCACCCCTTGCTCATGGCCGCTGCTGGCTACGCCATGGGCATGCGCGGCTTGCACCTGTCGGTGATGGTGGTGGCTGCTGCATTGCCCATTGGTGCCAATGTGTTTTTGTTTTCGCAGCGCTACCAAAAAGAAGAAGATGTGGTGACCGCGGCTGTCGCCGTGTCGACCGCTTTGGCCTTGGTCAGCGTCACCGTGGTGATGGGATTGCTTCCCATGCTGCCGATTTAAGGCGCCAAACGCTCTCGCAACCATTCGCCTTCATTCAAGCGATAGCGCAATCGGTCGTGCAGCCGGCTTTTGCGACCTTGCCAAAATTGCCATTCGTCGGGCACCAAGCGATAGCCGCCCCAGTGAGGTGGGCGAGGGGGGTTGAGCATGAATTGCGCGGCGTATTTGGCTGCGTTGGTGACCAACACCGTTCGTCCCTCAATCACCTGACTTTGCGGTGAGGCCCATGCACCGATGCGCGAATCTAAGGGGCGGCTGTGAAAGTAAGCATCACTGTCTTCGTTGCTGATTTTTTCGACGCGTCCTTCAATTCTCACAACCCGTTCCAATTCAACCCAATGAAATTGCAACGCCGCAAAAGGGTTGCCGGCCAATTCATGACCTTTTCGGCTGTCGTAATTGGTGTACCAAACAATGCCACGCTCGTCGTAGCCTTTGATCAACACCACGCGGGTGCTGGGCCGCAAGTTGCTGGCCACAGTGGCCAAGGTCATGGCGTTGGGTTCGGGCACTTCCGCTTGGATGGCTTCGTTGAGCCAGCGCTCAAATTGCTTCAGGGGGTTGGCGTCGGAAGCGTCCTCACTCAACTCGGCTTTTTCGTAGCTCTTGCGCAAATCTGCGATGTTCATGTGTCAGTCCTTGGCATGTTCGAGCAAAGCTGCCAAAGCTTTGTCTTGAATGCCGTGATGTTTCAAGCTGTTCAGTGTTTCTTGGGCGTAGTCTAAGGTGGTGCCGTAGCGTCCCTTGGCGTGTTGAAAGATGTGCCTGTATTGAGAAGGGCTAAGGTCGCCAGTGAAGCTGGGGCTGCTGCGTGGCAAGGTGAAAGCCAAGGCAGTGACGGTGCCTTGTGGCGTGGGACACTGCAACCAACGCGGCGTGTAAACACGATTGGGCATCTCGCGAACCCAAAGCTTCTCAATGGTTTGCTTCACATCAGATGCCGGTGTTCTGAAAACCATGCCTTGGCAACTGCCGCCCGACAGCAGGGCAAAGACCAGGCCTGGGCATTCGGGTGTGCCGCGGTTCAAACGGCTCCACATTTTCAAGGCGCGGTGCCAGCCTTGAACCTTGGTGAGGTGTTGTTCCTTGACTTCAAACTCTGGCCGCCAAATGAGGGAGGCATAAGCAAATATCCACAAGTCCTGCGACGCAGGCCACTGTGTCAGCAAAGCTTCTTGGGTGGGTTCGCAGAGGGCTTGATCGGCTCGCATGCCAAGAGGGGGGCTGTGAAAAGTCAAAGTGGTGAACAACATGAATGGCGTCTATTTTGAGGGTAAACCAGAGCTTGCAAGTTGTTGCTTTGAGAAAATTCGTAACCAGTCTGTAACTGTGAATGCGCCTAAGAGGGCGATGTCGAGTTACCATTCGTTATGTAACAAAGTTACAAGCCATTTTTCAACCCTCTCAACTTCTTATGACCCTGAATGCCATCGTTGCCCAAGTGACAGCCCGCATTGCTCAGCGCAGCCAAACGAGTCGCGTTGCTTACTTGCAGCAAGTTGAAGAAGCCGCTGCACGGCAAGCTGGCGCTGAACGCTTGGGTTGCGCCAATGTGGCGCATGCTTTCGCGGCCATGCCCCCTGCCGACAAATCCAAAGCCACAGGATTGGCTGCCATCCCCGTCGTGAGTGCCACAGAGCGTGGCCCCAACATCGGCGTGGTGACCGCCTACAACGACATGCTGTCAGCCCATGCGCCATTTCAGCATTACCCCGATGTGGTGAAAGACGAAGCGCGCAAGTGGGGGGCGACGGCCCAAGTGGCTGGTGGTGTGCCTGCGATGTGCGATGGCGTGACGCAAGGTACGCCAGGCATGGAGTTGAGTTTGTTCAGCCGTGATGTGATTGCCATGTCGACTTCGGTGGCACTGAGTCACGACGTGTTTGATGCCGCCCTCATGCTGGGGGTGTGCGACAAAATTGTGCCAGGCTTGTTGATTGGTGCTTTGCACTTTGGCCATCTTCCCACAGTCTTTGTTCCCGCCGGTCCGATGGTCAGTGGCTTGTCCAACAATGAGAAATCCAAGGTTCGTGAACAAGCGGCGCAAGGCTTGGTGGGGCGTGCAGAATTGCTTCAAGCAGAATCTGCCGCCTATCACGGCGAAGGCACGTGCACGTTTTACGGCACCGCCAACAGCAACCAAATGCTGTTGGAAGCCATGGGCCTGCATGTCCCTGGCACAGCCTTCGTCAATCCGGGGGATGGCCTGCGAAGTGAACTGACGCGTGAATCGGTGCGCACTGTTTTGAAGTTGGTCAAATCCAGGCAATTCACACCCATCGGCAAGTTGGTAGACGAGCGTTGCATCGTCAACGCCATGGTGGCTTTGTTGGCCACGGGCGGCTCCACCAATCACCTGATTCATTGGGTGGCCGTGGCCCGCGCTGCTGGCTTGATCATCGATTGGGACGATTTTTCTGCGCTGTCAGATGTGGTGCCATTGTTGACGCGTGTGTATCCCAACGGCAGCGCCGACGTGAACCAATTTCAAGCGGCCGGGGGTCCCGGCTATGTCATTCGCGAATTGTTGGATGCAGGTTTCATGCATGCAGATGTGATGACTGTGCGTGCCGGTGGTATTCGTGAATTCACCCAAACACCCGTTGCTTTGAATGGCCAGCTGGCGTG
>JACCDK010237530.1_pt1 | contig 14375 bp, 9 predicted proteins | sample 7445871 | NCBI WGS metagenome assembly JACCDK01 (sample SAMN15323436, study PRJNA562643) | freshwater metagenome | isolation source: river surface water | place: USA:Blue River Watershed | collected 2017-08-15 | reverse complement strand
TTTTTTACAACGGCAGAAACAATGGCTGAATCGCTCAAACTGTTAGCCGAAGGTGAAAGAATACGAGCCGACATTAAGTTGAGGTAACCTTGAGGTTGACCTTGAAGAGAATCATATACCGCAAAATGATCAATTGCCACTCCGTCCCCAGTTACCGAACCATCGGAAATGAAACGGAAGCGGAAACGAACTCGAGATTGACCCGCCAAAGAGGAAATATTGGCTTCCGCTTGAGTCCACGCTCCATTGGCACCATTCCAACACGGACCGGTATAATAACTGCGGGTCATGCTGTAGTTGTAGAAGTTCGAATTGCTGTCGTTCACCAAGGTCCACGTAGCTCCATTGTCGGTCGTTGCTTCTAAGATTCCTAAATCGTACGCATTTTCCGTTTCATACCAAATTTGGAAGCGAACTTTCGGATTTCTGGCTCTACTCAAATCGTAGCAAGGGCTAATAATTTGAGATTCTTCGTTGTCGTTATAATCACCTACTAAGTTGGTTTTCCAAACGTTTGGAGCTGAATAAGCAGAATTGATGGTGGTACCCCCGGGGATTCCATGTGCCCACGACGAATTTTTACCACTGGCAACCCATCCTCCATTGTTGTTATCAAAGAATTCAGAGTCGGGAAGGGTGGTAATGTTACGGGCAGAAACCAAGGTGGTGCGGAGGGTGTCGTTGGTACGATCAGAATCTTGAGCAGCTCCTACATAAACCAACAATTGATAGGTACCAGGTGTAGATAAATTTACCGTTGTTGGGAATTTATACGTGGCACTTGTGCCGCCAGCGATTGGCCCGGCAATACTACCCACAACTGCAGCGGCGGCATTGAGTTTGTAGGCAACCGGAATATTCGTTTGCGTTACGGTGCCCACGTTATTCACGCGAATTTCTACGGTATCGTTGGCCGAAAGACCACAACCGCTGCTTGGACGAAGAATGGCGTTTAATTCCAAATCTGGACCCGATCCGTCGAAGAATTTTACGTCGTCGATCGCCATATCGCTATCAAAACTTGAACCTCTGATTCCCTTGAAACGAATCTTGGTATTTCCTCGAGCAGGAATGCTCACCTTTCTTTCCAACCAAGGATCGGTTTCATTGGTTTGCTGTTGTCCTAAAATGGAGTCGAACGTAACCCATTGTCCATTATTTTCGTATTGAACGTACAATTCTCCCATGTTTGTACCGGCCATGTGGTACCAGTACGACATTCTTGGAGAAGTGAGGGAAGTTAGGTTTAAACAAGGTGAATAGAGGAATGTGGAATCGCTGGTATTTCCGAAAGATGCTTCCGTGTAAACGTAGTTGCCGCTTCCGGTGGTGTGATCTTGGTTGGGGCCAGTTGCAAAAGAACTGGTTGGGCCACTATGAACAAACCAGGAATATCCAAGTCTACCGAAAGACGAATCTGCTTTGAAGGTCCATCCAATGGGGAATACCCCTGGATTGACTCCATTTCCTGAGGTTCCACCATCAAAAGTTTGGAGATGGGCAAAAGTATTGATTTGGCTATTGATGATGGTTGCGAATACGGTATCGTCTCCTTGAATGTTATCACCTGGCATGATGGTGAAGGCTTTGAAATTATAGCTTCCGGAAGCGGATAAGTTGGCACGGGTAGAGAAGGTGTGTAAAATGCTGGTGTTTGGAGCCAAAGGCCCACGAACGGTATCCACCGCGGAAAGCAAAGTGGTTGCGCCCGAAATGGAATAACGAACCGGAATATTGGATAGCGGTGCTGTTCCGAAATTTACCACACGAGCAACCACGCGTTCGTTACTTCCCAAACCGCAAGACGTGATGGGCGAATCAAGGGAAGCCATGGCTGCGTTGGTTGGAACAAGAGCTCCAAGGGAATCGTACACGGCGAAGTTGTCGATCGCGAAGCCTTCCTCTGTTACCGATCCATCGGAGAAGAAGTGGAATCGGAAAATAACACTGCTGGCATTTCCAAGCACCGAAAGCGGGTGTTTTGCCGTAGTCCAAGTATTATTGGATCCATTCCAGCAATCACCCGAAAAATGATTTCCGGTGATATTGGCGTTGTACCAGTTGGTGCCGCCTGTGCTTTGGCCACCAATCACAGTCCAGGTGCCACCTCCATCGGTTGAAGCTTCTAAAACCAGGCCATCGTAGTTGGTTTCCGATTCGTAGGCCAAGCTAAAGCCCACCATAGGAACACGTAACCCCGACAAATTGTAACATGGAGACTGAATGTAGGATTGCTCATTATCGTTGTAATCTCCAGTGAGGTTGTTCGTCCAAACATTGGGAGCGGAAACCGGGGTATTGATGATGGAACCGTTGGGCGCACCATGAGCCCATGAATTTGCGCTTCCGTAAGTGATCCAAGCTGCTGATGCATCAAAGCGTTGGGTGTCGGGAGCGGTAATGGTTGCGTAATGGGTTAAATGGTAGTGGGCCGTATCATTTAGCGGCAAGTTGTCGACAGGAACGGCCACAAATGCTTGAATGGCATAGGTTCCTACTGTTCCAAAATTACCAAGAGTGCGGAAATTGTGGCGAATTTTTGCTCCGGGCGCAATGGGTCCGGCAATGGTATCGGTTCCGCCAACAGCGCCATTTACGGTGTAACGAACAATAACCTGATTGAGGTTATTGGTTCCAAGATGTTCAACCAAGGCCACAACGGTGTCGCTACTTCCCAATCCACAACCACTCACAGGGCTCAAAATAGAGGAAATACTGATTTCGGTAGGAGATGGCGTGAATTCGTAAGCGCCGTAATCGGGAGTGGTGGCGCTGCGAACCGCACCGGTAATGTCGTTGCTAACAAAAGACGGCGTTCCGGAGTTGTTAATCAATCCTTCAATCGGAATCAAAAGGGCATTCGAAATAAAACGAGGATTCAAGGAATCGGAGTTAGCATCTTGATTCACACCGCTTTTCCAATCAAAGAAAGTATTGTAGGTGATGGAAGTAGCATCATCGATGAAAGCAAACTCCGAAAGATTAGCGCCAATGAAGTAGTCGTTGTAGTCGATGTTCATGCTATCAATCAACTTCAAAGATGATAAGTTGTAAGCCCGAAAATCGGTTGTCATTTGGAAGCCGGTATCGGATTTAGCTAAGAAAATGTTATTGAGCACATCCAAATGACCTAAAGAAACAATAGTCGTATCATCTTCATTAATGGAAATCATTCCTGTAGTACCAAAAAATGGATTTTGGCTGTATTCAAAAGCAATGGTGTTGTGAACCACTTGAACATAATCTGGACCATCCGTAGAATCGGTGAAAATACTGATCACGTTGGGGGTTCCAAAAAAGCTGGTAGATTTCAACTGAATGGTGTTGTTGTACACTTTGGTTGGATCTCCCGCTTGGCCGTTCACGTTGTTCAGGGATAGGGCAACAGAACCCGACATGTCGCCCGACATTTTATTGTCGTAAATCTGATTCCCAAATCCTCCCTCAACACGAACCACTTCAAACCCATCCACATCTTTAATGGAATTGTTATTCACTTGTGCCAAGGTTTGATTGTTTAGCTGAATGGCTGAATTGGTGAGGTTTTCAATTCGATTGTTAAAAATCGAGTTGTTGTCGGATTGGGTGGAGGAGGTGTAGAAAATTCCGCTAACACCACCATCCAAAAAACAATCGATGGTGCGTGAATTGGAAGTATTATTGAAGAACACCGAGTAATCGGTACCAAATCCATTTCCACCGATCAAATGGCAATCGCTTATTTCAATGTTATCACCATCATTGGCTTCGATGATGGCCGATGGAGTTCCAAAGCTTGCTGATCCATTTCGCTTAAAAGTAATTTTTGAAAAAGAAAAGTCGGTAACTTGGGTCAATTTAAAAAGGCTGATGCCAGCTGTTGTGGGGTTTGTTGGATCTTGAATAATGACATCCCCCAAGTTTCCATTTTGGGTGATGGTGATGGATGGATTTCCGGATATGGGACCTTGAACCACAAAATTTCCCGTGTAAGTTCCAGAATCCAATTCAAACGTAATGGCACCCGTGCCACCACCGCAATTCAATGCTGCCATGGCATCCTGTAAGGTTTGGAAGTTGGCGGTGGGTCGGGAACCAACGGTATACGTTCCTGCCGTTAACCCGAAGCAAAGTTTGGTGCGCAAAGTGTCGTTGTTCGGGTTCACATCGGGGCTTCCGTTGGCGTTAGCTGCCCAGGTTTTCAAGCTGTGTGTTCCTGTGGAAGGAAGCGTAATGTTGGTGGAAAAGGTATAGGTAGTGGTTGCTCCTGCCGCTAAATTACCGGTCCAAGGGGCCGTAACGGCCGTATTGTTGTTCAATTGGTAGCCCAACGAAGCCGAAGTAATGGCTGTGGTTCCTTGGTTCGAAAGGGTAATGGTAACTGGGCGGGTACTACCTGCAACAAAAGGAGCCGATGGGCTTACCAATGATGCAACACCCAAATCGGTGCCTTGACCCGAATGGTAAGCGATACCTCCAGTAAAACAACGGGGAGAATTAATCGGTTGTGGAAGACCGCCACCGTATCCGGTTTGTGGCCCCGAGGTAATTTTTACATCATTGTTAACGAAGGTGTCGGGGAAAGCTGCCGAATGCGTGGTGTAAATCATCGTGGAATTTTGAACATTTCCTACATAAAAACCATACTCTTGGCCGGCATTTAGTCGGAAGTTCGCCCCAGTAACGTCAAGCCCAGAAACCGAATTGATCCCTAAACCCGTGTTGGTAATGGATGCTGTGTAGGTTCCCATCAGGGTCCAACCGGTGGTGGTTGAAATGTTGGGTTGCCCAGAAATGGGCGTTGAGTTGTACCACACTTCCACTTGATCGGTTCCGGTTACTCCAGAAAGACCAACATAAATGGTGTCCAAAATAATGGGCCGATTAGCTTTCAAATTGAAAGTGACTCCGGCAGAGCCATTATTCCCCGTCAGGGGTGGAAAGGTGAATAGGGATTGAGAAAATCCTTGGAGAACTCCCAACCCTAAAAGCAAAAGGAAAAAAAGTTTTTTCATGGGTGTAATTTTTCGGTAAGATAGGAAATTTTGAAAAAGATTTCACATCTTTGTCAGTAATATGAAGATTCCCTTTTCTCCCCCTTTCATCAATGAGGTCGTTATCGAGGAAGTTCTCGATTCCTTACGGAGTGGTTGGATAACCACTGGCCCGAAAGTGGGGAAGTTGGAAAGTTTTATGGCGGAATGGGTTGGTGTGGAGAAGGCGTTATGCGTTAATTCGGCAAGCGCGGGAATGCAATTGATGCTGGAATGGTTTGGCGTTGGTAAAGGAGATGAGGTGATTATTCCGGCGTATACCTACGCTTCCACTGCCACGTCGGTTCTTCATTGCGGAGCAACTCCAGTTATGGTTGATGCCCATCCCACCTCGTTCGAGTTATCCATAAAAAATGTTGAACAAGCCATTACCGAACGAACAAAAGTTATAATACCGGTAGATATCGGCGGATGGCCTTGTGATTACGACGCACTTTTTTCACTCATTCAGCGGGAAGAAATTCGTTCAAAATTTTCGCCAAATCACCATCATCAAACCCAGTTAGGTAGGATTTTAGTGATGGCTGATGCTGCTCATTCTATTGGCTCTTACTACAAGGGTAGAAAATCAGGAGCCATTGCCGACCTTACCGTGGTTTCTTTGCATGCGGTTAAAAATGTAACTTCTGCCGAAGGTGGAGTAGTCTTTTTTAACCTTCCTACCCCACTTAACAACGAAGATGCTTACCGTTCCAATAAAATCATTACTCAAAATGGGCATTCAAAAAATGTTCATGAAAGAGCGTTAAAGGACGGTTGGCGATACGATATCATTGCTCTTGGAAAGAAAATTAACATGACCGATTTGGGTGCTGCCATTGCCATGGCACAAATGGGGCAAGTAGAAGCCATGCACCAAAGGAGGATTGAAATTTTCAATCAATACCTAAAGGGTTTTCAAAATACTCCTCATTTGATTCTTCCTTCCATTTCCGACCAAGATCGTCGGGGTAATGGCCATTTGTTCATGATTCAATTGAAAGGTTGTTCCGTCGATCAACGCGATGAGGTTATTTCATTAGTGAAAGACATGGAAATTGCCTTGAACGTTCATTTTGTTTCCTTGCCTCAATTCACGTATTTTCAGTCGCTTGGTTACCTGCCTGAAAATTTTCCAGTTGCGGTTCAACTTTCTAATTCAGAAATTTCTTTGCCCATTTATCCGCAACTGACCGATGATCAAGTTCAGTCTGTCATTGAAGCTGTAAAATCTGCGATTTCCCAAGTATGTATCTGATTTCCAAAAGGATATTTGATCTTTTTTTCTCCGGTATTTTTTCCATCGTTTTTTTTCCAATTATTTTTCTTTTCGGGCTTTGGGTGGTCTTGGATTCCCCTGGACCCATGTTCATCTTTCAAGAGCGAATGGGCAAAAATCTAAAGCCCTTTAAACTCATCAAAATCAGATCCATGAAGGTAAATAGTGCTCAATCGGGGTTACTTACCATTGGGAATCATGACCAGCGGATTACCAAAATAGGATACTTTTTGCGGAAGTATAAATTGGATGAATTGCCGCAACTTTGGAATGTTTTTGTTGGCCAAATGAGCATCGTTGGTCCTCGTCCAGAAGTGAAAAAGTACGTTGATTTATATACCGAAGACCAGAAAAAGGTGTTTAGCTTTCGTCCAGGAATTACCGATGTTTCCAGTATTTTTTACAGCAAAGAAAGCGAAATTTTGGCTCAGCAAGCCGATCCGGAAACGCACTATAAAGAGGTTATTCTGCCTCATAAGCTTCAACTTAGCCTGAATTATTTGTCGAAAGCAAACTTTTGGACAGATTTGGGCATCATCATAAAAACCCTTCAACTTTTTTACAAGAGATGATCCATCCTACCTGTTTTATACATTCTTCTTCCTTTGCTGATGAGGGATGTTCCATTGGTGCAGATTCAAAAATTTGGCACTTTTCTCACATCATGTCCCATGTTGAAATTGGAGAACGATGCAACATTGGTCAGAATGTTTTTATTGCTTCTGGGGTAAAAGTGGGGAATGGCGTTAAAATTCAGAACAACGTTTCCTTGTACACCGGGGTGATTTGCGAAGACGATGTTTTTCTGGGGCCATCCATGGTGTTTACCAATGTGATGAACCCAAGGGCTTTTGTTGAGCGAAAAACGGAATACCGTCCAACCGTATTAAAAAAGGGTGCCAGCATCGGCGCCAACGCAACGTTGGTTTGTGGAAATGAGATTGGCGCCTATGCCTTTGTTGCTGCCGGTGCCGTTGTTACTCAACCCGTCCCTGATTATTGCATGGTGGCTGGAGTGCCAGCAAAACCCATCGGTTGGATGAGCCGAATGGGTCATAAATTACAGTTCAACGAACATGGAGAAGCAACCTGTCCAGAATCTGGAGAAATTTATGTGTTGAAAAATCAACAAGTCACACGTAAATGATTGTGAAGCGAATCATTGATCTCTTCCTTTTTTTTATAGCTTTTTTCATCGCCCTTCTTCCGGGCTTGGTTTTGTTGGTTCTTTCCAAATGGCATTTCGGACGTTCCTTTTACCTTCAAGAGCGCATCGGAAAACAGGGGAAACCCTTTGTTATTTATAAATTTACCACCTTAGGCCCCAACCATCAATTGTCGCCCTTTTGGGCCAAAATCCGAAATTGGGGCCTCGATGAAATTCCCCAATTATTTAACGTTCTTCAAGGGACCATGAGCTGGATCGGACCGCGCCCTCTTCTTCCCGAATATATGGGGTTTTATTCTGATCGACAAAATTCTCGGCATCAAGTTCTCCCCGGAATTTTCGGTTGGTCCCAATACCATCAAATTACCAAGGTTCTCACTTGGGAGGAACGCTTGGAGTTAGATGCCCAATACGTGGAAAAAAAATCGATTTTGTTCGACTTTCAAATTTTTATTTTGTCCATCTTCGCTTTACTTACCCAAGGTCGAAAGAATGCCTCTGATTTCGAACGGTTTAGTTCGTAAATTCTTTCAAATTCAGGTTTTAAATCTTCAAGATTTTTTTTTACCTTTAAACATGCAAAATCTTCATCCCATCATCATTTATGGCGCTGGCGGACACGGGCACGTTATTGCTGAGTCGTTGATTTTGCAAAATATTCGAAATATTATTTTTTGGGATCAAAAATTAACGGAAAATCGATTGGGCTTTCCAACCTTTCAGCCTTTTACCGGACCTTCCGGACGGATTGTTTTGGGTGTTGGAAATATAGGAACCCGGGAGCAATTGCTTTCTTCCTTATCCATCGATTATCCCGCTCTTGATTTTCCCCTCATTCACCCCAATGCATTCGTTTCTCCATCCGCCCATTTGGAAGAAGCTACTTGGGTTGGACCAATGGCACTGGTTCACGCCTACGCGAAAATTGGATCACATTGCATCATCAATTCGGGAGCAAAAGTTGATCACGAAGTTATCCTTGGTCATAATGTTCACATTGCTCCTGGAGCAACCTTGTGCGGAAGCGTGAACGTTGGAAATCATACCTTTATTGGTGCAAATGCGGTGGTTCCACCTGGAATTTCCATCGGAAACCATGTTTTTGTTCGGGCTGGAAGCATCGTAAAAGAGAATATTCCTGATGGAGGGAGAATATGAGTATTTTTCTTTCGTCTCCCGACCTAAAGCCCATCGATTACAAAGGATTGGAAAGATTATTTCTGCCTCATCAAGAACAATATGTTAATCAGCCAGCCCTTCAATTGGAAGGGCTATTGGATGCTCATTATTCTTCCAAATCCTTGGTCCTTCAATCAGGTACCGTAGCTTTTCAACTCCTGGCCCATTGGTTTAAATTTGAAGTCGTATTCTGCCAAAACCTAACATTCATCGCTTCCATAGCTCCCTTTGTCGAAAAAGGAGCAAAACCCGTTTTTTTAGGATCCGGAACCGACTGGAACATCGATGAAATTTTTTGGGAAGATGTTGATCGAGCCATGCAAAAAATAAAGGGAAATGCAGCGATTGTGATCACCCACCTGTATGGTAATCCAGCCAAAGCGGTCCTGTCTTGGCAAATATTGAAAGAAAAATATGGCGACCGCTTGATTCTCATTGAAGATGCAGCAGAAGCCGTGGGCAGCACATTGAAAGAAAAACCCGTTGGCACATTTGGAGATTTCGGTGTTTTGAGCTTCAATCGAAACAAAATCATTACCACCTCGGGAGGAGGAGCCCTTTTGCTCAACGGAGAACACGGAAAACGGTATCATCACGGATTTTATTTGGCTACCCAAGCTAGGGCGCAAAAACCGTGTTACCATCACGAAGAATTGGGTTTCAACTGGAGAATGGGCGATTTAAATGCGCAGTTGGGAATTACTCAATGGGCACAATTAAACGATAAAATCAAGTTGAGAAGAGCAAATTTTTCCCATTATTCACAGGAATTGGGGTCGATGTTTTTTTTTCAACCGGAAATGGATAATGCTCAATCCAATCGATGGCTAACCGTTATCACCCAACCCCAACTCCTACCAGAGAAAGCCATTGAGTTATTGCTGAAAGAGGGCATTGAAACACGTATGGTTTGGAAACCCATGCACCTACAGCCCGTGTTTCGTGGAGCAGAGCTCATCAGTCGTGGTTTGGAATCCCATTTTTTTAATACAGGTCTTTGTTTGCCATCGGGAAGTAACCTCAAAGAAGAAGATGTTTTTTACACCATTCAGGCATTAAAAAATGCGGGATTAACAATATTTTCGTAAGTTTGAACCATGATAGAATCCTTCATCTTACAATATACCAACAAGTTTGTATCTCGGTGGATTGTACTGCTGATTGATCTTTTCCTTATTTCTTTTTCTTTCTTGTTTGCCAATCTCATCTTCAATACCTCCGATGTTATTTGGTTCAGTTGGGTAACATTCTTCACACAACTTCCAATTATTTTATCCATTTACGCCCTTTCATTTTTCTACTTTCAATCTTTTTCTGGCGTTATTCGGCACACCAGTGTTCAAGATGCCATTAAAATTTTCAATGCTATTCTGGTAGCCTCATCCCTATTGTTTATTGAAACGGTTGTGATTCAACGGTTTGACCAAGGAAGCGTATTGAATTTTAGGCTTAGGGTTTTAACCATACACTTTTTCTTCTCGTTGTTTTTACTCATTTTCAGTCGTTTGCTCATCAAAGCCGGATTTAGTTACATCTACAATTTAAAAAACAAGGTAAAACCCATCAAGGTAATCATTTTTGGTGCCGGTCAGTCTGGACTTCAAACCTTTGCTTCGCTCAAGCAAAACAACAGTTTGGGATACAAAGTGGTAGGGTTTTTCGATGATAACACCAATAAAGTGAACAAAACGCTGGAGGGCATTATGGTGTATCATTCCAATGAATTATCGCCCGACCTTCTTCAAAAGCTTGATGCTGAAGTGGCCATCATTGCAGTACAAAAAATTTCGAGCACCAAAAAAAGCGCTTTAATTGATCAATTCCTTTCGGCTAATTTGGAGGTGAAGGTTGTTCCTCCTGCCGACAAATGGTTGGATGGCAACATCGATTTGAAGCAAATTAAAAATGTTCGTATTGAAGATTTATTAGAACGCGATCCAATTTCCTTGGATTCAGAGCACGTAAAAAGGGAACTTCTGGGGAAAACCATCTTCATTACCGGTGCTGCGGGGTCTATTGGAAGCGAAATTTGCCGACAAGTGATTCAATACCATCCTCGGTTCATCATTGCCTTCGACCAAGCTGAATCGGCCTTATACGATTTGGAATTCGAATTGAATCGAAAAGGGTATCAAGGGAAATTCAAAGCCATCATTGGGGATGTCAACAAAACGTCTCGCATTCGTTTCTTGTTTGAAAAATACCGACCTGAAGTGGTTTTTCATGCCGCTGCGTACAAACACGTTCCCCTCATGGAAGGAAATCCTTTCGAAGCCATTTGGGTTAACGTAATGGGAACCAAACAAATTGCCGATTTCGCTGTGGAATTCAAATGCGAGAAATTCGTGATGGTTTCTACCGACAAGGCGGTTAATCCCACCAATGTTATGGGGGCAACCAAGCGTTTGGCCGAAATGTACACCCAAGGCCTCAACGCTCAACAGCCCCATTGTCGATTTGTAACCACGCGCTTTGGAAATGTGTTGGGATCCAATGGCTCTGTTATTCCAGTATTTAAAAAGCAGATCGAAAACGGGGGACCGGTAACCGTTACTCATGAGGAGATTACCCGCTATTTCATGACCATTCCCGAGGCGTGTGAATTGGTTTTGGAAGCAGGTGCCATGGGCCGAGGCGGTGAAATCTATGTGTTCGATATGGGCCAAAGTGTTAAAATCATCGATCTTGCGCGAAAAATGATCAAGCTTTCCGGCCTTCGACTTGGGGTAGATATCGAAATTCAAGTCACGGGTTTGCGCCCAGGAGAAAAACTCTACGAAGAGCTCCTTTCCAACGAAGAGAACACCATCAAAACGCATCATCCTAAAATCATGGTAGCCAAGGTTCAAGATGTAAATTTTGATGAAATCCAAGGTGGAATCAACTACATTACTGAAATTCATAAGGACGCCACTGATTTAGAATTGGTAAAAGCGCTAAAAATGTTAGTTCCGGAATTTATTTCCAACAATTCGATTTACGAAAAACTCGATTCACAAGGTTCATGAAAGTACTCATCCTGTCGGGCGGAGGTGGAGAGCGGTTTTGGCCCCTTTCCCGACAAACGAAACCCAAACAATTCCTTCCCATTTTTGGTGGAAAAACCCTTTTTGAAGATGCCTTGGAACGAGCCGATTCCTTAGGTGCAGAAGTTGTTGTAGCAACCAATGCCAAGCATACCCATTGGATTGATCAATTTGCGCCCAACGCCTTTCAAATTCACGAACCCATTGGGCGAAATACCGCTCCCGCTGTCGCCCTAGCGTGTTTCCAATTTCCATCCGAAACCTTCCTCGTCCTTCCATCCGATCATCTTATCCGTTACCGCGAAGGATTTATTCAGGCCTCAAAAAGAGCCATTGAATTGGCTAATCAAGGTTTTTTGGTCACTTTCGGACTCACACCCGATTACCCGGAAACGGGGTACGGTTACATCGAAGCCGAAGGCGAAATCGTACATTCCTTCAAAGAAAAACCCCATCTCGAAACGGCTCAGGAATACATCGCCACCGGTCGATATTACTGGAATGCAGGCATGTTCGCTTTTTCGGCTAAAACATTTTTGGAGGAGTGCCAGAAACATGCACCAGAATTGTATGAAAAAACAAAAATGGCCTGGGAAAATGCCCAAAAAGATGATGGCGTTTTGGCGCCTCAAGAAAACCACATGAGCGAAATCCCCTCCATCTCTATCGACTATGCGGTGATTGAAAAAACCGATCAACTTCGAATGGTTCCCGCCTCCATGGGATGGAGCGACTTGGGAAGTTTTGATGCCCTGGCCGACGAATACAAAAAAAATCATCTCCCCATGGAAACCCCCCGATTGGTGCAAATTGAAGGTGAAAATAATTTTGCTTTTGCCCCCAATACCGTGGTCGCAACCATAGGAGTTTCCAATCTCCTCATCATTCAAACACCCGATGCTCTCTTGGTTTGTGAAAAAGGAAAAAGCCAACAAGTTCGCGCTGTTATGGAAGATTTAAAGTTAAACCTTCCCAGCATCACCCAATGAAAAAAACCATACTTCTCGCTTTCGTTTATTTGACTTTTTTGGGAGCTAAAGCGCAACCCTTTTTCTTGCTCTCCCGCTCCAACGATCCACAGTATCGAATCAATTCATTCATTTTTCATGATGAATTAAGGTTCTTTTACGAACCTTATGCCATCGCCTCCGATGATTCAGAATCGCTAAAACTGAGTTCTAGAGCCCGACATAGTTTGTCTTATTTGTCGTACTTTAATCCCAATAATCGGCCCAAATGGTCTAGAAATAAATGGGTTCAAAAAATCACCGACCACGAGTTAATTCAGTTTGTTGACACTGATTTTTGCATTCAAGTATATCCCTTGGTCGATTTTTCGGCAGGGCAAACCAACCTTAAAGACATTCGATTATCTCAAAATACCCGCGGTTTTTGGTTATCTGGAACTACACGTAAGTTTGGTTTTACCACCACTTTTGCCGAAAATCAGTCGTATTTGCCAACATTTCTAGATTCTTTCCGCACGGTATCGGGCACATTGCCAGGGCAAGGGCCGGTGAAAAATTTCAAAGTGGGCGGATATGATTACAGTTACGCTACAGGCGAACTCGCCTACAAAGCCGCCCAGAATGTGCGGTTGGCTTTCGGAAATGAACGCCAATTCATTGGCGACGGGTATCGTTCCCTCATTTTAAGCGATTTCTGCTCCCCTTACCCGTATTTCAAAGCAGAATGGAAAATGGGCCCCATTCAATACCGCTACCAAATTGCCCAAATGCAAGATCGAACCGTGCCAACGAGCGTGAAACCCCTTCCAACCAAATTTCACGCTTTCCATTATTTGGATTGGAACGTTACTCCCAAATGGAAAATTAGCCTTTACGATGCCATTGTTTGGGCCAAAGTTTCGCCCTTCAATGGAGCAATCCGTGGAATTGATTGGAATTACCTCAATCCCTTTGTCTTCTTCCGCCCCTTGGAATACAACAACCGAAGTATTGATAATGCTTTTATGGCCCTAAGTACCTCGGTGTTCCTACGATCAAATTTGCAAGGTTATGGCCAGTTGTTTCTCGACGAATTTAAGCTTTCGGAATGGAGAAATAGGAGTAAAAGTTGGACTCAGAAGTACAGTGTACAGCTAGGGGTTAAAGGCTTTAAAAACTTTAAAAATCACCGAAATATTTTCGGATTATTGGAGTATAATAGTGTTCGGCCATATACCTATTCCCATCAATACCCTGTTCAAAACTACAGTCATTCCAATGCACCACTTGCCCATCCGTTTGGTGCTAATTTTCACGAACTTTTGGGCCAATTCCAATATACCCAAAGTCGATTCCAATCTAGCTTTTGGATATCTAATAGCATACGTGGGAACGATACATCAGCAGCATCATTCGGTGGAAATATTTTTAAAAGCTATAACCTTAGGGTTGGAAATCAAAATCAAACCATCACCCAAGGAAATGCCCTCTCCAATCTCCACTATCGAGCAACCTTGGGTTACATCATCAACCAAGGAAACAATTTACGGGTGGAATTAAGCTACGGATCTCGTACCGTTCAATCACCCATTCAAGCCGCCATTCGAGAAAATTATTGGAGCTTTGGGATCAAAACAGCCATTTTTTACCGCCCATCCGATTTTTAATGAAAGAACTCGTTTACGGAATCATTCAAGATAATGTGGTGTTTGCTAACAAGCATCAGGCCATTCAATATGCCTCCATTACCGATGCCATTCCTCG
>JACCDK010643685.1_pt1 | contig 14379 bp, 11 predicted proteins | sample 7445871 | NCBI WGS metagenome assembly JACCDK01 (sample SAMN15323436, study PRJNA562643) | freshwater metagenome | isolation source: river surface water | place: USA:Blue River Watershed | collected 2017-08-15 | reverse complement strand
GTTTCAAGAGTGTCAACGGTCCCGGCTGAGAGCGTCAGAATCAAGCCGTAGGAAGTTGAACTATAGAGTGCGACGAGAAGACTCGCGCTTGCCATAGAGGGCAGCAGTTGTGGAAGTTGAATGTGCCTCCTGAGCTGCCAGCGGTCCGCCCCATCCAAAGTCGCAGCGTCCACCTGATCCTGTTCCAAAGTCTTGGACGCCACCACTCTTGCTATGAAACCAGCATTCATGAATGCGTGAGCAAACAGAACGAGAAGCATTCCGATAGAGGCATTTATCTCAAAACCGATTGTCCAGTTTGAGACAGCTATGCCAACCAGAAACGGTGGAAGCAGGAATGGGATGGTTACAACTACGGACACTATTCGGGCGAGTCCGCCTGGCAGTCGTGAGATCCAGAACCCAAGTGGCAACCCAAGAAAAGCGCTCAAAGCAGAGCTCACCACCGCAACTAGCGCGGTGGTGAGCAACAGCTCGAGGCTAGTTGTCAAAGACGTCTGACCAGTCCTTCAACCACTCTTCGCGATTGGCTGCATAGTCAAGGTTCTCGCCGATCACCGAGTGAGCCGGTGCACCAGCGGTTTGGAACTCAACCGGTAGTTCAACATCCAGGGTCGGATACACAAACATGTTCCAAGCCAGACCAGATTGGAATGACTTGGATTTCATGAACTCAACGATGGCTTTTCCGCCCTCTGGGTTCTTCGCCTTCTTTAGAACACCGGCGTACTCGGTCTGTCGGAAGCACTCGTCTCTTAGTGCCTTTGAGTTCTCAAAACCGTTCACTAACTCAGCTGCTGGTGATGATGCATAGCTAAGAACAATTGGATACTTTCCGCCATAACGTGTGAAGTCTGTGAAGTAAGCATCGGTCCAAGACGCTGCAATCTTCAGGCCGTTGTCACGCAGTGATCGCCAGTAGGCAAAGACCTCTGCGCTGGTCTGGAAGCCTGCGTAGGTCGTGATCAGAAATGCCATTCCAGGCGAGGACAAAATTGGGTTCGAGATGACTGTCAGGTTTTTGTACTCAGGGTTTCCAAGATCTCGCCAGGAGGTCGGCGGGGTCACCTTGGTTGACTCAAACCACTCGACGTCGTAATTGAAGCAAACGTCTCCGTAGTTGATGGGTTGTAGTTCTTCCGCGATGTCGTTCTCTTCTGCAACGGATAAGAATGTGTTGTCAATGCCGTAAACCGCATCGGCAAATGGGGCGTCTTTGGTGAGCGACAGCTGGTTGGTAAGCGTTCCTGTGTCGCCCACCTTTACCACCTCGAGTTTGTAACCGGTGCTCTCCTCGAACTCCGCCTTTAGTTCATCGGTGATAACGAATGAGTCGTGAGTGGCGAGACGAACTGTCGTGGTATCTACTGGTTCTGTGCTGCAGCCGGTGAGTACAAGTGCCGCAGCTATAAGTGTCGCTATTTTTTTCATTACGTGCCTTTCTTCTCAGTTAGGCACGGGATCGAGGTGTCTCCCTGCGCTGGCATTATCCAGATCAGGTTTGACGGTCGAAGACTTTCAGTCTTCCTCTCAGCCCGGTATACCGAACTCCCGTGTCAACACTCAGTATAAGTAGGTAGAGCGCTTAGTGATTCCCGGCAGCAGCCGCTTCTGCGGAAGCACTCTTTTCCCTGAGCGGCACTTCCTTGATAAACCAGCTAATTACGAATGCCACAAGCACCACAGCAGCCGCTAAGAAAAACACGTCTAGTGAAGCATCCACAAATCCGATTCTGAATGGAGCAGTTAGTCGATCATCCGCTCCGATTAGGAATGAGGAGTCTTCCGAAACAGCATCAGCGCCTGTCTGATCCTGCAATAACTCAAGAATGGCAGCATTGTTTGGATCCGCAAGAACAGCTTTATCGGTGAGTGCTGATGCAAAACCGTCTTGCACTGCGGGCTGCTCGAAGGCTGCCAGCACCTTGTCTTTTAGCTGACCAAACAGGATCGAAAGAAAGACCGCTACACCCAAGGTTCCACCAATTTGTCTAAAGAAGGTGGTGCTGGAGGTCGCTGCACCAATGTCTTTAGCCTCGACCGAGTTCTGTGAGGCAACCATGGTGGTCTGCATGAGCTGCCCTAGGCCAAGTCCAATCATGACCATTCCAATTGACATCACCCAAATCGGAGTGTCTGCCTTGAGGAAGAAGAACATGTAGGTGTAGCCAAGGAAGAGGGTTGCCGTTCCGGTGTTGAAGAAGATCCGATACTTTCCGTACTTAGACGTCACTCGACCAGCGGTGATGGTTGCCGTCATCATTCCTGCGACCATCGGAAGCATCAGCAGTCCAGCCTCAGTTGGAGTTGCACCATATGCGACCTGGAGCACCAGTGGCAATACAAGCATTCCGCCAAACATTCCGATGCCAATGATGAATCCAAGAACCTGAGTCCTCGCAAAGGTCTTGCTCTTGAACATTGAGAATGGGATTAGCGCAGCATCACCCATGCGCTTTTCAACGAACAAGAACGCGATGATTCCGACCACTCCGAGGGTGGCGAGAGCAATTGTTGGAGTGGATGTCCATCCCCAAACCCTGCCCTGCTCGGCGACCAAGAGGATTGGAACAACACCCAAAACAATTGTTACTGCACCCCACCAGTCAATCCTTTGGGGGCGTGGTGTGTGAGGGACGTGTAGGAACTTGAAAACCATGAACAGCGATACCGCGCCGATTGGGATGTTGATGAGAAATACCCAACGCCAGCCGTCAATAAACAAAAGCTGATCCATGCCGGCAAATGCTCCGCCAATGATGGGACCAAGAAGTGACGAAGTTCCAAACACGGCAAGGAACATGCCTTGATACCTGGCTCGCTCCCGCGGTGGCACTATGTCAGCAACGATTGTCAGTGCCAAAGCAAACAAACCACCCGCACCCAGTCCCTGCAAGGCTCGGTAGGCAGCCAGCTCCATCATGTTGTTTGCCAGGCCTGTAGTAACTGAGCCGAGTACAAAAATCGAAATCGAAATCAGAAACAGCGGGCGACGGCCAAAAATGTCGCCCAGCTTGCCATATATAGGTGTGCTGACAGTTGAAGTGATCAGGTAGGCCGTCGTAGCCCAGGCTTGCATTGAAAGCCCACCCAAGTCATCAGCAATGGTTCGCATGGCTGAGCCAACAACAGATTGATCTAACGCGGCCAGGAACATGCCAGACATTAGACCGGCGAGAACTATGAGAATTTCGCGGTGAGACATCTCACCTTCGCGTTGATTTGCGGCTTCCCGCTTTTGTGTCGATGTCAATCGAACTCCAAGTTTTAGGGTTATTAGGTGCCTCAGTCTACGCCCGTCTATCGAAGACCAGCCTTCGTGTTTGGTCCACCTTTAGTGATGGCCTGCGCTGGCGTTCTGCTGCTAATCCAAGCTGCCTTCGGAGCCGGACAATTGGGTGTTGTTCAGTCACGCCTCGGCGAACTTACTGAATCTAAAGCCCCGACATTTTCCATACGGTCCTCCGACTGGATTCGAGCCAAGCTAAGTGATCCAAATTCAGTGTTCATAGTGGTGAATAAGCAGAGGCAGATAGCGCCAAAGACCTTCGCACCAAACGATTTGGTTCAGGTTGAAACCTCAAAAACTTTGGACAACTCTCGAAAGCTTGCGCTATCGGTGGCAGCAGCCAAGGCACTGGAGGAGATGGCTGCTGGTTTGAGCGCAGCAGGCGAGGGCAAGCTTTTCCTCAACTCTGCCTACCGTTCCTACGATGTTCAGGCTGACCTATTTGTTAGCAAGGTAAAGCAGTACGGAAAAGCCGAAGCCCTGTTGAGAAGTGCGAGGGCAGGCTATTCGGAGCATCAAACCGGACTTGCTGCCGATGTCTCGGTGCCGGAGCAGGGGTGCGCGATTCTCGCATGTTTTGGAAACACCTCGGCAGGCAAATGGATTCAAAAAAACTCATGGCGCTATGGGTTCATAGTTCGATATCTAGAGACAACCACCGCAATCACCGGGTACTCCTATGAACCTTGGCACCTCAGATATGTTGGCCTTGAGGTGGCAAGACTATATAACGAAAGCGGAATACAAACTCTTGAGGAGTTTTGGGGATTGCCAGCTGCCCCCGATTACTCTCCAGCTACTACCGAGTCGACAAGCAACTGAGCCTCAGCGAGAACCTGCTCCAGGTGCTCATCACCCTTGAAAGACTCACCGTAGATCTTGTAGACATTCTCAGTTCCAGATGGCCGAGCCGCGAACCAAGAAGATTGTGTCGAAACCTTTATTCCGCCCAATGCGCCGCCGCTTGGGGCCTGAGCCTCGACAGATGCGATCACCTCGCCAGCAAGTGACTTAGCGCTCACGTCTGCCGGTGTGAGCTTGGAAAGCTTTGATTTCTGTTTGAGGTTGGCTGGCGCATCGACTCTCTTGTAACTGGGAGCTCCAAAGCGCTGAGTCAACTTCGCATAGTGCTCTGAGGGAGATAACCCGGTGCGGGCTTGAATCTCTGAAGCGAGCAGGCAAAGAATCAGGCCGTCCTTGTCGGTCGACCAGGAGGTTCCATTCTTTCTAAGGAATGAACCGCCAGCCGATTCCTCTCCGCCGAAGCCAAGTGACCCATCCGATAATCCTGGAACGAACCACTTGAATCCGACCGGCACCTCAAGCAGGTTTCGTCCCAAGTCAGCCACAACTTTGTTGATCATTGATGACGAGACCATTGTTTTTCCAACGGCAGCTGACGCTGACCAGTCGGGGCGATTGCGGAATAGGTAGTCGATTGCCACTGCCAGGAAATGGTTGGGGTTCATCAGCCCTAAGTCCCTGGTGACAATTCCATGACGGTCGGCGTCAGCATCGTTGCCGGTTGAAACATCAAAAAGGTTTTTGGACTCAATCAAAGAAGCCATCGAATACTGAGATGAGCAATCCATTCGAATCTTGCCGTCCCAGTCCAGGGTCATAAATCCAAACTGGTAGTCAACATCAGGATTCACAACCCTAAGGTTCAGTCCGTACTGCGCGCCGATCTCTCCCCAGTAATGAACCGATGCGCCGCCCATCGGGTCGGCCCCTATCGAAACTCCACTGCGTGATATCGAATCCATGTCGATCACGTCACCGAGTTGTGAAATGTAGTGAGAGCGGTAGTCAAACTTTTGCGGATTCGGCTTTGATCTGTGAACCCCGACAAGGCCAGCGGCAATCAGTTCATTGGCGCGCCTTGCGATTACTGATGTGGCATCGGAGTCTGCAGGTCCACCGTGGGGAGGGTTGTACTTTATGCCGCCGTCGGCAGGAGGGTTGTGGCTGGGTGTGATGATGATGCCGTCTGCTTGAGCCCCAGATTTTCTGTTGTGATCGATGATCGCTACCGATACCGCCGGGGTGGGTGTGTAGCCGTCATGAGCATCAACAAGTGCAATCACATCATTGCCCGCTAACACTTCGAGGACGCTTTGTTGGGCTGGTTCACTCAGCGCGTGGGTATCCCTGCCGACATAGATTGGACCGGCAATTCCTTGGCTCTTGCGATAGTCGACAATCGCCTGCGTGATTGCCAGAATGTGAAGCTCATTGAATGATGTCGAGTTCGAGCAACCGCGATGGCCAGAGGTTCCGAAGGCAACCATCTGCTCAGGTATCGATACATCTGGTTTCTCAGAGAAGTAGTTATCGATAAGTTTTGCTACATCTACCAAATCGGTCGGTAGTGCTGGTTTACCCGCACGCTCATGCATCGGTTACCCCCTCTTGGGCCTGAATAGGAAAAACGCATACGCAGCTGAAAAGCCAAACCCAACTGCCGCATACAAAACTGTGAACCAGGAGATGGGTGCCGGAATTAGGAGCGTCAGGACACCCAGTAAAAATGCACTCACAAGCATGACTCGCCCAGACCATAGAACAGCTTGGTCGGTGCCCAGTCGAGCGTTTACCAACATGTTTCCGGTTAGTGCAATCAGAGTGATTGCGATCATTCTCAGGGACCAGGTCAGATCTTGATCTGGGTCGAGTGACAAGAGCTCAGCGAAGAACTCTGGAGCAACCAGCAACCAAAGCGCGCTTAGACCGAAGGTCGAGCCCCCAGCAAAGAGCACTCTTCTGAGGTTGGCGATGTCCCCGCGATTAGACATAACAGCATGCTATTGCTTTTACTCGGCTAGCGCCTCCCCTAATCTTTATCTATGTCTAAGGCAATTCGGATCGCGTATCTAGGACCAGCCGGCACTTTCACTGAGATGGCCGCTCGTCAAGTAGCAAGTCCTTTGGGTGCGGAATTTCTCCCCACTTCCTCAGTGACCGATGCCATGGATATGGTTTTGGCCGGAACTGCCGACCGCGCTGTTGTCCCGATCGAGAACTCAATCGAGGGTGGAGTATCGGCTACTTCTGATGCGTTGGCTGTGACGCCTGGTGTGCAGATCTTCGGCGAGTACTTGGTCCCCGTTCGCTTTGACCTGATGGCTCGTCCAGGAAAAAAACTTTCCGATGTCAGCTCGGTTTTGACACATCCAGTCGCTTATGCGCAGTGCAGGAATTGGCTCTCAAAAAATACTTCAACCCACCAACACATTCCTTCCTCATCGACGGCAGCTGCTGCTAAGTCGCTAGCCAATGGTTTCGAGGCTGACGCCGTTATCGCTGCGGAATCGGCAGCTAGTCTCTACGGTCTAGAAATCCTGGCTTCTGACATAGGCGAAAACAAGAGTGCACAGACCCGATTCGTCGAACTTGGATTGTCTGGTAAACCTGCTGCAAAGACTGGTTCAGACAAAACCAGCGTGATTGTCGAACTTCCTGACGATCGACCCGGTGGCTTGCTAGAGATGCTCGAGCAGTTTGCCGCCAGGGGTGTAAACCTGAGCCGAATCGAATCGCGTCCGGTTGGAGATCGCTTTGGCCGATACAGATTCAATATCGACGCTCAGGGTCACATCGATGATGAGGCCATAGCTGAAGCACTGATGGGGCTTCACAGATTCAGCCCAAGTGTTATTTTCTTGGGTTCCTATCCGAGGGCAGACAAGAGCGAATCCAAGCACGAGGGTAATAATGCAAACTCGGCATACCGGGATGCCAAGGCCTGGATCGATTCCCTTAGGAACGCCTGAACGGAATCACGGCCCTGACGGCTACACCTTCATTCTCGTTCGCGATGCTCCAAGACTCTGTCAGCTCGGTGAGCAACTCTGACCCCAGCCCGACGGTTGATTCCGTGACCGGGTCTCCATTGTTTATGGCGAGGACTTTCACTCGCTGATCCTCGATTTCAATTTGGATATTGATTTTTGTTGCAGCACCATGGCGAAAGGCATTGCCAACGATTTCCTTAACGATTTCGACCGTGCAGATTCTCGAGGTTTCGTCCACTGCCTCGAGTAGGTCAGGTTCATATTGGATTCGTGTTTCGCAGACTCCATCCCAGGTCGCTATGAGGTCTTCAAACTCCGCACTTGTCGATTGGCGGGTAACTAGCCCTGATTCAAGAGCAGTTCGAGCTCGCTCAATGTCACCTTTGACAAGCTTCAATACTGAATCCTTGTCTTTGCCTGCTTGGTTTAGTCGGGTATGAGCTACAGTCAATGCGCCCTGCACAGTCCCGTGGACGATAAATGACCAGTTTCGTTTGGCAATCCAAATTGACTGTTCGATGAGAGAGATCTCTCGACTTAGCTCATCATTTAGTTCTTCAAGTCGGGCCAGTGATCTCTCTTGGCTGGTTGCGTAGGTTGCGCGTATCCCGAGCCCTAGCACCACCAACATGATCAGCCCGGCACCCGATTGCCGCAACCCCACAGCTCCGGGATACAACTCGGCAACGCTGAAAAGGTAGATCCAGGTTGGTAAGAGCGAAACTCCGGTCATAAGTAGCGAGATCAGTGCTCCCACCCAGAATTTGGGTTCATAATTCTCGGGTACCGCAAGTCGCAGAAGCCCACCAATTGGCAGCATCGTCACGCTGAATAGCAGTAGCGTTAGAGCGAACTCGGCACCTGCCAAAGCATTCGCCGTTGCAATCAGATTCAAATTCGCAAATAGGAATATAAGGGCCGGACGAAAACCACGCTTCAGCGGAAGCGTCCTTGGCCAAGCGCTCGTATGTGAAACTTCAGGTTCTGCCTCAGCCCTGGAAAGTATTTCTAGGCGATGCCAAATCTCCTTACTCAGCGGCCGAACCTCGAGCTCGACCAGCTGACGAACTCGATCTGCGCTTCGAGCCAGATTAGTTTTTGCCAACAGTTTTTCGACATCACTCAGCTTGGTTAGAAGTGACGCTTGGGCTCTTTCCCGGAGAGCTTGCTCGGCCTTTGATGCTGCGCTTTGAGCCTGCTCCCTGCGCAGAACGAGCTCTTTTCTCACGCGGTCGATTGCATTTGCATCTTCCCGATACTGAGCTCGAGCAGTTTGGAGGTAAGCAAGCACCAGTGCAACTAGGAAGCCCACTGTGAAATCGCCTGGTAGTCGCCTCAGGTCAACCTGATTCGTGACTTCAAGCAGTTGGACAAGACCAACCTCTAACGCCAGACCTCGAATCAGCTGGGCGCCGCCTATCAGAATCAAAAGCTTGCCAGTTGCCCCGTAGGCATTGGGGTGAAGTCTTGTCAGAATCCAATATCCACCGAAGTAACTAACCAGAAAGCACACCTCGGCAAGCATGATCGCTGGGATCAGTTCGGTGAATTGGACACCTAGTCGAGACTCCTCATAGGCAACGCCGGACATTAGATGAGTTGCCGGGAACCAGCTGAAGAATCTCCAATCGAGCAGATTTACCCTGGAAAGCTGCAACCAGTTAGCTCTGAAGGCGCTAAAGAATCCTGATACTTGATTCCTTAGTTGTTTCAATTTGGGAGTCCGGAGGCCTTAATAAACTCGAGTGCTGCCTTGACTCTACGCTCTGAACCCCCCTGCTCATCAATACCTAGAGCCCTATATGCGCGCACCAACAAAAGCCGGACCGCTCGAACCGTCGTGCCTCTTAGCTGGGCGATCTCTTCGTTGGACTTACCGGCTGCCAGCAGGCGAATTGTTTCCAGTTGAGAGTTACTCAATTTTTTGAGGTTATGACCAGTTGTGAGGTCATCGCGAAGATGCCTAGCTCGGCCTCGGGCGGTCTCCTCGATTGCGCGGAGTAAAACCTCTGGATCTGTGATGCGATCTTTGTGCAGATATGCACTGCCCGCCGGAAGGTGCTTGGCTGATTTTCCAGCCAACCTCGGCTCTGAAACATTGGTTAGGAAAGCTATCGATACGGCAGGGGACTGGAACTTGATCGCACTTGCAACATCGATACCATCTGGACCCGAACCAAGGTCTACATCCATAAGCACAAGATCTGGGTCGAAGACTTTAGCCAACTTGGTAGCCTCGGAGCCCTTCTGAGCGACTTCAACCTCGTGGCCAGCGGCCTCCAGAGTCTGAAGAAGCAGCGCCGACACGAGCGGCTCGTCGTCAACGACCAGAATTTTCAATCTGAAATCCACGTCTAAAGCATGCCACCGTGACCACATAGATACGGCTATCCGTGTTCCCTTTGGGGAACATGTGCTTCTTGGGTGCTTCGCTTGGCTAAGCGGGCTTGGGGTTAGGAAAGGTAGGCTTTAGCACGTGATTGACCTAAATCTGTTGCGGGAAAACCCAGAGGCCATCAGGGCCTCCCAGCGTGCACGTGGAGCCGACGTCGGACTAGTCGATAGAGCACTCGAGCTGGAGTCTCAGCGCCGTCAATCTTTGAATGATTTTGAGAAGCTCCGTGCCGAGCAGAATGCTCACGGCAAGCTCGTTGCAACTGCACCAAAAGAGCAGAAGGCCGAGCTTGTCGCTCAGGCCCAGGAGTTGGCTGCCAAGGTGAAGGCTGCGGATGCCGAGGCCAACAAAGCGCAGGAAGAACTGAACTCTGTGCTGTTCAAGATCGAGAACGTTGTAATTGAAGATGTTCCCTCAGGCGGCGAAGAAAACTTTGTAGTAATCAAAGAGGTTGGGCTAAAGCGCGACTTCTCCTTCACTCCCAAGGAGCACTCTGACTTAGGTGAACAGCTAGACATCATCGACATTGCTCGCGGCGCCAAGATCTCAGGTTCTCGTTTTTATTTCTTGAAGGGCTTGGGAGCGAGGCTCGAACTTGCCCTCATGCAGCTCGCCCTGGACCAGGCAACCGAAGCCGGTTTCACCGCCCTTATTACCCCAACTCTGGTAAGACCAGAGGTCATGCAGGGAACTGGGTTTTTGGGTGAGCACGCATCCGAGGTTTACTACCTACCTGCAGACGAGCTTTTCCTAACCGGTACCAGCGAGGTCGCACTAGCCGGTTATCACAGTGACGAAATTCTTGATGATTTATCAAACCCGATTCGATATGCCGGTTGGTCAACCTGCTACCGACGTGAGGCTGGATCACACGGTAAGGACACCAAGGGCATCTTGCGTGTGCACCAGTTCAACAAGCTTGAAATGTTTAGCTACTGCAAGCCAGAGGACGCTGAGCAGGAGCACAAAAACCTGCTGGCTTGGCAGGAGCAGATGCTTCAGAAGTGTGAGCTTCCCTATCGAGTAATTGATGTCGCAGCTGGAGACCTCGGCTCATCGGCGGCTAGAAAGTATGACATTGAAGCCTGGGTTCCATCGCAGCAGACCTACCGTGAGCTGACCTCTACTTCCAACTGCACTACCTTCCAGGCGCGCAGGCTCAACACCCGATACAGGGACGAGTCGGGTAAACCAAAGACCGCAGCCACTTTGAATGGAACTCTGGCAACCACGAGGTGGATCGTTGCCATTCTGGAGAACCACCAGCAGGAGGATGGCTCAGTGGTAATACCCGCTGCTCTTCGACCATACCTCGGTGGCGTCGAGCGAATCACAGCCAAGGCCTAGTCGTAATGGGCTCACCCTGGTTAGTTGGCATCGACATCGATGGCACGCTCGTCCACGATGATGGATCACTTTCTCCAAGGGTGAAGCAAGAGGTTCAACGTGTTCGTGACCTTGGTCACAAGGTTGTGATTGCAACCGGGCGCGCCGCGGCTAACGCCTATCCGGTAATCAAAGAGCTCGGTCTCACCGAGGGTTATGCGGTTTGCTCCAACGGAGCTGTGACGATTGAGCTCGGCGGCGCTCGCGGCTATCACGTAGTTGAAGTGAAAACCTTTGACCCCTCCGAAATTCTCGGCCTCTTGATAAAAAAACTTCCCAATGCTCACTTTGCGGTTGAGGATGTGGACGGCAGCTACCGATTCAACAAGCCATTCCCCACCTATTCACTGGGCGATCAAAACTATGAGGCAGATCTCGATACCCTCTCGCACCACCCGGTCTCCAGAGTTGTAGTTCTTTCACCCGATCACGATGTCGAGGAGTTTCTGGGCATCATCGAGGAGATTGGGCTGCAGTCTGTCTCCTACGCCATCGGCTACACCGCTTGGTTGGACATAGCTCCCAAGGGAATCGATAAAGGCCACGGTCTGGAGCGACTCCGTGTGCAGCTCGGAATACCGGGTGATCAGGTCGTCGTGATGGGTGATGGTCGCAATGACCTTGAGATGTTCCGCTGGGCCAAGGACTTAGGCGGTTATGCGTTCGCCATGGGTCAGGCTCCGGACGAGGTCAAAGCCGAAGCAACCGCGGTTACCGCGTCGGTTGATGATGATGGGGTTGCCGAGGTATTGAGCTCGATTGAGGGGCTGCAGTTTCTCGATTAGCCCACTAAACTTCCATGCGGAGGTCTGTCCGAGCGGCCGATGGAGCTGGTCTTGAAAACCAGTGGACAGCAATGTCTCGTGGGTTCGAATCCCACGGCCTCCGCCATAGAAAACCCGCCTTCGGGCGGGTTTTGTTTTTCCTAGGGACAACTCAGGCTTTTATCTTTAGACTTCTCTGGTGACTCAGCCGGAATACGATTTTTCGTCAACGCCGAGACCAAAGCGAAGAGGCTGGCTCAAGAAAACCTTTATTGCTATGGCCAGCGTGGTTGGTCTCGTGGTAGCCCTATTGGGTGGAGGTTACGTCTACCTCGCCCAGACACTTTCAGCATCCGGCATTGACGTTTTCTCAACCGATGGCGAGGAGTACCAACTCCCTACGCCGGAGGAAATCAACGGCCCGATCAACATCCTGCTAATCGGCTCAGACACCAGAGCCGGTCAAGGATCAACCGCATACGGTAATTCCACTGCCAACCTGGCTGACGTCATCATCCTGGTTCACGTCACCGCCGATCGATCAAATGCAGTAGCGCTCTCGTTCCCAAGAGACCTTATGGTGCCGCAGCCGGAGTGCCGAAACCCAGAGGGCGGGGATCCGTATCCAGCTAAGGATCTGGTTCAAATAAACGCCACCATGAATTCCGGTGGCCCAGCTTGTGTATTGCAAACTGTCCAGGCACTCACCGGCATCAAGATCCCATACCTAGCGATGATCGACTTCAAGGGCGTGATCGCCATGAGTGAGGTTGTGGGTGGAGTCACGGTTTGTGTGTCAGAGGACATCAACGATGACAAAACCAAGCTCTACCTAGAGGCTGGAGAGCACACCCTTCAGGGCGAGACTGCGTTGGCCTTCCTGCGCACCCGTTACGGAGTCGGAGATGGCTCAGATCTATCACGTATCTCAAACCAGCAGGTATTCCTCTCCGCTTTGGCCAGAAAACTCAAGTCGGAGAATGTGCTGACCAACCCCTTCCAGATGTTCCGAATCGGAACCGCGGCACTTGAGAACATGCAGCTTTCTAACTCACTAACCAATATCGGTGTGATGTTGGGCATGGCTCGCGAGGTAAACGATGTGGACCTCGACATGATCACTTTCATCAAGCTCCCCGTCTACAGCATGAAGGGTGCTTACTCAGGTCGAGTTGGTCTAATTGAGGACCAAGGCAAGTTCCTCTTTGACAAGATCGCAAAGGACGAGCCTTTGGTATTCGCGAAGGCAAACCTTGGTCAGGGTGCAGTTGTTGCCGAAGAGGAAACCACCACCCAGACCTCCACCGAGACAACCGAGACCACAGTACCTACTTCTGAGAGTGAGAGCGTTGAGACGCTGCCTGAGTGGGTCCAAGGAACCAAGGCTTCGGTCAAGAGCTGCTCAAAGTAGTGGTCGAACACGAGGCAGTTTTCCTATAGGCTTTCTAGGCACCAAGGAGACGTCGCATAGCCCGGTCGAGTGCGCCCGCCTGCTAAGTGGGTAGGGACCTTAAAAGTCCCTCGAGGGTTCAAATCCCTCCGTCTCCGCTCCTGGTCCGAGGTGGGAATCGGACATTCTTAGCCAGATTCAAACAATTTCTTAAATTTCAGGCCGTGTTTCGTTTGCGCTCTGGAAGCGTTTTCCGATACAGTCCCCTTTACTGAGGGAGTATTCCTAGGCAATCAGTTCGTCATCACGGCCGAAAAGCCCGGATTGGTTGGTCACCTGAAAAGTGGCGGGAGAGACTCAGTCTTCGGTTGACAAAGGGGTTAACTGTTTGACGATCCCTCGTCCTCCGAAGCCGATTTCCAAAAGTGGAAATCGTCCCACTTTTTATTTGGAGGACAAATAGTGAAGAAGATTGCTATCGCAGCAACGACGCTGGCGTTGGTTGCTTCTACCATCACCCTGGCCCCTGCGGCCAATGCAAACACCCGCGCAGAGAACGCTCGCTATGGACTAGCTTGTGCAACCTCTGGTCAGGTGGCTGTAAAGCGTGGTGCTGACGGCAGTGACCTGATTTGTAGAGTTGCGCCTCAGGGCAGCTTCAAGGGTCAGCGCATCTGGCAGTACCCGAAGTGGCCAACCCTGAAGGGCATGGATGTTTTGGTTCCAGCGGGTGCCGGTGGTGGTTATGACACCACTGCTCGCCGCTTTATGGAGTCGATGAAGGCTGAAGGCGTGCTTCAGGCCGACGCTACCTACCGCAACCTTCCAGGTGCCGGTGGAACCACCGGTCTATCAAGCTTCCTAAACAACGACTCTGGCAAGGCCGGAAAGATGTTGGTTATGGGATTCGCATTGGTTGGTGGAGTGCAGTCAACCAAGGTTTCGTTCAAGAACTCGGACACCGTTGCAGCTGCTCGCCTAATGGGTGAGTACGAGGTTGTCGTTGTTCCAGCGAACTCCCCTTACAAGACTCTTGCTGACCTAGTAAAGGACATCAAGGCCAAGAAGACCGCTCTGCCAATCGCAGGTGGAAACTTGGGTGGTATTGACCACTACACCGCAGTTCAGATGTACGAGAGCATCGGTCTATCGATCAAGGACCTCAACTACATCGTTTACTCCGGTGGTGCTCAGGTAACCACCGCGCTTCTGAACGGAACCGCCAAGGCTGGTATCTCAGGTTGGGGTGAGTTCCAGGCACAGGTGGCCGCTGGAACTCTACGTCTGCTAGGCATCAGCTCGGCCAAGAAGGTAACCGGTATCCCAACCGACACCTTCAAGGCGCAGGGCGTTGACATGGT
>JACCDK011300433.1_pt1 | contig 14381 bp, 10 predicted proteins | sample 7445871 | NCBI WGS metagenome assembly JACCDK01 (sample SAMN15323436, study PRJNA562643) | freshwater metagenome | isolation source: river surface water | place: USA:Blue River Watershed | collected 2017-08-15 | reverse complement strand
TAGGTGGCTCCTATCAAGGAACCATAGAAGTGTTGGATACAAAAACAAAAGGTAGCACCAATATCATGGCTGCACCAATTCAATATTTAGGAAGAGACGCAAAAGACATTAAATATCGTTATAACTGGAATGCTCCAATTATATGGAGCAAACATGAGCCGAATACTTATTATCACGGTGCTCAATATTTATTGAAAACATCCGACATGGGAAAAACATGGAAAGAAGTTTCTCCAGATTTAACACGTAATGAAAAATCAAAACAAGGTAAGCCAGGTGTTCCATTCACCAACGAAGCAGTGGGTGCAGAAAATTATGGCACACTTGCCTATGTCATGGAGTCGGTGCATGAAAAAGGCGTAATCTATACTGGTAGTGATGATGGGCTTGTACATATCACTAAAGACGGTGGTGCAACCTGGAAAAATATCACGCCAACTGGGTTGGCAGAATGCTTAATCAACGCTATCGAGGTATCTCCTCATGATAAAGCAACTGTATATATTGCAACTACACGGTATAAATTTAATGATCATACGCCTGGTTTATATAAATCAACCGACTACGGAACTACCTGGACAAAAATAAATACGGGTATTGCAAACAATGCTTTTACAAGAGTCGTACGTGAGGACAATGTGATCAAAGATTTATTATTTGCTGGAACTGAATTGGGCATATATATTTCTAACAATGGCGGCAAAAACTGGAGTCCGTTTCAACTAAATTTACCTATCACACCAATCACCGACTTACGCATACACCAAAATAATTTAATTGCAGCTACATCTGGAAGGTCCTTCTGGATATTAGACGACTTAAATTTAATTCGACAATTTAAAACAGACACAAGCATTGCTAAAATTTATACACCAAGTCCAACAATGTTAGCCGTAGGCTATAGTGAGCTAGACAACAACGACGAAAGTTTCAATGGTGCGAAATCAACTGCAGGAGTAAATCCTGCAACTGGCATGGTCTTATATTATCAACTACCAAACATACCTGACTCAGTTGAATTAAAGCTTGAAATTAGCAACGAAGCGGGTCAAATAATTCGCAGCTTTAGTTCAAAGCCAGATGAAAATTATAAAAGATACGAGGGTGCCCCAAGAAAAGAGCCAACCTTAAGTAAAACAAAAGGACTGAATCGCTTTGTTTGGAACCTTCGTCATGCAACAGTGACAGCAATACCAAATGTTTACATTGAAAGCAGTTTTAACGGCCACAAAGCAATACCAGGCAATTACAAAATTCGCTTAATTGCTGGTACTAACACAATGAGTACTACAGGTACAATTTTGGAAAATCCAAATTATACGACTACAGCAAACGATTATCGTTTGTATGATTCTGTAATGCGTTTAATGGAAAATTCGGTGAGTGATATGCATCAAATGGTGAATCAACTCAAAGAGTTTAACAATCGTTTAGAAATATTGGTGAAAAAAATAAAGACAGACGACAACTACGGTAGTGACAAGTATTCAATCTTAATACAAAATGCAAGTGCCTTGCTTTCAAAATTAAAAGCTTGGGACGAAGACATGATTCAAAGAAAATCAACTGCTTATGATGATGTCGAAAATTTCCCAAATAAATTCACAGCCAACTATATGTTCTTGATGAATCAAACCGAAAGCGATATACCACAAGTGAATCAGCCTTCATTAGATTTATTAAAAATTTATACTGCAGAATGGGAAAAATTAAAAGCACGAGGTCTTAATTTAAAAAACGAAGCGATTCCTGCATTAAACAAACAATTATGGGACCTAGGAATGGGTGCTATTTGGTAGCAGCAGATTGATCTATATTTTAATAAAGAACGCAATCCAAAAGTGACTAGTTATCCGCATACTTTATGCTTGGTCTAGCATCTTTCGGGTTGCGTTTTTCATATTGAACTACTTGATTTTGAAGTTTTGGTTGATAGGTCCTTGATCGGTTTAATTCATATTGATAAAAGGCCTTGCCAATTTCTCTAAAGAATGGGAAGCCCACTTTTTCCTCATCATATTTTGAATCATTCACTATCCCATCACTATTAACATAAATAGTTGCAGACAACATATAATCAATGTTGTTTTTCGTGTCAAGCACATAAGATACATCGGTCATAAATCCATAAGCCCAACCAACTTTATTGAACACCCTCAAATGACTTGGCATTTGATGTGTACTATCTTTAAAAAAGAATTTAACATAACTATCATAAAAGGTGGCTGTGTCATATTTAGGATAATTGGTTTCAGATGGATACTGTGATAAATATTGCAACAAAAATTGTCTATCCGCCTCTTCCATATTAAATCGATTTTCTACTGGAACTGACGTTGGGAAAATAACGGACTGTAGCATTTTTTGCATATCGACCAAAGAAATATTATTATGTTTTGTAAAATCATAGGGCGTTTTAATTAACTCGTCTTTACTATTCCAGTGCGCATCACCAATTAAGATTGGCGCTCCAAATTGAAAACTGTCTATATTATATTGCGGCGCTAGTTTTAAAATAGTCACTCCACTTTCATTTACAAACCGAATACCATTAGTGTGCCGATTTTGATCTTCGTTAAAACCCATAAATTGTCTCGTAATTCTTGCAGAAGCATAGCCCTTCTTTCTTAGTTTTTTATTCGCTTCCCCTTGTCCAACAAACTGATACAGTCTATTGTAAGGATCGTTTTCAGAAATTAAAAAAGCACGCTTAATAAAATGGGCAATAGAGGGTTTTTTGTTTTCTGAACTTGAATCGGCATACATGGCAACCTGTCTCTCATAGCTACTATCATATTCCATTGTTGTAAACTTATTCACTCCAGCTATTCCAAGCTCATTTAGCTTTTCTATAGCCAAAAAAGCCAGTGGCATTTTTACCATAGAAGCGGGATTGAAATATTTTTCTGGACTAACCTGTAATGTATAGTTGGTAAACTTTGGCTGACCATTTTTATCCCTATTAATTTGTGTATAAACAATCTGATATCTATAAGTGTCAGGTGATGCTAATACTTTTTTAGTAACACTATCTTGTATAGTTTGAAAAATTGTATTGAATGGTGCTGACGCTTGTGCGCTTATATTTTTTGAACTTAAGCAGAGCAATAAGCTTACAAAAAGAAGGACTTTTTTCATCATTGATAGATTGTTATATTGCAAATAAAACAAAATATATTATATTCACTGAAACAAAAAAATATGGACAAAAATTTAATCATTGGTATATGGATCATTTCGGTAATTTATTGTTTGTATAAACTCTTTAAAAGATCCAAAAACATCTCATTAGACGGAGTGATTGGTTACTCTCCAGGCTTAGAAGTTGTCATGGTACTTCTTATAGGCCCTCTTTTGGCAATCATTGATTTTTCTCTGACTTGGATTAGAATATATAAGGATGCCGAAGAAGCTAGAAGACGTTCTGATAAATAGCTTATATTTTAACCTGTCAATAATTAAATGTATTTATGATTTCAACTAAGGTATGTATTGTTGGAGCTGGACCTGCTGGTGTTTCAGCTGCACTTCAATTAAACAAATTAGGAATTGATTGTGTCATGGTCGACAAAGCTGTTTTTCCAAGAGATAAAATATGTGGCGACGGGTTGAGCGGAAAAGTAATTACCTCATTAAATAAAATAGACCCTGAAATTGTAAAAAGACTTGATCTTAAAAGTTTTAAACTAAATAGTTGGGGTGTAACATTTGTTTCCCCCAATAGGAAAAAATTAGAGGTTGGGTATAGACCAGATTATGACAAAGATAATGTTGAACATAAACAACGTCCTATTGGTTATGTATGTAAGCGATTTGATTTAGATAATTTTTTAATTGAAGAAGCGAAAAGGTGTACACATGTTAAAGTAATAGAGGGCGTGCAAATTCATTCTTATACATTAGAGTCAGACGGCTATTTAATTGTTGGAGACAATGATTTTGAAGTTAAAGCAGAACTAGTTATTGTGGCAAATGGTGCCCACTCTAGTTTTACCAAAACTATTGCTAATATTCATATGGAGCCAAAGCACTACTGCGCAGGCATTCGAGCATATTACAAAAATGTAACAGGAATTAACGAAGATAATTTTATTGAGCTGCATTTCATAAAATCATTATTGCCTGGCTATTTCTGGATTTTCCCATTGCCAAATGGCGATGCAAATGTTGGAGTGGGAATGTTAAGTGAAGAAATAAGTAAAAGAAAAATTAATTTAAAAAAAGAACTAGAAAAAATTGTCAAGGAAGATCCAATCATTAAAGATCGCTTTAAAAATGCAAGCTTAGTCAACACTGTAGATGGATATGGATTACCGCTGGGAAGCAAAAAAAGAATAATTTCTGGTGAAAGATATATGTTGGTTGGAGATGCGGCGTATTTAATTGATCCGTTTACAGGTGAAGGAATTGGGAATGCTTTATATTCCGGACGCATTGCAGCAAGCCATGCTGCAATAGCTATTGAAACAAATGATTTTTCTAAAGAAGCCTTATTAAAATATGACGCTGAAATTGATAGGGTACTTGGATCAGAACTTAAACTAAGTCATCGATTACAAAAATTAATTAAGTTTCCTTGGTTGTTTAATTTAATTGTAAATCTAAGTAGTAAAAACAATCAAATTAAAGAACTTTTATCTTGTATGTTTTATGAGGTGGATATTAGAAAAAAACTAACCCAACCTTCTTTTTATTTTAAGTTACTTTTTAATAAATAATGTCATTAATTATTTTATTACGCTCATTCCACCATCAATATGTAAGACTTGACCAGTAATCCAAGAACTTTTATTTGACAATAAAAAACAGGCCATTGCTGCGATATCTTCTACGGTTCCAACCCTTTTAAGTGGATGCCTTTGTGCGTTTGCTTCCATTTTTTGTTCTGAATTCAACAAACTAGCAGATAATGGCGTGTCCGTTAAAGATGGGGCAATACAATTCACTCTAATAGTTGGAGCAAATTCAGCAGATAACGCCCTAGTTAATCCTTCTATTGCACCCTTAGATGCCGCAACTTGACTATGAAAATTTAAGCCTAATTGTACTGCCACTGTAGAGAATAAAATAATTGCTGGATGTTGGCCCGCTTTTAACTTTGGTAATACAGCTTGTATAGTCTTCACGCCACCTACAACTTGTAAATTAAAGTCCTGAGTAAAATCAGCAGCAGTGATTCTGGCGAAGGGTCTTAGGCTAATGGCGCCCGGACAATATACCAAACCGTCAATATTTTCTGGTAAAAAATCCAGGTTTAAATGTTCATCCAACACATTTAGTGGTTGGGCTATTATATTAGGTAAGCCAACTTCAATTGGATGCGAATTATAAGTAGTATAGACTTGATGGCCTTCGGCCGCAAGCTGTTTTACAATTTGTTGTCCAATTCCAGAAGAGCCTCCAATTATTAAATAGTTCGACATAGTATTCACGATTTAACTTTATAACAAACAATCTGGTTATTTGTTTGACAATCGGGATACTAAATAATCAATACAATGACTTTGTTCAATATTTAAAACCTCTATTTTTTGTATGAAAGTGCTTCTGGTAGGTAAGTTTTAATTTTTTCAATTCTGGTTGCATCAGAAGGATGGGTGCTTAAAAATTCAGGGGGCTTCTGCCCAGACGCTTGTTGCATTCTTTCCCAAAAGTGAATAGCTTCATTTGGATCATAACCAGCAATGGCTGCCCAAATTAATCCAAATCTATCTGCTTCAAGTTCTTGTTTTCGTGAAAATGGAAGCATAATGCCAACAGTGGTGCCCACACCATATGCTTTCATAAACAAATCCTGTGTTTGAGCAGGTTTTTTTGACAGTGCTGCAGACAATGCAATACCGCCTAGCTCTTGTACCATCGACTCACTCATTCTTTTGTTACCATGTTGTAACAATGCATGTGACACTTCATGACCCATTACAATTGCCAATGCGTTTTCATTTGACGTATACGGCAACATTCCGGTATAAACGACAATCTTTCCTCCAGGCATACACCAAGCATTGATTGCACTGTCTTTTACTAAATTATATTCCCAATTAAATCCAGTCAAAGCTGCTTTATTGTTTTTGTCTATGTAATATTGCTCTACTGCAGCTGCAATTTTTTTGCCTACCTTTTGTACCAATGCAGCCCTTGTGTCTTTTGATGGTGATAGCACTTCATGTGATTTAATAAAATCCGAATATTGTGTCGCGGACATGGTTTGTAATTCTTTCTCTGAAACCAAACTTAATTGACTTGTACCTGTTAATGCGTTTGTTGCACAACCCCATATACCCAATACAAAAACTAAAATAGTAGTTGATAAAAACAGCTTTTTCATTATTCTTGATTTTTTGCTTTGTTAATAATTTCCGTTGCTTTCTTGTTAGCGTCTTCTAAAATTTGATTGGATTTTTTATCTGCTTCTTTTTTTATTTTATCTGCGACAAGCTTCACACCAGCCTTAGCAAAAGGATTTTTTGTTTCTTCCACCATTTGATCTGCTCTATCGTATGCTTCTTTTTTTATTTTATCTGCGGCTATTTTTGCCTCAGCAATGATTGCATCAGCTTCTCTTTGTGCCTGATCTAACTTGTTATTTACTTCCTGTTTTATAGTAGTAGCAACCACCTCTTTTACTTGATCTACAATTGGTACCGTATTACCCTCTCCACTTATTCCTGATCCTTTTAAACCAAGTTTTAAAGTTGGCTTGTCTAAATTTCCAGTGATTAAAACCTGCATCTTTATCGCCTTTCCAATTTTATCAAGGCTTAAGTTGGGATTTATTTTAGCCAGCTCCTTGCTAATACCTGAGGCTCCACCCAAATCAATTACCTGCTTTGGCATATCCATTCCTAACACATAGTCAAGACTTTTATCTAATCCATTTGAGCCAGCAATATTGAAGGTTGTTATATTAGACACTACATTAAATGGTTTGACAATTGCTCTTCCGTTTTTTATGCTATAACTTAAATGAGCTATTTTAAAAGCCAAGGATTTCAATTTGGGCCATTTTACTAAATCAGCAATATTATTAAGCACAGAAGAGCCATTTAAATTTGCATCGTTGATATAAATATCTCCTTCGCTATTTACAGTATTAAGATCAGGAGATAGGGTTTTGGTTAAATTGGTTGAAAAGCTTATGTTCAAATTTACTTTGCCCTGCATCGCATCAGTAATAGGCGCAAATTTTTGAACCAACACAAAATTTTTATATGCTTTTTTGATGTCGAGATTTTGTATGGTAAAATTCAATACTGTTTGGGGCGCTTTATTTTCTTTTTTCTCAAAACTTCCATTCATTGTATAGGTAGCGTCTAATAAATTAAAGACCATTTTTCTAAAATCAATTTTCTGGTCTGCAAAATACACAGCACCCTCTGCTTCACTAATCAAAAAATTCTTGTATTTTATTTGATCAATATTTGCTAGTGCAGCTATGTTTACATTTTTAGGCAATTCAAATGATGAACTAGTAGCGGTATCTGTATTCGTATTTAAAAACATCAATTCGTTTAAATCCGTCAGTTTTGAAACAAGATTCACCTTTCCAGTAATAGGCTCATTCTTGATAAAATATAATAAATAATTTTCTACATTACCCCAAACATCAAAGTCTGACCTCCCAACTCTCGCATTCAATTTGTTGACCAAAAGTCTTTGTGGTGTAATTACAAAGTTGGCAGTTGTAATTTGAAATGGCCTATTTAGTGCCTTATTATTATAACGAAGTTGACTAATATCAACATTACCCTTTGCATAACCTTTGCCCTTTTTAAGTTCATTTACTTTTCCATCTATATCAAAATTCATTTTAATATGGCCAACGAGATCAAGGTCTTTCTGAGGAATTATTTTAAGTAAAGCCCCCAAGTCAATAGCTCCTTTAGCCCTTACTTTTATGTAAGGGTTTGTCTGCGGTGTCTTAACAATCATGCTGGCTTGCATAAACTGATTGTTTAGACGCATGTTTAGTTGGCTCATGTCCACAACGGTATGGTCAATAATACCATCAGGGTTATTAATTTTTAGTGCAAGTTGTACATCTTTTATACCCGCAGGAATACTTGCATATTTAAATGCACCGTTTTGTATTGTTAGACCTATTCCAAATCCGGGCATTTGAGCATCATTCATTCTCCCTTTTACAAAACCATTTAATGCAAATTTTCCTGAAGCAGTTAATTCTTTAAACGAATTTTGGTATAAGATTGGAATCAATGATAAGAAATCTTTTAAAGGTGCTTTAGCTGCATCAAAACGAATATCCATATCTATATTACTATCGGGCATAGCAAACCAAGCATCAAAACGAATCGGTAAAGTATTTAAAACAAGCTCATTGTTTTTAAAAGCAAATTCCATTTTAGTAAAATTCATTTGCAATGGGGCTTCTAAGGTTGCAGCAACTTCTGACAAATAGGGTTTACCTAAATAAGAAAAACTGAGTCTTTCAACCTTTGTTTTTGTTGCAAGCGAAAATACGTCTTTTGAAAAATCACCTGAACCTGAATGGTTGACCTTGTCTAGTTGTGTATATACTCCTCGTAAGTCATCCTTATAAATAATTGCTGCATTTTCAAGTGTATACTTTTTTAATACAATATGCATTTCTTTTTCAGCCGTATCTTTTACTTCTAAAGTATCCGGTTTAATAATATCCCAATTAGACAATCCGTTTTTTAAAACAATGAAATGCAACTTGGCATCTTCTATTTTTATTTTTTCAATATCAACCCTGTTGTTAAACAAATATTCGGTGAGACTAATTTGTATAGTGGCATTAGGAATGCTTGCTAGGGTGTCATTTTTAAAGTCGTTCACACCAATAATTTGCACTCCTTCGATTTCAATACCCAGTCTTGGAAATGTTTTAATTAGACCAATTGAAACATCTTTAAAAGAAAAGCGTGCATTTAAATTTTTATTTGCTGTACTTGTAACATATTTGTTTACTTCTTTTTTATAGAAAACAGATATACCAACTGCACTTAAAGCAATTATTATTATAAAGGCCAAAAAAACAAACGCTATTTTTTTTAACATAGAGTTCGATTTAAAAGAATAAAGTTAAAGAATAAAAAATTGTATATTAAATGAAGTTATCTTTTGAATATAAAATAGCTATTTTATTAAAGCGTAGACCAACATTTAAGTTCAAGCCTAGATGATCAATACGCCTTGACTAACTGTATATTAACAGAAAAAATAGATATGCGCATATAAATTAGTTGGTTCATTGATCAAGTAGTTAAATAAAAAAAATGTGACAGATAAGATTCAAAATAATGAAAATAGTAGATTTTGTTAAAAATTTCAGATTTGAAGCAATCCAACTAAAACAAGGTACATTTGTTGTTACAATATGAAATCAATAAAATCGTATTCCTTTTTTTTATTTGGTGTACTACTTGCTCTATTCCAAACAATGGATCTATATGGCCAACCAACTTATATATTAAATGGAAATGTAAAAGACCAACAAACCGGAGAATCATTAATTCGATCTGTTATTCGAATAGATGAGTTACCTAGCGTCGGTGTCTTATCTAATGAATATGGATTTTATGCCATTAGCTTACCGAGGGGTAAGTATACTATTCGTGTAACACAGTTGGGTTATTTAAATTATAGACAACAAATTCAACTTGATTCAAATACTCGTTTAAACATTTTATTAAGCAACACTAACTCTTTAAAAGAAGTTGTGGTTGAAAGTGGGCGCAAAAATGACAACTTAAGTAAGCCACAAATGGGCACAGAAACACTCAACATGAGTGCAGTAAGCAAGTTGCCAGTGATCTTTGGAGAAAAAGATATTTTAAAAACGCTTCAACTGCTACCTGGGGTGAAATCGGCTGGAGAAGGTAATAGTGGTTTTTATGTAAGAGGAGGAGGGGCAGACCAAAATTTAATTTTACTAGACGAAGCACCCGTTTATAATGCATCACACTTACTTGGTTTTTTTAGCACATTTAATAGCGATGCTATTAAAGATGCTACCTTAATTAAGGGAAATGGTCCTGCGCAGTATGGTGGTAGACTATCTTCTGTGTTAGATGTAAAAATGAAAGAAGGGAATAACCAAGCGTTTAATGTGAACGGGGGTCTTGGCCTGATAAGTAGTCGACTTAGTGTTGAGGGGCCGCTTCAAAAAGATAAGTCTTCCTTTATCCTTTCAGGAAGAAGAACTTATGCAGATATTTTTCTGCGCGCATCTGATGAATTTAAAGATAATATTTTGTATTTCTACGATTTAAATTTGAAGGCGAATTACAAAATTGATGAAAAAAATAAAATTTACATTTCGGGGTATTTTGGAAAAGATGAATTAGGATTGGGCAATACGTTTGGCATTGATTGGGGTAACAAAACCGGTACTATTAGATGGAATCGTATTGTATCTAATCGAATGTTCTTAAACAGCTCCTTAATTTATAGCGACTATAATTACAATGTAAAGTTAAAAAATGGCTTGACTAATTTTAATGTCAATTCAAATATTAAAGATCTAAACTTAAAACAAGATTACACTTTTTACCTTAATCCTAAGCACACGTTGCGTTTTGGATTTAATAGCATTTTACACACTATTACGCCAAGCACATTTAGTGGCACAGTCATTAACAGCAATCCAAAAAGGGGAAGAAATGGTCTTGAAAATGCAATCTATATTAGCAACTACTTTAAAGCAAATAACAACCTAATTGTAGATTATGGAATGCGCTTATCTGCCTATACTTTAATGGGGGGAGATGCCTATAATATATACGAAAGTGATCTTCTAATTAACACTATTCAATTAGATAAGAATCGTTTTGGTAAAACTTACGTCAACCCAGAACCCAGAATGACCGCCAATTATCGTATAACAGATCAAACAAGTTTAAAAGCGGGTTATGCTAGAAATGTGCAACACCTTCATTTGCTCAGTAATTCAACGGCATCCAGTCCCTCTGATCAATGGATAGGAAACTCCTACAACATAAAACCAGAAATTGCAGACCAGCTAAGCATTGGTTTTGTGCAAGGGTGGAAAAACAATAGATTTGAACTAAGCACCGAATTGTATTATAAAAATTTAAAAAATCAACTTGATTATAAGGATGGAGCGGAAATTAATACCTTGGCAGATGTAGAAAGCGCACTATTATTTGGTATAGGACGCGCCTATGGTCTTGAACTATTGTGGAAAAAGAAAGAAGGTGTGTTAACGGGGTGGATCAGTTATACGTTATCAAAAACAGAAAGAAAAATTAATGGCATTAACCAAAATAATTGGTACAATGCAAAACAAGACAGAACACACGATTTTTCTATAGTAGGCGTCTATACGCTTAATCCAAGATGGTCTATCTCTACTGTTTTTGTATACAACACCGGAGACGCGGTGACTTTCCCAACTGGAAAATATACTATACAAGGACAGACCTTATACCAATATGCTTCTAGAAATGGAAATCGAATGCCAGCCAATCACAGAATGGACCTAAGTGTTACATATGATAAGAAAATAAAAAAACGCATTCAGGAATCTTGGAACTTCAGTTTATATAATGTTTATGGCAGAGAAAATGCGTATCAAATTAATTTTCAAGACGATCCAAAAGATTTGACGAAAACACAAATTATTCAAACCTCCTTATTTAGATGGGTACCCAGTGTAACTTATCAATTCAAATTTTAATCATGCTAAAAAAATACCTTGCTGCATTTTTTTTGGGATTTTTTTTAATCAGTTGTAAAAAAGAAATTCAGCTTCCCTTGGATCCTAATCAATCTATATTGGTCATTGACGGAAGTATAACAGATGAGGTTGGTCCTTATTATATAAGACTTAACAAGTCTATCGGAATTTCCGAAAATTCTAATTATCCTACTATTACAAATGCAATTGTCATAGTTAAAGACAATACTGGAATAATAGATACACTCAAGCACGAAAAAATGGGCGTATACAAAACAAATAAAATTAAAGGCGTGTATGGTAACACCTATACCTTAGAAGTATTTGTTGAAGAAAAAAAATACACAGCAGTTTCTACTATGCCTCAAAAGGTAAGATTAGATAGTTTAAGAATTAATCCGTTTGCATTCAATAATGAAATTAGATATAGCGTCATCCCGGTTTATATTGATCCGATGACACTGGGTAATAGCTATCGTTTTATACAAAAGATCAATGATACACTCGATCAAACTTTTCACGTATTCAATGATAATTTAAATAATGGTAAGGTAAATCAAAGGCCTTTAAGAGGGGGTTCGGACTCTTTGGAGGTAAAAGTAAATGATCTTATTACGGTAGAAATGCAATGTATTACAAGACCTACTTATTTATATTACTATACTTTGAATCAGCAATCTGGTGCGGGACCAGGTGGTGGAACCACCCCCTCTAATCCACCCTCTAATGTTGTAGGTGGAGCACTTGGTATATTTTCAGCGCATACGGTGCAAAGAAAACAAATACAAATAAAATAAAAAGCCCCCAACTTTCGTTGAGGGATTGTGGCACCACCCGGGCTCGAACCGGGGACACAAGGATTTTCAGTCCTTTGCTCTACCAACTGAGCTACAGCGCCATCGTATTTTCATCCAAACGAATAGCTTTGTTCGGGGTGCAAATATAAGCAGACCACCCTTAAATAGCAAAAAATTAGGCTTGTTTATTGAAAATCAGTGTAATTGAATAGTAGCGTAGAGCGCAATCTAATATATTATGCTACAGCAGCCACCACAAAAAAACTGGTAATAATGAGTACCAATCCAATCCATTGTTTTACACTTAATCGTTCTTTATAGAAAAAATAACCAATCAAAATGGAGATTATTTGACTACCAATAATTAAGATATTAATCACCACCACTGGCAAATAACCATAACTCATATTAATCGCCAAACCCCCAATCACCAATAGCGCCCCCAAAATTAGGTAGGCTTTTATGTGCATGAATTTTAAGTAAGATAATAATTGATTCGCCATTCCATCTTTAATTACTAATACTAAACCAAACAACATTGCAACAGATTCAATGATTAAACTAAATCCCAAAGGACCCCACCACGCAATAGGAAATTTATATAAAGCATAAGAACTACCCCAAAAAAAACTTGATGCAACACCCTATATCAATCCTTTTTCAAACTCCTTTGCATTATGAATTTCTCCACGTTTATAATACAATAAAAATAATCCTACTGTGCTTAAAATAAACGCCCATAAATAATTACTTTGCCACACTTCTCCAACGACAAAAACTGCAGTTAAAATGGTAAACAGTTTTAGTGAAGATACAGGTACCACAACACTTACGGGCGCTTTCTGAATACCTTGTAAAAAAAAGACTAGGCCAAAAATATTAAAAACACTTAGTGCAATGGATAATAAAAATTCATTATCAAATACAATATCTCTTACCACCCAATATTTAAAAAAATCAGCTTGGCGAAAACCAAAATACAAAATAGCAAAAATTATGGTGGCAAAAACTCCTCTATAAAACATACCTATATGATAAGGGATGGTTTCGGTCACTTTTTTCCAATAGGCATTACTGATTGCAAAACAAAAAGCACCTATTAAAACTAAAATAATTCCCATATAATTTAATTAAGTTGAATACTCGGAGCTGTTTTTAACACTGTACTTTAACAAAAAGAGCGCAATTGCGCTCTTTTAAAATTTTTTAATATTCACAATTCTTCGGCGTTCTTGCAAATGGTATTACATCTCTTATATTTGTCATACCCGTTACAAACTGAACCATACGCTCAAAACCTAGGCCAAATCCAGCATGTGGTACAGTGCCAAAACGTCTTGTATCTAAATAGTAGCTCATTTCTTCTAAAGGAATTTGCATTTCATTCATTCTTTTTTCTAATTTTTCTAAGCGCTCCTCCCTTTGTGAACCACCCACAATCTCTCCTATACCAGGTGCCAAAATATCCATTGCAGCAACTGTTTCTTTACCTGGCTCACAACCATCATTCATACGCATATAAAATGCTTTGATCGCAGCAGGATAGTTCGTTACAATAACTGGCTTTTTAAAATGTTGTTCTACTAGATAACGCTCATGCTCACTTTGTAAATCAATACCCCACTTAACGTCATAAGTGAATTTCTTTTTCTTATAATGATTGCTATTTAATAAAATATCAATTGCTTCTGTATAAGTGATTCTTTCAAAATTATTTTCTACTACAAATTTTAATTTCTCTATCAACCCTAGGCCAGATCTTTTTTCGGTAGGTAGTTGTTTTTCTTCTTCCGCTAAACGCGCATCTAAAAATGCTAAATCTTCTGCATTGCGTTCCATCACATAAGCGATCAAATGCTTAATAAAATCTTCTGCTAAATTCATATTGTCTTCAAGGTCAT
>JACCDK010014979.1_pt1 | contig 14381 bp, 9 predicted proteins | sample 7445871 | NCBI WGS metagenome assembly JACCDK01 (sample SAMN15323436, study PRJNA562643) | freshwater metagenome | isolation source: river surface water | place: USA:Blue River Watershed | collected 2017-08-15 | reverse complement strand
CATGCTCCGCCTGAGCGGTGCACAAGGTCAGTCGGTGCTGCGCGTCGTAGTACGCTAAGCTGCCGGCTCCGAGCCTAAATGCAAGAGGCCGCCCAGTGGGCGGCCTCATTTTTTTTGTAGCAAGTCCGGCAAGCAGCCCGGTAACGAGAAACGAAAAACCAGAAACTAAAGAAAGGGATTCGTGCGCGGCGAGATCAGTTCCACCGAGCGGCGGGCATAGTCTACCCCGTAGACCGCCGGAATGCTGCGCGAGGTGTGGCGAGACCAAAGGGCGTAGGCGTTGGACCCCGTGCCGAGCATCAGAAGCTCGTCGCCTTCGCGCAGAACCGGCAGCGAAACCCCCTTCTGAAGGTAGTCTCCGGCAAAGCACAAGGGACCGGCGAGGTCGGTTGCTTCAGCCCCAGGGCGCAGTTCATGGCCGTCGCGAAGGGGTATCCACGCAATGCCTCGGGGGCGAACGTAGGCATCGCGCAGCAAAAAGTCCGCGCCTAAATGAAGGTAGGCGACCTGACGGTCTCCGCGCCGAAGTACGTACTCCACGTCGCTTAGCGCGTAGCCGGTGTGAAAATGGGTCCACTGTCCGAACTCGGTGACAAGCCCGAAGTCGGTCCAGAGCTCGGGAACCGCCGCTCGAAGCGCGTCCGTGTAGGCCAACATCGTCGGCGCACCGCCGTCTGCGTTCAAAAACTCGGGAAGCAGTCCGCCCCCGACGTCGAGGGTGGTGATGCGGCGAGGTAAGCCCGCTGCGGCCAAGCGTTCGTTGGCCTCCAACGCGAGGTCGCGGAGCCGCGTAAGTGCCCGAACGGCGCCGTGGGTATCCTTCATGGACGAACCCGAGTGCACGTGAAGCGCGGTAATGGGAACCGCCAAAATGGCCTCAAGAATTGCTTCGCGGTTGGCGATGGGCTCACCGAACTTGGATTCGTCGCCGCTTACTTGGTAGACCGACGGGGCATCCACCTCAACCATGGGGTTGATGCGAAGTCCCAGCCGAAGGCGATCGGCGTGGGGCGAAAGGCGCGGCAGCTCCTCAAGGCTGTTGGCATTCACCAGCATTCCAGGGCTGTATTGGGCGCAGTCCTCGATTTCGTGGGGACGCTTGACGGGCGAATCAAAGACCATCTTGGCCGGCGGACAATCGGCGGCACGGGCCAGCAGAACCTCTTCCCAGGTAGCTGCTTCCAAACCAAATCCGCGCTGAACCAGGTGGCGCAGCACCGCGGGGTGCGGCTGCGACTTAATGGCTACCGCGTGGACCGCGTGGGGATGCTTCCAGCTGGCAGCCAGGGCGTCCACGTAGGCGTCCAGGGCATTCCAGGACACGAAGAGCGCCGCGGAATCGTGCGCAGTCCGCAACGGCCGTAACTGGTTGGCGGCCCACACCGCTTCTTCGCGCAGCGGGTGCATTAGGCGCCTTCAAAAAGCCGCGCTGCCGTGGCCTCAATTAAATCCACCAAGTGGAGGTCGTTGAACGGATCAAAGCCTGCCGGCCCCATCATCTTGCGTATGGAATAGGATCCCAAGGCGAGGCGGATGAACGACCGGCTACCGTAGCGCACCGGCTGGCCCAAAAAGACGCGGTGAAACCCTTGAAAACCCTCGTGTGCGTTGAGGACCAGCGCGTCAAACAGCGACTTGAGGTCGTCGTAATTCAGTTCGCGGCCACCCGCCGAAACGGTAAACGAAATGATGCTGTCGTTGGTCAGCTCGATGTCGGGCATCATGCCAAAGCGGTCGCTCAAGGCCAGCCTGCCCACCACCACGCGGTTCCAACGCCGAATCAAGGCATCGGTTTCCTCTTGCGGGTACGCGAGGTAGGCCTCCATCTCGTCGAGGGCGATTTCCCAGCGCAGGCGCAATCCCACGTTCGCGAAATCGGGCCAAATCGCGCGCAATTGCGGCAAATCGGGCGGCGCATCCGCCGAGGCGAACAGGGCTCCGTAGGGCGCCAAATGGTCGGCAGGTCGACCCGTTAACCGGTCGGTCCAAAACTTGGGCACCAGCAGCGCTCCGCAAAAAGGCGGCGCCTGGTAAAACTTGGAGCCCGTAACCATCAGCATTACGCCCTTGGACAGCAGCTCGTGAACCAGTGCGCGGTGGGTGCGAAACTGGCACATATCGACCACCCACATAACCCCATCGCGGAACTCATCAATGATGTCCAGGTCGTCCTTAATCCCCGACTTGGAGCCAAAAACCAAGTTTCCCACAATGGGTTGCCCGGGGCGCGCCGCAATAATGTCGCGGATGGCCTGCTTGCGGTCGGCGATGTGTCCCGAATCTTCGCGGGCAGGTAAAAACTGGACGTCCACGCGCAAGGCGTCGGTCACAACCTGACCTTTGCCCACCGGGGATCCGAACTGGTTCTGGTTGGCGTAAAACTTGCCCTCGGCGGCCAGGATGGATCCCGAACCCAACTCTTCGGGGCAGCTGACGATGTTGGTTATGGTTTGCCCCGGGTGAAGCATGGACTGCATGAGCAGCGGCCAGTACATCATGTCGCTGCCAGACGGCCCATAGTACACGTGGAATTCGTCGTTCATGTCGCCGCTGAACAACTGCTGCATGCGCTTGGTTTGGGTTCGCATCCACCGAGCGTCGTCGGCAACGCGGTACTCGCGCTCGAAGCGCCGCGCCGTATCGTAGCCAGCCGGAGTCAAGGTTCCGCAGGTGCACGACCCCCGCATCAGCAGGCCGTCGTACTTCATCGGATTCAGGTGGTATTGATTGGCATCCGTTTCGGGCCTGAGGGCGATTCGCTCATCGCAACCCGCTAAAATCCAGCTATTTATCATTGTTTTTTTCGGTATGCCCGATGCATTGTTCCGTTGCTTTGTTCGATGGTTAGCCAGGCGTAGTGGCTGTCGTGCGCAAGGCGCGCTTCGCCGTCCGAAAGCTGGCGGACCAGGGCTTCTTCGGCTACGAAATGCGCTTCGTAGTCCAGGGACCCGGCGTAGGACCAGCGCCCCGAATGAATGAGGGTGTCGGCAGCGGGGTCGTGGGTATACCAAGCGCCTTCGCCAATTCCGCCCAAATACCGCGCGTGGGCCGGCACGAGTTCCGGACGCTGGGCGGGCTCGTCGAGCTTACCCACCACCCCGTCCTGGTTGAGGTGCGCGGTCTTTTTTCGGCTCGCCGACGCAAAAATCTTGGCGGTAACGTCCCACCATGCCGCGATAAGGGGGGCCTGCTTCCACACGGCGTGGCCGTTGCGCCACTCGAGGTAGCGCGACCCGTCTTGGGCCGCCGCAAGCACATTAAAAAACGGAGTGGGCGCCGTGTAGGTGATTGGTCGGCGGTAGCGGCGGTAGTGGGCCGGTTCGTGGCCGATGCCCGCGAGCAGCGCCGTTTGCACGAAGCGGGCGCAATTCGTTTGGTTGGGATCCAAACCGTGGTAGCCGATGAGCCCGCCGTGCTGCAGTTCGCGCGCTTTGGCATCGACCAATGCGACGTCGGGCGTGGAATACACACTGAGCTGCAGCAAGCCTTCTCCGTGGGTGTAGGCCGATTTGGCATCGAGTTCACGGCAGATGGCCTCTAGATTGACCAACTCGCCCCCGTCGGACCACTCGGGAACCGTCGTAAAAACCAGCGCGGGATCCGTTTCCCCGGAGCGAATTCGGCCCATGCGGCGGGGCGTAATGTAGCGACCGAAATCGTAGTACCGCAATTCGCGGCCGTCGGCCACCATCATGGCGGCGTGGCCCACCATCACGTTGACGTTTTTGACCACGCCGATGGAGCGAAAGAACTTCATGATTCCTTCCTCAGCTCGTGCTGTTACTTCAGGCCACGCGAGCACCAAAACTGCGGTATTCCGCGGCATGTTCGCCATAAGCGCAAAGGTGCATTTAAAACGCCGTTAACGCAAACGCCGCCGGCACAAACCTTCAGGTCGGGGGTGCCGACGTTTGGTGGCCGGTTTTGCCGTCATCCCCGCCAAAAAGCGCACCTTTGCACTCATGATTGTCCTTGCCTACCTGGCTTCGCTCCTCATCGGCCTTTCGCTCGGACTCCTTGGCGGAGGCGGATCCATTCTTACGCTGCCGGTACTGGTCTACCTGTTCGGCGTGAGCGCCGTCGATGCCACCGCCTATTCCCTCTTCATCGTGGGCGCAACGGCCCTGGCCAGCATTGTTCCCAAGGCGCGGTCCGGCCACGTGGATTTTCGCACCGCATTTTGGTTTGGGCTGCCGTCGGTGGTTGCCGTGTACGCCACGCGAGCCTTCCTGATGCCGGCCCTACCCGATCCTATTCTAGCAACCGATTGGGCCACCGTCAGCAAGGGAACCGCCCTGATGCTGCTTTTTGCGGTGCTGATGGTCGCCGCAGCCCGCGGCATGATTCGGGGTCGAAAACCCGAAAGGGAATCGCCCCAAAAAAACCTAAAGCCGGCCGCCAAAGTCGCCTTGGTTCTCGCCGAAGGCTCGGTGGTGGGCGTCCTTACGGGCCTGGTGGGCGCAGGGGGCGGATTTTTAATCATTCCGGCCCTGGTGCTCGTTACCGGACTGGAAATGAAGGTTGCGGTGGGCACCTCGCTCACGATTATTGCGTTCAAGTCGCTGATCGGATTTACGGGCGACCTGGGTCACCTCAACGCCGACTGGACCCTGCTGCTGAGCGTCACCGCCGTGGCCATTGCGGGCATGGTTTTTGGCACCTTCCTCGCGAAGCGCGTGGCCTCTGGCCCCCTTCAGAAGGCCTTTGGTTGGTTCGTGCTCGCCATGGGCGTCTTCATTTTGGGCAAAGAATTTTTATCCTAAACCTGACCTAGTCCGTACCTTGAAACCCGCTATGAACGTTGAACAGATATATACCGGATGCTTGGCTCAAGGAGCCTACGTTATTTCGTCGAACGGCGAGGCCGTGGTCATTGATCCGCTCCGCGAAACCAAGCCCTATTTGGACCGCGCCGAGGCCTTGGGGCTCAAAATCAAGTACATCCTCGAAACCCACTTCCACGCGGACTTCGTTTCGGGCCACGTGGCGCTTTCAAAGGCCACGGGCGCACCCATCGTCTACGGCCCCAATGCGAACCCCGAATTTGACGCCCACATCGCCGCCGACGGCGAAGTACTGAAGGTGGGCGACGTGTCCATTGAGGTCGTTCACACCCCGGGGCACACCATGGAATCCACGTGCTACGTGCTGCGCAACGAGGCCGGCGAACAGGTGGCGATTTTCACCGGCGATACGCTGTTTTTGGGCGATGTAGGGCGCCCCGACCTGGCCCAAAAGGCCGCGAGCATGACTCAAGAAGATTTGGCCGGCATTCTGTTTGACTCGCTGCGCACCAAAATCATGACGCTTCCGCCGTCGATCACGGTGTACCCGGGCCACGGAGCCGGTTCCGCCTGCGGCAAAAACATGAGCAAGGAGACCGTGGGCACGCTCTCGGAACAGCTTCAGACCAACTACGCCCTGCGCGCCGACATGACCCGCGAAGAGTTCATTCGCGAGGTTACCGACGGACTGGGCGCCCCTCCCGCCTACTTTCCGATGAACGTGGCGATGAACAAAAAAGCCATTCCCGGCGCCGAAGAAGTGCTCGCGGAAGCCTCCAAGGCCTTTGACCCCATTGCGTTCAAGGCCATGGTGGGCGAAATGGACGCGCTGGTCCTTGACACCCGTACCGCAGATGCCTTTGCGGCGGCGCATATTCCGGGCTCCATATTCATCGGAATCGACGGGCAGTTTGCTCCGTGGGTGGGCGCCCTCATTCCCACCGACCAAACCCTAATGCTGGTCTGTGCTTCAGGTCGCGAAAACGAAGTGATTACGCGCCTTTCTCGGGTAGGCTACGACCGGGTGCTCGGCTTCCTCGAAGGCGGAATGGACGCGTGGACCGCTGCCTCCCTCGAAACCGACCGCGTGCACCGCATTACGGCCGCCGAGCTTTCGGACCGCCTGCACCAAAATCCGGCGCTCAACATCGTCGATGCCCGAAAGGAAGGCGAATGGACCGCCCAAAACCTGGCTCAGGCTAAGAACATTGCGCTCGACGACCTCAACGCGCGCTTTACCGAGCTGCCCACTCAGAGCACCATGCACATCCACTGCGCGGGCGGATACCGTTCGATGATTTTTGCCTCGATCCTCAAGAGCCGCGGAATCCACGACCTGGTCGACGTGATCGGCGGTTTTGGCGCCATCAAAGACACGCCTGGCCTCGAAACGGGGGCCTACGTTTGCCCGAGCACGCTCAAGCGCGGAACCGCGGCCGCTGAGGGCCGTGGGTTTTTGGGCTGGATTAAGCGCTTAATTAGCTGAGCTCCGCCCCAAGGCGCTCAAACCAAAAGGCCGGCTCCTTTGCGGGGGCCGGCCTTCCTATTTAGGTTCGGACCCGCTACGGGCGCACCCACAGAAAGCCTTGTCCGCCTACCAGACCGAGTCCGCCCAGTACGTTGCTGAAAATGGGCACAGGCTGCGTGAAGGGACCGCCGCTGTTCTGGGCGTTTCGAAGCGAGCGCTCGTAGCGCGCGGTGGCCTCATCGATTTTGGTAACCCGCATCTTGGTGGGCGACGTGAGCGACCACTTGTACACACGAACCACCAAATCGCGCTGCTGCCCGAGGATCAGCGCGTTATCAAACTCTATGGCGCCGCGAAAATCCTGGCCAAAAACCGGCTGCACCACCAGGGGGTCGTCGGTTCCGGCGAAAATGATTTGCTGCACGGTCGTGTCGCCCCCGTCTTCAAAAAACTCAAGGCGGTAAAACCCGGGAATCCCGTCGTCGTCGATCGTCACCTTGTAGATCAGGTGGGGCGAATCAAACATGCCGTTGCCGGGACTGTAGCCAATGGAATCCATGGCAAAATCGCCCAGTACCGATACGGGGCGGGCCGTTCCACTGACCACCGGCAACTCGCGCCAGAGCGCCTTGACGGTGTAGGATGCGCCGGCCGCCGGCTTGAGCGGTGAATAGTAAAATCCGTCGGGTTCCAAGCCGGGGCGAAGGGTATCGACTACGGCCCCCGTCGAGTCCTCGACCCAAACCACCGCATCCCCGATGCGCTGGGGCTCGCCTTGATCGAGAATACCGATGCTGCGGCTCAAATGGGCCTTGAACGGCATGTGGGGATTGAGGTCCGAATACAGCACCAATACCGGATCGACGTCCTCGGGATCAAAGGGAATAATTCGCTCGCACGAAGCCCATACCAGGCCAAGCACACTGAAGAGAAGCGCTTTGTTCATGATCTTAAAATTCAAAGGAGTAGGACACCGACGGAATCAGCGGGAACAAGCCATAGCCCTTCAGCACCCGGCGGTTGCTGTCGTCGTAGCCAAAGTCCATGTAGAAAATATTGATGCGGTTGTAGGCGTTGTACACGCCAAGCTGCCAGGCCCCCTCACCCCACTTCGTGGGGCTCTTGATCGTGAGCGAAACGTCGGCGCGGTGGTAGGCCGGCTCCCTAAACCCGTTGCGGCCTTCGATGGACTCAACGGTTTGAAGCCAGGTGCCGTCAAACGCGTACTCCGGGCGCGAAAAAATCTTTCGCGTCGCGAGCGTAACGGCACGCCCCGTTCCGTACACGAACACGGCACCCAGCGAAATGCGGTCGTTGAACGCGTGGTTCAGCACGATGCTCATGTCGTGGCGCCGGTCGTAGGTGTAGGGGAACGGGTTGCCGAAATTGAGTTCCGCGAATTGGCGGGTGGTCTTGGCCCAGGTGTAGCCGATCCAGCCCGTGGTAGCGCCCGATTTCTTCTCGAGCAAAAACTCGGTTCCGTAGGCCCAACCGCGGCCTGTGGTCACCTTATCCTGCCAGTCCGAGAAGCCCAAGAAGAACGAAGACCCTTCCTTGTACTCAATGAGGTTGCGCATGTCTTTGTAGTAGGCCTCCAGACTCAGCTCCCAACCCTTGCCCAGGTTGTAGGCGTACCCGGCCGCCGTCTGCCACGACTCTTGAGGGCGAACCTTTTCGGTAGCGGGAACCCACAAGTCGGTCGGGAGCCCGATGGTCTGGTTCGCCAAAAGGTGCATGAACTGCGCCATCTGCACGTAACTCCACTTGAACGACGACTTTTCGCTGATCAGGTAGCGCGCCGAGAACCGCGGCTGCACGCTCAGGTAGGTCTTGCTGCCCACCTGAAACTGGTTTCCGTGAAATCCGACGTTGACGCGAAGTCGGTCATTCACCGAGACGTCGGCAAGGCCGTAAACGACGTTGTCTAAGGCCGATTGCTTCAGCGAACCAAACGAGGTATCGATGCCGACGCCGCCGTCGTTCCAGCTGAAGCTGCTCACGCCCGGCTCAAACTCATGCTGCGTGACGCTCGCCCCCCACTTAAAGGTGACGTTGGGCGCGTACTTGTACTCGAAATCCCACTTGGCGCCGCGGTCCTTGATCGAGCTCAGGTAGGCAATCGCGTAGCGGTTCACGCTGGTCGAGCCCGTGGTTTCTTCGCGGTCCTCCCCCTTGATGTCGGTCACAAAGCGGTAGCGGCTGTAGGTCAACGTGGCGTTAGAAAACAAGCGCGGACTCATCACCCAGGACCAGCGCGCGGTGGCAATTTGGTTGCCCCAGTTCAGCGAATTATCCATGGTATTGGTGAAGCGGGTGCCGTTAAACTCGTAGTTCTCGGACGTTCGCGCGTAGGCCTCGTCAAGACCTTGGTAGTAGCTCAGGTAAATCTGGTGGTTGCGGTTGATTTGGTGGTTGATCTTGCCGTTGAGGTCATAGAAGTAGTAACCGCCTCGCGCGCCCGGGCTCTGGGCCGCGACCAGCGGCTGAGCCAGCACATCAAGGTAGGTTCGGCGCGCACTCAACAGCACCGAGGTGCGGTCCTTCCAGAGCGGACCCTCGACGGTCAATCGGCTCGAAATCAGCCCTACGGCCCCAGTCGCCTTCCACTGCTTGCGGTTGCCCTCCTTCATGCGCACGTCGAGTACGCTTGAAAGACGACCTCCGTAGTTTGCGGGGAATCCGCCCTTTATCAGGTCTACCGAATTGATTGCGTCAGAGTTAAACACACTAAAAAACCCAAACAGGTGGTTCACGTTGTACACCGGCACCCCGTCGATGAGCATCAGGTTTTGGTCCGGTCCGCCGCCGCGCACATAGAACCCCGACGTGCCCTCGGTACCGCTTTGGACCCCGGGCATCAGCTGAATTATTTTGAGGATGTCGGTCTCCCCGAGGAGCACCGGCAGGTTTTTGACCGATTTCATGCTGAGCGAAACCGTACTCATCTGAACTTCCTCCTGAATCGGCCGGCTCGCCGTCACTTCGACCTCGCCCAGTTCCACGTCGAGCGAGCGCAGCGCGAAATCCGATTTGACTGAATTGGCTCCCGGCCGAACGGTGCGCAGCGCAGGCGCGTACGTCGGGTAGCTTGCCTGCAGTCGGGCCGAATCACCCGACAGGGGAATGCTGTAAAAACCGTATGCATTGGTTTGGGCGGAGCGTCCGCTGGCCGCATCGTACACGTAGGCGCTAATCAGAACCTCGCCGGTCTCGGCATCGCGAACAAATCCGCTGGCGGTCCAGGTTCGCTGGGCGGCCATTGGGCTCGCAATTCCCATTGCAAAAACCGCAACCAACCACCCATTTTTCACTAAAAACTGCATCGAATCAGAAATTTAATGGCAAAGATGAGGCGCGTGGGCCGGCTTTGCCTATGTTTGGATGCACAAATCCACCTAAACGTTGCGTATGCACCTTAAAAAACTACTTCTTTTCGCGGCCACCTTGGTCTTGAGCGCCCAGCTGTTCGCCCAAACCCTGACCCAAACCGTGCGCGGTACGGTGGTCGACGTCGATTCCAAGTACCCCCTTCCCGGCGCCGTGGTGCGCATCGGCGATAAAACCGCTTCGACCGACGAAAACGGCCAGTTCACCTTGAGCGGCGTGCCCATTGGGCGCCAAACGGTATTCGTCAACATGATGGGATACCAAATGCGCAGCCAAGCGATTGAATTGAACTCTGCCAAAGAAGCAGTGCTTCAGTTTGGCCTGCTCGAGTCTGCGCTAAGCCTTGACGAAGTCAGCGTCACCGCCACGGCCGCGGGCCAGGCCAAAAACGAAATGGCCACGGTAAGCTCGCGCCAATTCAGCGTCGAAGAAACCAACCTGTACGCGGGCAGCCGCGGCGAACCGGCGCGTATGGCGACCAACTTCGCCGGCGTTCAGGGCTCGGACGACCAGCGCAACGACCTGGTGGTGCGCGGCAATACCCCGTCGGGCGTGCTGTACCGCATGGAGGGCATCAACATTCCCAACCCCAACCACTTCAGCATTCCGGGAACGGGCGGCGGTCCCGTGACCATTCTCAACAACAAATTCCTCGCGAACTCCGACTTTTTTACGGGCGCCTGGCCTGCGGAATACGGCAACGCCATCGCCGGGGTTTTTGACCTGCAAATGCGCGACGGCAACAACCAAAAATTTGAAGGCAGCGCCCAGCTCGGCCTGCTGGGAACCGAGCTCATGCTCGAAGGCCCGTTGGGCAAGGGCGCCAAGGCTCCGAGCTTTTTGGCCGTGTACCGCTACTCGACCCTCAGCCTGTTTCAGTCGCTCAACATCAACCTCGGAACGAACGCGATTCCGCGCTACCAAGACGGAGCCTTTCGCCTGACCTTCCCCCAGAAAAACGGAGGCAAAATCGCCGCGTGGGGCATGTTTGGCGTCAGCGACATCGACATCCTCATCAGCAACCAAACCGACACGTCGGGATTCGAGAGCTACGGCTCGACCGACCGCGACCAGTACTTCGGCAGCGACATGTTCGTGGGCGGCGTCAACTACAGCAAGCCGCTCAACAAAACCACCTTCATCAAGGCGGGCGTAGCGGGTTCGACGGCCGTAATCCGCGCAGTCAACACCAAACTGCAGCGCGAAATCGGCAACCTCGGCGGCGGCCAATACGGTTGGATCGTGACCGCCAACGACACGATGCTGAACTACACGTTCCGCGAAAACAAGGTCCACGGGTTTTTCTCGCTCAACAAAAAACTGAGCACGCGCAGCACGCTGCAGGCCGGCGTCAACGTCGACGTCTACATGCTGAATTACCAGGACTCGGTTCGTCAATTTGACGGCGTGACGGGCGTACTCCCCCCCTGGCGCAAGCAATGGAACACCCAAACGGCCTGGCCGGTGGTGCAGCCCTACGTGAGCTACAAGAGCCGCCTCAACGAGAAAACCACGTTTACCGCGGGCGTGACGTCGCTATACCTCGGCGTAAACAAAAAGTCCTTCATGCCCATCGAACCGCGCGTAGGCCTGAGCTACCAGGCCAACGTCAACGACCGGTTCTTTATCGGCAGCGGCCTCCACGCCCAAGGCCAGGCCCCCTACCTCTACTACTACGCGATGTCGACCCAAAACTTTGATCCGCTGGAGCACAACGACCAGCGCATCGGCTTGATGAAGTCGGCCCAAATCGCCGGCGGCTGGGAGCGCAAGTACAAGGGCGTTCCGGTGCGCACCAAAGTCGAGGCCTACTACCAGTACCTCTACGACGTGCCCGTCGAGATCAAGTCCAGCGCCTTCAGCATGCTGAATGCGGGCAGCGGATTCGGACGCATCTGGCCGGACACCCTGCAAAACACCGGCGTCGGCCGCAACTACGGGGTTGAATTCACTGCCGAGCGCTTCTTCGCGGGCGGATTCTACTTCTTGGCCACCGGATCGCTCTTTGACGCGAAGTACAAGGGCTCCGACGACGTGTGGCGCAACACGATTTTTAACGGTCGCTACGCGGTGAACTTCTTGGCGGCCAAAGAGTTCAAGTTGGGCCCCAACAACCGCTTCACCCTGGGCGGCAAGTACACCACGGTAGGCGGACGCTGGTTCGGCACCACGGTAGACCAAGAAGCCACGTTGCGTGCGGGCGAAATCATCTTTGCCCAAGAGGGCTTCAACATGAAGCAGTACCGCGCCTACCAGCGCCTGGACCTCAAGTTGGGCTACAAATGGAACTACCCCAACCTCGCGTGGGAATTTGGCTTGGACATCTCCAACCTGACGCGCAACAAGAACATCCTAACCCTAACCTACATCCCGGGTAAGGACGACCTGAACACCCCGGACATTGACGAGGGCGTGCGCGAAGAGTACCAGCTCGGACTCTTCCCCGTGTTCTACTTGCGCTGCGACTTTTAAGCCGCTCACGCGGTGCGGTCGCGAGGCCGAACGAGAAAAGCCTAGCTTTGCGCCTCCATGCGCAATCTGGGCTTTTTTCTTTTACTGGCACTCGGGCATTGGGGCCACAGCCAGACCATTACCGTCACCGAACACGAGGTTCCGGCCAAGCCCGACCAACTGGAACTGGACGGCATTATGGCCCCCGGAGAATGGGCCGGAGCCGTTAGTCTTCCGCTCCAATGGGAAATCAACCCCGGCTACAACAGCCCCGCTCCGCTGGCGACCGAAGGATACGTATTCCGCGACAACGAAGCCCTGTACGTCGCGTTTCGCTGCAGCGTCGACCCCAAGGATTTCAGGGCCAACCTCAACCGCCGCGACGCCGCTTGGGAAGACGACTTTGTGGGCATCGCCCTAGATGTCTACAGCGACACGCGCAACATGGTGTTCTTGGGTTCCAACGCCTACGGCGTGCAGCTCGACGTGCGCAAGAACGACCCCGCCAACCACATGGACGACCAGATGGACGTTTCCTACGACGTGGAATTCGAAACCCAGGCTGCGCGCCAGTCCGACCACTACACGGTGGAAATGCGCATTCCGTTTAACACCCTGCAGTTCGGCAGCAGCAAGCGCCAGCGCTGGAAGTTCACCTTCTTTCGCCAGACCTACGCGAACGGCGTTCAGGTCAACACCCAGGCCAACCCGCAGTACCGCGAAATTTTTTGTGCCGACTGCCAGTTCGCCCACGCCCTCATTCTCGACGGAATCAAGCCCAAGCTGCGCCGCCAGCTGATTCCCTATGCCTTCGCCAGTGCGGTGGGCCAACCGGGGGTAGCGCCCAAGCCGGGTGCCAAGGTCGGTGGTTCGGCCTTTATCGGCCTAAACGCCGCGTCGTCGGTCGAGGTAGCCTTGAATCCGGACTTCAGCAACGTCGAGGCCGACGTGGCCCAGGTGGCCGTCAACTCCTCGTTCGCGCTGTTTTACCCGGAGCGCCGCCCCTTCTTCATCGAAGGCAGCGACCAGTTCGCCACGCGCCAAAACTACGTGTACACGCGGAGCATCGCCAATCCCTTGGGCTTAACCAAGTTCACCAACCAAGGCCAAAAGTACCGCAGCTACGTGCTTACGGGCTACGACGCGGCGTCGCCGTACTTGGTTCCGGGCCGCAATTTCTCGGCCTACGGAACCTCGGGCGCCAACTGGTCGACCGTCGCGCGGGTTCAGCGCCGCCTTCCCTACTCCTCGGGCATCGGGCTGCTCGGCACGCAGCGAACGTATTTTGAGGGCGGAAGCGGATCGCTCGCCGCCGCCGACGTAAACCTTCGGGTGAGCGACGCCCTGCGCTTCAAGGCCGAGGTGGCGCTCAGCGACACCCGCGAAGCGGTTGCGAACTGGATTACCGGGGGCGAAAACTTCAAGGGCCGCACGGCGGCGCTCGACGGCGAACGCTACCAGGGAATGGCCATGTACGCGGGACTCGTGCGCCAAAGCAAGCACTGGACCCTGCGCGCCGACGTCATGGGCCAGAGTCCCATGTTCCGCGCCGAAATGGGTTTTGAGCCCCAAAACGACTGGATGCGCTACGAAGCGGGAGCGAGTTACAACGGTTTTCCCAACAAAAAATATATAAAAACCTGGGGCCTGTACCAGGAGGCCACGCAGTTTCGCTACTTCGACGGCACGCTTCGCCAAAACCACCACCTGGCCTGGGGTTGGATTCAGTGGGGCGGAAACTTCCGATCCAGCTTTTTTCACCGCTACCGCTTTGACGAGGTCTTTAAAAACCAGCATTTCAGCAACCTGCGAACCGTGGGGGCCAACCTAAACTGGAAGCCGAGCCAAACCTTCAACGTGGGCCTGGAGTGCAATGCCGGGCAAAGCATTGCCTACAACGAGACGCCGCTGCGCGCCGGACGCGAGGCCAACGTCGCATTGGACTTCCAAATTCAGGTAGGCGGACAGCTGCGCTGGAACCATATGTTGGTGCACAGCCAAATGCACGAACTCGACGGCAGCGACCTTATTTACCGCGGATTCATTTACCGAAGCGGCTTGGAATGGTCGATGAGCCGGGCCACGGAGCTGCGCTTCGTCGCGCAGTGGGACGATTTTGCTTCGCGGCTTCTGCTTCAGCCGGTCCTCACCTACCGCCCCAATGCCTTTACCCTCGTGTATGCGGGCGGGCAGTACGTGAAGGGCGTGTGGCAGGCCTACCTCAAGGGTCAGGTGGCATTAGGCAAGTAACGAGTAACGAGTTACTAGTCGCTAGCAACTAGTTTACATGT
>JACCDK011249969.1_pt1 | contig 14399 bp, 14 predicted proteins | sample 7445871 | NCBI WGS metagenome assembly JACCDK01 (sample SAMN15323436, study PRJNA562643) | freshwater metagenome | isolation source: river surface water | place: USA:Blue River Watershed | collected 2017-08-15 | reverse complement strand
CCCCTAATCCCTTGCGGGAACTAACACCTCAAGCTAGCGCGTCTGCCAATTCCGCCACCCGGACTAAGTGATAGGAAAGGATAGCAATTGGGTGCAAGAATAGCGAAATGAGTACAACACACAGCGAACTTGAAGTTGAAGCCATTCGAATCTGCCAGGAGTTAATTCGAATTCCTAGCGTTAACTATGGCGACGGCAAGGGTGATGAAAAAGCAGTGGCTGATTACATCGCTTCCTTGTTAACTGAAGTTGGAATCGAATCAACGATTTATGAATCTGCACCAGGTCGTTGCAATGTGATTGCACGAATAAAAGGAAGTAACCCGAATCGTCCAGGCTTAGTTGTGCATGGCCACATAGATGTTGTTCCAGCGAACGCAGATGATTGGTCGGTTGATCCATTTTCTGGCGTGATTAAAGATGGTTTTATTTGGGGACGTGGCGCTGTAGATATGAAAAATATGGATGCCATGATTCTTGCGACCGTTAGAGATTGGAAACGAACTGGCTATGTTCCAGAGCGCGACATTGTTTTAGCATTCTTTGCTGATGAAGAAGCTGGAAGTATTTTTGGTTCTCACTACATGGTTAAAAACCATCCAGAAGTTTTCGCAGGTTGCACCGAAGCAGTTTCTGAAGTTGGCGGTTTCTCAGTCACCGTTACAGGTGGCAAACGTCTTTATTTGATTGAAACCGCAGAAAAAGGCATTCACTGGATGCGTCTAACCGCACATGGTCGTGCGGGGCATGGATCGATGATGAATGATGACAATGCAATCACTCGTCTTTCCGAAGCCATTGCAAAGATTGGTCGCTTTGAATGGCCACAGCGTTACAGCAAGACGGTCAAGGCTTTCTTTAAGCGAATTGCTGAAGAGACAGGTCAACCGTACAACGAAGAAGATCTTCGTCCTTTACTCAAGGAAATCGGTTTTGCTTCGACGATGATTGGCGCTACCCTTCAAAACACAACTAATCCAACAATGCTTGATGCTGGTTATAAAGCAAATGTTATTCCTGGATCTGCCAGTGCAACCGTTGATGGTCGCTTCATCCCTGGTTTTGAAGATGAAATGAACGCAACCATTAAGAGTCTGATCGGTGAAGGTATCACTGTTGAAACGATTACCCGAGATAAGGCCTTAGAAGTTCCTTTTGAGGGCGATCTTGTAGAGGCAATGTGTAACGCGCTGATAAAAGAAGATTCCGTCGCGATTCCAGTTCCATATGTGATGAGCGGTGGAACCGACAATAAAGCGTTAGCTGACCTTGGAATTATTGGTTATGGATTTTCGCCGCTGAAATTAGATGCAGATTTCAATTTCATGGCAATGTTCCATGGCGTTGATGAGAGAGTTCCCGTAGAAGGCCTGACTTTTGGAACCAGAGTCTTGAAGGATTTTCTAGAACACGCCTAAACGCTGATTTCATCAAGTGCGGTGCGCACGATGTCTGGAAGTGAGATCTCTTCACTCTTTAAGACGCCACGCAGTTGAGCACCGGTTCGTGCTCCAATTAGCGCACTTGTTACACCTGGAGCATCTCGGACCCAAGCCAAAGCAACCTCTAGCGGCGAGAACCCTAAACCTTCTGCGGCAACTGCCACCGCTTCAACGATCTTCATTGATCGAGCATCAAGGTAGGGCTCAATGTGTTTTGCAAAGTGTGGTGCGGCACCGCGCGAATCACTGGGAATACCTTTTCGGTACTTACCCGTTAATACTCCACGAGCTAATGGTGCCCACGCTAAGAAACCTAAACCGCATTCTAAGGAAGCATCTATTAATTCGTACTCTGCAGATCTATTCAATAGTGAATACTCGCCCTGCACTGTGGTTAGGGGAGCTTTCATTGAATTTGATTGCTGTTTAGTCGCAGCTCTTGCTAATTGCCAACCTGAATAATTACTTATTCCTACATAGCGAGCACGACCGGTTGTATATGCGTAATCAAGGGCCGACAAAGTGTCATCCAACGGAGTTAACTCATCCCAATTATGAATTTGCCAAATATCCACAAAATCAGTTCCCAGTCGATTGAGTGAGCGGTCCAAATCTGCAATCAAGGAATGACGTGAGGCGTCGACTTTTCTTACACCTTCTGAGAAATGTAATCCGGCTTTGGTAGCGATGATGATTTCATCTCTACTAAAGAGGGTTCCGATTAGTCCACCAATGACACGTTCGCTATCTCCATCACCATATGTGGCGGCGGTATCTAAGAAGTTTCCACCAGCATCCAAGAAAGCTCTGCATTGATCGGCAGCTTCAATTTCATCGGTATCTCGACCCCATGTCATCGTGCCCAAGCCCAGACGTGAGAGCGCTAAACCACTGGCACCGGCCCGTCGCTTTTCCATGGCGTGACCTTAGCAAGGCTGAGCGGCAAAAGCTGCGATAGCCTTTCATTATGCGCTTAGTTTTAATTCGTCACGCCCACTCCGAATCCAACGCATCCGGAATCTTGTCAGGTCGAATCCCTAATGTTCACCTGTCGCAAAAAGGCATCAAACAGTCGGCTGAACTTGCTACGCGCCTAGGAAATTTCCCTGTCGCACAAGTGCGGATATCACCTATGGAAAGATGTTTTGAAACTATCGCACCATGGATCAACGATTTCGTACTTAAGAACAATCCAAACTTTGAACCATCGATCGATCCATTACTTAATGAAGTCGATTATGGACAGTGGAGCGGTAAGCGTCTTATCGCCTTGTCTCGAAAAAAGGAATGGAAAACGGTTCAAGAGTCACCCAGCAGAATGTATTTTCCTGGTGGTGAAGGAATAGCTGCGATGCAGGCGCGTGCTATGTCATCTGTTCATCAGGTTGCAGCCTTACCTGATTCAAAAGTTGCGGTATTTGTTAGTCACGGAGATGTTATTAAAGCTATTGTTGCATCAGCATTAGGAATGCACCTCGATGAATTTCAACGAATAATTATCGATCCTGCTTCGGTTTCGGTTATTGAATACTCTTCAGTGAAGCCTCGTATTTTGTTAGTCAATGACACTCGTGCCGTTGTGACGGATTTGCTTCAAGCTCCAAAGCGTTCTAAGAATCTGCTCGGTGGAGGATCCGGTAAGTGAGACACATCTTCACAAACCCCGAACGCTGTGTTGCTGGAACTATAGGTCAACCGGGAGAGCGAGCGTTTTTTATTCAAGCACGCGAAAAGGGTCGAGTTATCAGCGTTGCGATAGAGAAAGCACAAGTACAGGCGATAGCAAATCGACTTGATTTAATTGTTGCTGAAGTGAGAAAAACCAATCCGTTGATAAGTGTTTCGGCACTGCCAGCAGATGATGCGCCGCTGGAAACACCTGTCGATGAAGAGTTTCAAGTTGGAGCAATTTCGCTAGCCTGGAACGATCTTGAACAACTCTTAACCTTTGAACTCTATGAATTAGAAGATGATGAGCAAGAAGCCGAAGGTCAAGTGCTGGAAATCAATTTCTCGTTGGGAATGGCCGTAGCGTTTGCGCAACGCTCAAAAGCTGTTGTTAACGCCGGTCGCTTACCTTGTCCGTTTTGTGCAATACCAATCGATCCAAGGGGACATTTGTGTCCAAGAGCAAATGGCTACCGACGCTAAGTTGACCACGTTACGCGACGGTGCACTTCGCGTAACGGGTCGTTTAGTGGATGCATCTAATGCAACCTTGTACGCAGTGTCTGAATTAGATGGTCATGAAATGGTGTGTATCTACAAACCTCAAGCTGGAGAGCGACCATTGTGGGATTTTCCAGATGGTTGCTTAGCCCATCGGGAATTTGCTGCTTATCTAGTCAGTGAGCACTTAGGTTTCGATGTTGTTCCGATAACTGTTTTGCGTGATGGTCCATATGGCCAGGGTATGGCCCAAGAATGGATCACCATCGATGAATCAATTGATCTCGCGCAATTTTTCTCAACAGATCATCCAGGACTGCGATCAATGTCCCTTTTCGATGCGATTATAAATAACACGGATCGCAAGATCGGGCACTTATTACCGATTGATATGGAAAACGTTTATGGCTGTGACCATGGAGTGACTTTTCATGTCGAAGACAAATTGCGCACTGTTCTGTGGCAGTGGTCTGGTGATTCCTTCACTAATGAAGAGATTGCGATACTTGAAAAAGCGTTGAAAGGTTTGCAAGGGGATATAAGAACCCAATTGCAACCATTGTTAACCAAGGATGAAATTGATGCCACCGCGGCTCGTGTAGCGCGGTTATTAAACGAGGGTTGTTTTCCCGCTCCAAATCCAAACTGGCCAGCAGTTCCGTGGCCGGCTTTCTAATTACGTAATACGATTACCTTATGAAATCCTGGGCTTCAGTAGCCGTACCGCAATTAGCTAATCTGGGGGATTTCCCGCTGCTGGCATTAACTGATACCGCATCTGGAACCAAGAAAGAATTACCTAAGAAAAATGCATATCGAATGTATGTGTGTGGAATTACGCCATACGATGCAACGCATTTGGGACATGCAGCAACTTATTTGACCTTTGATTTAATCAACCGTTACTTGCGGGCAACTGGTGCACAAGTTTCCTACGTTCAAAACATCACCGATATTGATGATCCACTGTTGGAGCGGGCCAATCGTGATGGAATTGATTGGAGCGAGCTAGCCCACCAGCAGATCGATTTGTTCCGATCAGATATGGTAAATCTGAGAGTTATTCCTCCAGCACATTACATCGGGGCAGTAGAAGCAATCCCATTAGTTATCAACGCCATTTCAGATTTGAGGGATCAAGCGAGCGTTTATGCGGTCGACACGGACTTCTACTTTTCCAACAAAAAAGATGAAAACTTTGGCAGCAGATCACATTTATCCGAAGAAGAAATGCTTCAAATCTTCTCAGAACGTGGGGGAGACCCGGGACGAATCGGAAAAGTTGATCCACTTGATTGTTTAGTGTGGATGTCTCAAAGAGTTGATGAACCTGGCTGGGATTCAGAACTAGGCAAAGGGCGACCTGGATGGCACATCGAATGCACCGCTATCGCCTTGGAATACCTGGATCCATCAGATCTAGAGGAAACACTTATTGATATTCAAGGTGGCGGAAGTGATCTCATATTCCCTCATCATGAAATGTGTGCAGCACAAGCTCAAGTGATCACTGGAAAAGAGTTAGCTCATTCATATGTCCATACCGGAATGATCGGTCTTGATGGTGAAAAAATGAGTAAGAGCAAGGGCAACTTGGTGTTTGTTTCTCGACTTGTAGCATCTGGTGTTGACCCAATGGTTATTCGATGGGCATTGATGTCTGATCATTACAGATCAGATCGAATGTGGAGCGATGAAGTTTTATTTCAAGCCCAACAGTCGATATCTCTGTTAAGACAAGCAATCGCAAGGGATGCATCCGCACCGACCGAACAATTAATCTCTTTAATTGTTTCAGCGATGAGCAATGACCTTAATACACCGTTGATTATCTCCGCACTAAATGCATGGAGTGCAGAAACTATAAGTGGATCTCAAGGCGGAAACACAGCTGAATTGATTATGGTTCTAGATGCACTCCTGGGAATCGCGCTCTAGTCTTCTTGATGTCGCCGTAAATACCGTTCAAATTCTTTAGCAATTGTGTCGCCGGAAACTTCGGGAAGCTCAGCGGCATCCTTGCTTTCCTCCAGAGCTTTAACATAATCAGCGATTTCAGAATCATCGGCAGCTAAATCGTTTACCTCACGCTCCCAACCATCCGCCCTGTCGGGCAGATCAGACAATGGAATATTGATGTCTAGAAACTCCTCTAAGGTATTGATGAGTGCAAGAGATGCTTTCGGTGAAGGCGCATTTGAAGCGTAATGTGGAACCGCCGCCCACAATGAGATCGCATCGATACCTCTTCTCATGCAACCGTCTTGAATGATTCCCAGAATTCCTGTCGGACCTTCGTACTTAGAAACAGAAACGCCTAAACGATTTGCTATAGATGGATGTGCGCCAGTTCCGGTTACAGAGATTGGCCGAGTATGAGGTGTATCAGCCAACAATGAACCAAGTGAAACAATCAAGGAAACTTCTAAATCATCAGCTAAATCCAGAAGATCCGAAGTAAAACTCTTCCATTTCATCGATGGCTCAACACCGGTAACAATCACTAAATCACGGTTCATGGATGGAATAGCCATTCCGAATACTTGAGTCGTAGGCCAGGTAATACTGCGAATTTCAGACTCATCAATTGATACAACTGGGCGATTGACCTGAAAATCGTAGTAGTCCTCAGATTCAACTTCAGCTATCAGTTCGGGAATAACGTCGTCATTCTTATCGCGCCAACCTGAAAGCAAGTGCTCAACCGCACCAGATGCCGCCTCTGCTGCATCATTCCATCCAGAAAACGCCACAATCATGATGGGTTCTCTTAGTAGTGGAATCTGATGAATCTCCATGAAAGCAACCTTAAGGTAACCTTGGGCAAATGAGTACACCTGCCAAGCGTCCGGGATTGCTTCGCCAAGCCTTGGCAACGCGTGTAGTTGTAGCAGATGGCGCAATGGGAACGATGCTCCAGGCGGCCAATCCAACTCTTGAGGATTTCCAGAATCATGAGGGTTGTAATGAAATTCTCAATGTAAGTCGCCCTGACATTGTCCGCTCGGTCCATGATGAATATCTGACCGCTGGGGTAGATGCAATCGAGACAAACACCTTTGGTGCGAACTGGTCCAACTTGGCCGATTACGGCATTGAAGATCGTATTTATGAGCTTGCTTTCGCAGGCGGAAAAATTGCACGCGAAGCTGCCGATTCTTTTTCCACGCAACAAAAGCCTCGCTTTGTTCTGGGATCCCTTGGGCCTGGGACCAAACTTCCAAGTCTTGGGCATACAACCTATGAAAATTTGAAGATCGCTTATTACACAGCGGCAAAAGGTTTAGCTGATTCCGGCTGTGATGCGTTGTTGGTTGAAACATCGCAGGATCTTCTGCAAGTAAAAGCAGCGGTCAATGGCTGTAGACAGGCCATCAGTGAAACTGAGCGCGATATTGTTTTGATCGCTCAAGTAACTGTTGAAACGACGGGCACAATGCTTTTGGGTTCTGAAATTGGCGCAGCGCTTAACACCTTGGAACCAATGGGGATCGATTTAATTGGTCTGAACTGTGCAACAGGACCTACAGAAATGTCTGAACATCTGCGTTACTTGAGCAAGAATTCCAAAGTAGCAATTTCGGTTATGCCGAATGCCGGCTTACCGGTGCTTGGAGCAAATGGTGCTTCATAGCCTCTGGGGCCAAGTGAATTAGCCGTTGCACTTGAAGGGTTCGTTGATGATTATGGAATTTCCCTGGTGGGTGGTTGTTGTGGAACCACTCCCGCACACCTAGCCGCCGTTGTTGAAAAAGTCAGCGGTAAAGCAATTGCAACCAGAACTCCAGAATTAGATCCTGGTGCTTCGTCTTTGTATCAATACGTTCCCTTCAGGCAGGACAAAACCTATTTAGCAATTGGTGAACGAACAAATGCAAATGGCTCTCGTGCTTTTAGAGATGCGTTGTTAGCTGAAGATTGGGAAAAATGTGTTGAGATCGCTCGAGATCAGATTCGAGATGGTGCTCATATGTTGGATCTTTCAGTTGACTATGTGGGGCGTGACGGTGCAGCTGACATGAGTCAATTGGCTTCACGGTTTGCTACTGCCAGCACACTTCCAATCGTTCTTGATTCTACTGAACCTGCAGTATTAAAAGCTGGCTTAGAACACTTAGGTGGACGTTGTGTCATTAACTCTGTCAACTACGAAGATGGCGATGGCCCAACATCTCGCTTCGCCAAAATCATGCCACTTGTTAAGGAACACGGTGCAAGTGTTGTAGCGCTGACAATTGATGAAGAAGGTCAAGCACGTGACGCCGAATGGAAGCTACGCATTGCGCGACGCTTAATTACCGATCTTCGTGATAACTGGGCAATGAATGTTGGCGATATCTTGATCGACTGTCTGACTTTCCCAATTGCTACCGGCCAAGAAGAAACTCGCAAAGATGGAATTGAAACCATTAATGCAATTCGACAACTTAAGGCTGAATTTCCAGAGGTACAAACCACTCTGGGTGTCAGTAATGTTTCCTTCGGACTTAATCCCGCAGCGCGCATTGTTCTTAATTCCGTATTCCTCAATGAATGCGTTCAAGCAGGACTCGATTCGGCAATCGTTCACCCATCAAAGATCACACCTATGGCTCGCATCGACGAGCGTCAGAAGCAGGTTGCACTAGATCTTGTCTACGATCGTCGAACTTTCGATGGCGAAGAATGCACTTACGACCCACTGCAAGAATTCTTGCAAATGTTTGATGGAGTTGAACTTGCGACCAGCAAAAATGCTCGCGCCGAAGCTCTGGCAGCGTTGCCTTTATATGAGCGACTTCAGCGCCGAATCATCGACGGCGAAAAAGTCGGACTAGACGATGACCTCAAAGAGGCCATGGCACTTGGAACTCCGCCGCTTGAGATCATCAACACGCATTTGCTGGAAGGCATGAAAATCGTGGGAGAGCTCTTCGGTAAGGGTGAAATGCAGCTTCCATTTGTTTTGCAAAGCGCCGAAGTAATGAAGACCGCGGTTGCCCAGCTAGAACCTTTCATGGAAAAGACTGGGGATGAAGGTCGCGGAACAATGCTGCTTGCAACGGTAAAGGGCGATGTTCACGATATCGGAAAAAACTTAGTTGATATTATTTTGACGAACAATGGTTATCGCGTTGTAAACATCGGTATCAAGCAAACAATTAATCAGATAATTGACGGAGCTCTTGAATCAAATGCGGATGCAATTGGCATGAGTGGTCTGTTGGTTAAATCAACGGTCATCATGAAAGAGAATTTGCAAGAAATTACCGCCCGAGGGTTAGATCAAAAATGGCCGATTGTTCTGGGTGGCGCGGCGCTTACTCGCGCATATGTTGAACAGGATCTAGCTGCGCTGTTTCCGGGTGAAGTCCGCTACGCACGAGATGCTTTCGAAGGTTTGCGATTAATGGATTCCATCATGGCGGTTAAGCGTGGTGAACCTGGTGCGGCCTTGCCGGCACTTCGTGAGCGCAAGGTGGCAAACACCCGTGTCAAAAGCGAAGATCTGCCAGTCGATACCCGACGCAGTGATGTCGCATTAGATATTGATATTCCAACCCCGCCATTTTTTGGTTCACGAGTTGTCAAGGGAATTCAACTTAGCGACTATGCGGGAATGTTGGATGAGCGAGCATTGTTCGTTGGTCAATGGGGGCTTAAGGGTAATCGCGGTGAATATGAGAACATGGTTGAAGCCGAAGGACGACCTCGCCTGCGTTCATTGCTCAACGAAGTCCAATCAAACGGATGGTTAAACGCGGCTGTAGTTTATGGTTACTTTCCTTGCTATAGCGAAGGTAATGACTTAGTCATCCTGCACCATGAAGGCGAAAACAAAGGTGAAGAACGAACGCGGTTTACTTTCCCACGACAAACACGTGACCGGCGTCTGTGCATTAGCGACTTCTTTGCTGCAAAGGATTCAGGCAAAAATGATGTTGTTGCTTTCCATGTTGTAACTATGGGTTCGACCGTCAGCGATGCTGCTGCAAAGCTCTTTGCTGCTAACAACTATCGCGAATACCTAGAACTCCATGGTCTTTCTGTTCAGTTAACTGAAAGCCTTGCCGAGCACTGGCACGCACGGATTCGCGAAGAGTTATCGGTAAAAAGTGATGATTCAAATGATTTGCAAGGAATTTTGGATCAGGGCTACCGTGGTTCTCGATATTCATTCGGATATCCAGCCTGTCCTGATCTTGAACAGCAAGTACAACTGTGTGAACTATTAGAACCGGGTCGCATCGGGGTCGAACTATCTGAGGAGTTCCAATTGCACCCAGAACAATCAACTTCTGCAATCATTGTGCATCACCCAGAAGCCAAGTATTTCAACGCAAACTAATGGACGTACTTTCGACATTCTTTGATGCCGTCTTTTTCGACATGGATGGCCTTTTGGTTGACTCAGAACCAGAATGGTTTCAATCCGAAATCGAAGTAACCCGTCCATTTGGCTACACCTGGACCGAAGAAGATCAGGTCGCATGCCTCGGGGGACCATTGTCTCGAGTCGGTAAATACATGCATGACAAATGTGATGGCGCGCAAACTCCTGAATCTTTCACACAAGCGTTAATCGATACGCAGTCATTAAAAATGCGAGGAAATACTCCCACCATGCCAGGCGCGCTTTCTTTAGTTCGAGAGCTTCAAGCAAATGGGGTTAAAACCGGCTTAGTTTCGGCCAGTCCACGAAATATTGTTGATGCAGTTCTAGATAACTTAGGACACGACCTGTTTCCATTTTCTATAAGTTCTGACGATGTAGAAAACACGAAACCTCATCCAGATTGCTATCTAAAAGCGGCAACTATGACTGACTCTAATATTCACAACTGTCTTGTTTTTGAAGATTCACTGACCGGAATGAAGGCGGCTACTTCAAGTGGAGCCTATTTGATCGCAGTTCCACATCTAGTAACGATTGAGGAATCAAGCAAAGTCAGGGTTATCGCATCACTTGAACAGTTGAATTTCGGCAAATTGCGGCAGTTGTTTAGTAATTTTTCTACCGCAATTTAATCGTTATGGGCAGGGCAAATCTTCTTGAAGTAACACCAATCGCATAACCTAGAAGGCTTAGGCGGCCAATACTCTTTCTCGATCGAAATGAAAATTTCTTTGGCAACCCGTCGCAATACTTTTTCAACGGATTCAACCTCTACCTGTGTTGGGTTGCTCTTCACAACTCGACCATCGCCCAGATAAATCAGTTGCAACAACCGGGGGAGAACACCTGTGTTTTTCCAGTAAAGGAGCGCATAAACTCTTAATTGGAATAACGCTTTCTCTTCCCAACCTGGTTTTGGAGATTTTCCTGTTTTGTAATCAACAATACGAACTTCACCGGTCGGTGCGATATCCAAACGATCAACATATCCATGCAGGTAGACATTGGTATCAAAATCATTTTCTAGATGCATCTCACGATGTGTAGCTTCAAAGGTGGATGGATTTTCCAGAGTGAAGTAGGTAGTGAGCAACGATGCAGCCCGGTCTAGCCATTCCTTCTCGTTTGTAACCATCTCGATAAGTTCTGGTTTGTCGGCTAATTGTGCACTCCATCTAGATGGCAGTAGATCGATTGCTGTCTGTGGTGTTCGCTCTGTGTTTGGATACTCAAAGAGATCTTGCAAAACCGTGTGCACCAAGGTTCCGCGTTCAGCATCCAATGAAGGCGGTTCAGGCAACTTGTCTATCTTGCGGTATTTATAGAGCTGCGGACAGTTCTCGTACTCACTAACCGCGCTGGGCGATAGCCGAAGATTGTTTGCATCATTCACCTGGCCGAAGATACTCGTACTTCACGCCAGATTTTCGCCTAAGATGCTCCCGTGTCTAATCTTGGGTATTTCGGAGCCGGCGATCGCATTCAATTAACCGATCCAAAGGGAAAGCTATACAGCTTTACAATCACGCCCGGAAAAGAGTGGCACACACATAAAGGCTGGATTACCCACGATGAATTGATCGGAATGCCAGAAGGATCAGTGGTCAGCACGACCGCCGGTTTGAAGTTCACCGCCTTCAAACCTTTGTTAGCTGATTACGTTTTAACGATGCCACGCGGTGCAACAATCGTTTATCCAAAAGATGCTGCGATGATCGTTGGCGTTGCAGATATTTATCCAGGAGCACGAGTCCTTGAAGCTGGTGTTGGAAGTGGTGCTCTGACGATTTCGCTGCTGCGATCAACTGGGCCAACAGGCACAGTCCATTCGGTGGAACGCAGGCAAGACTTTGCCGACAACGCTCGTTCAAACGTGGATGCCTACTTTGAAACCGCGCCGGAAAACTGGTCGCTAACTGTTGGAGATCTGCAAGATCAAAGTTTTGATTCCGAATACGACCGCGTTGTTTTGGACATGCTCGCTCCTTGGGAATGCATTGATATCTCAGCCCGTGCGTTACGCCCCGGTGGAGTTTTCTTGGCTTACGTCGCGACAACAACTCAATTGTCTGCGACTGCAGAAGCTCTGAAGGAAGATGGTCGTTTTACTGAACCTGAAAGTTCAGAAACACTTGTTCGCGGTTGGCACCACGAAGGCCTGGCCGTTCGTCCTCAACAGAGAATGATTGGACACACTGGATTTCTCATCCAAAGCCGCAGAATGGCCCCTGGTGTTGAAGTTCTAGCACGTCGACGACGTCCAGCGAAGGGTGCATACGGTGTCTCGGAAGATTGAGCGATTAATCAATCTAACTATCGCCCTGCTTGCAACAAAGAGATACCTTACAAAGTCAGAAATATTTAGTTCGGTCGAAGGATACGAAGGATCTCCGGAAACTAAAGAAAGAATGTTTGAACGAGATAAAGATGATCTACGTTCACTTGGAATTGAAATCGAAGTAGGAAGTTTTGATCCTCTCTTTAATGATGAGGCTGGCTACAAAATCAAGCAAGAAAAGTACCAATTCGAACTTGGCGATATCTCGTCTACGGAGGTGTCACTTCTTTCGTTAGCCGCAGAGGCTTGGCAAGAAGCATCTTTTGGAGATGCTGCACAGAAAGCCCTTTTGAAACTTCGTTCTATTGGCATTCCAAGTGATGAGTTATCAATTCCTGGAAATGTTCATAAACTCAATGACGGCGGACAAGACTTATCATTGATCACCAGAGCAATAGCTCAAGCTCAACTTCTTACTTTCGCCTATGTAGATACGACGATGAACATCCAATCTCGCAAAGTGGTGCCTATTGCACTATCAACTCGTAATGGATTTTGGTATGTATCGGGTGTGGATCAAGAAATCCAGGAGATACGAACCTTTCGCGTAGATCGTATCTCTGGGGCTATTGAATCAAGTGATGGGCCGGATGACTTTGAAACTCCAGCTGGATTTGATCCCAGCAAAACTTTTTCAGAGTCGGTACACACTGATTATGCGTTGATTGACGTGCGAGTAGGAAAGGCGGCTTCGCTACGTGCTTTAGCCATCTCAACGAAATCCCTGGGGGAGTGGGAGCAAATCAAGATTCCGATTCTGAATCTCAATTCCTTGTGTTCGATGGTTTTATGGCATGGTCCCGATGCCTTCGTACAGGAACCAGCCGCCTTGAAAGATCTTGTCATTGAACACCTAGAAGCCCTGGTGAGAAATCATGGCTAAGAAATTTTCAGCACCCCTTGAACGTACTGCGCGTCTGCTCGATCTTGTGCCGTATATCAATTCCCATCAAGGGATCTCGCTGAAAGAGCTCGCTGCTGTCTTTAATGTCTCCACGGCGCAGATGACTAGTGATCTCACTACTTTGTGGATGTGCGGACTTCCTGGTTACACACCTCTGGAACTAATGGATTTAGATTTCGAGTCTGGTTTTGTGACTATTCACAATGCAGAAACACTTTCTAAGCCTCGTTCGATTACCTTTGATGAAGGCGTGGCTCTAATTCTTGGATTAGATTTACTGCGTTCAGCTATTTCACCTGATCGAGATGATCTCTTTGAAGGAATCGATCTATTGTCAAAACGTTTGGCTGAATTGATTCAACTTCCATCAGCGTTATCTGCAACTTCAATTATCAATCAGGCAGTCTCTACCGCAATTACTGAAGCGTTGAAGTCCAGATCTGCTCTAGACATTACATATCACTCTTTGTACCGCGATGAGATTGGAAGCAGAATTATTCTTCCGATCGAAATAGTCGAAAGTGATGGTCAGAATTACTTAAGTTCATACTGCTACACAGCCTCCGATTTTAGGCAGTTTCGCATAGACCGAATTCAGAAAGCATCGGTTCGAGCGGTGCCGCAAGATGCTCCAAAGCCTTCGGTTCAACAATCACGTTATTCCTGCACGATCAAAGTTTTAGAGCCAACCCGAGAAATCGCCGAAAGGTTCAAACAAAGTGAACTTCCGATTAATTTTGAGTTTGATTTCCAAACGTATTCGGTTCAGTGGATCGAGCGATCAGTAATGGCCTCTGGAAGTGCTATTGGCTTGCAGTCACCCCCGGATGTAAGAAAATCAATCGCGGAGTTGGCTCAATCGATGCTGGATCGTTACAAAGCAGGCTGAGATCGCCTACCCATTCAAAGGGATCTGATGTAACCTAGGCTCAAATATTAGCCAAGGAGTTAACGTTATGAATTTGGGTCCAAGAGAGATCGTCATCCTTCTCATAGTTGTACTTGTTTTGTTCGGTGCGAAGCGTCTACCGGATTCAGCTCGCTCACTTGGTCGCTCTATGCGCATTTTCAAGAGCGAAATGAAGGAAATGAAGGCTGATGACACCGTGATCGAAGAAGACGGCAAAACCGAGAAATAAATAAATGGCATCTGTTAATGAAGCACGGATG
>JACCDK011425516.1_pt1 | contig 14400 bp, 9 predicted proteins | sample 7445871 | NCBI WGS metagenome assembly JACCDK01 (sample SAMN15323436, study PRJNA562643) | freshwater metagenome | isolation source: river surface water | place: USA:Blue River Watershed | collected 2017-08-15 | reverse complement strand
GTTGCAAGAACTGCGACTGGCAGGGCTTTATCGGCGATGTTGACCTAGTCCAGGGCGAGTGGTTCGCACTAGTCGTTGACCGGGAGCGTGAGCGATTCGTAGCTGGCGCCTTTTATCACGCAGGGCGACCGGACTCGGCTCTCACCCTGAGGCACGGTATCGCCGAATTCCAGCAGGGCTTCACAACCCAGTGGTTAGACGAGCAAATCGCTTCTTGTAAAGAGCCAAGTTTTTGGCTTGGCGAGCGCGGAGAGATTATGTCTGGAGCTTTAGAGGAAATCCTGCTCCGCTATCCAACACTTACTGAAGAGGTTATGGAGTTTGCTAGGTTCAGAAAATTGGCAGCTCTTCCAGCCTTCGGCTAAAACCGAGCGTTAAACAGCTCTGCAGACTTGTGACTCGCGGTCGGCCCTCTTCGTTTCCTGATTGTGATTCCTCGTCAATCACAGGAGTGCTTGCTCAGATGAGTCGCCATAATTGAACGTAAGGCTAGTGAGCAGCGATTGGCCAGAAAGAAAGATGGGGAATCTCGTTGTCCGATAATTGGATTAAGAATCAAGCTCTTCCTGCGGTTGTTATCTCCACATTCAGCATTGGTTTACGTCGAATAGATCGTGACAACTATGTCAAAGAACTGAGCGCGGCTGGCTGGACACAATCTGCTATTGGCCTGGCTGCGAAACTCTCACGAGAGAGGGTTCGCCAAATCCTCCTCAGCCCCGAATTCAAGGTAACCGGATTTGTGGTGCCGAAGCCGCCTAGGAAGCTGGAGCGCTCCAAGATTGAAGGTATAGAACCGGACGCAGACACCCTGCATCGCCTGCTGGAGCTACAACCATTAGCCCGCCAAGTCCGCTCTAACAGCCCCACATACCGTTCGGAAGCCGAGGAATACACAAGACTTCTCGCCAAGGCTCATCTCGAAGGAGGTGTCACGCTTTACAGACTCGCTAAGAGGCTCGGCGTTACACATGGGGCAATTAGATTTCGTCTCGTGCGCTACGGCTATTTGCAGACAACGGGCAAAAGTAAGAGTTATAAACGAGTAAACGAAAAGAATCGAGTTGATTGATGACTACCAATTTCATATACCAGGTTTCCCTTCCACCAAACAATATCCCTGAGCCCCGAAGGCTCTCGCAGGACTTGTTGAACTTCCTTTCGGAAGGTCAACAAGGAGTATCGGAAGGAGAGAAAATCGGCACTGAGACGTATTTTGGGCTTTTCTTGCAAGAGAGTGACGATTCAAGTTCTGAAACGGGACCGGGTCTATTGGTCACCGAAGACGATTTGTATCGGCTCGCCAATGCAACAGAGTTTCAAGTGTCGAGTTGGGGGGCCGGAAGAGAGGAAAACTATCTTGATTTCAAGGGAAGCCCTCCGTATAGCCAAAAGCTGGCGACGCTGCTACCCCCGGGTCATCCTTACAGACAGGCTCACGACATATTTGACAGCGTCGACGACAAAGTCAGGTGGCTCATCGCGGACCCAGACCTTGAGGCTGATGAGAGATCGTTAGTTGAAAAGACCCTCCTGGAGGCAGATTCTGTAAACAGGGCGTCGAACTGGTTAATCTTGATCGAGCAGTTTCGCAGTCTGGCTTGGGGTTGGAGTGCCATGCGAACGGCCATCATGAGGGCTGTGGATTTCGAAGGGGACGCCTTTATCGACTCACTACACCCTCGAGAGGCGGGCGTCGTGCGATCGGTGGCCGGAGGAATGTCTACACAGGAAATAGCAGAGAAATTTGGTGTTGACAACCAACGCATTGTTCAGATTTACACACAGGCTGGCGAGAAGATCCGCAAACGGTTTGAGCCAATCATCGATGAAATGCAAAATTTCATTGAAAAGAAGGGCGTTGTTGAACTGCAGCAATTAGCCGGGGTTGCCAAAGATTTTGATACGCATTACAGGACCCCGTGGCACTTCACGCGCCTACTACTTTTGTTTTGTTCTGGAAAAACGCTCACCACGAGAGATGGAAGGACCTACGTTTTTTCCAATCAATGCGCACTTGGACTTACCACGCTCTAGGAGGAGGCTCTCTGAATTATCAAAGTGGGAAGCAAAGACCGAACCGAGAACCACGCATAGTCTGGGTCCTTTGGCTGCGCAGTTGCCAGGAGCACAATAGTCTCTATTGAGAATCTAGTGAAGTTTTCAATAGACACAAAAATGTCTGACCCCTGACATAGCTTTTCCCTACAAAAGAGCAAGGGAGAGCAATTGAACAAGAAGTCACTAACCTCAATTCGTAAGTCAAGAACAATGCACCTCATAGACATCGAGAATCTATGTATGGCGGCAAACCCAACCCTGGAAATGGTGGCTGAGGCGCGACGTACTTACCTGGAGCTGGTGCAGCCAGGCGAGAACGATCAGTTTCTTGTGGCCGTTAGTTCGCGTCACAACCTGGCAGCCGCAGCGTTTGGCTGGGCAGGCGCTGTCCTGAAGTGTCGAGAGGGTCACGATGGTGCAGATTGCTTGCTCGCTGAGGCCATGCTTGACGGGCGCCTAGAGGATCGCTTCGACAAGATTGTGGTCGCAAGCGGCGATGGAGGCCTGGCTCCTTTCGTTCAGAAAATGACCAAGCTTCTAAAGAACGTGCTTGTAGTATCCCAGCCCACTGCTATTGCATTTGCCATGCGAATGACGGGGGCAAACGTCCAGTACCTCAAGCCTGAGTTAGTGCTGGCGGCATAGGTGATGCTTTCCATGAAAGCCAAGCAACGACCTTGGCGAATTGTGACCCGAATCACAGCCCTGATATTTACGCTCAAAGCCCAATAACTCGAACATCTTTACTATCCTGACCTGAGTCTTAGAGTGAAAGAAACCATGCCCCAAACCAATTCAGATTCGAATGTTTTTAGTTACGTTGATCTATTTGCTGGCTGCGGTGGTTTCTCGCTTGGTTTGGAAAGCGTAGGCGGGAAGCTCGTTTTCGCAATCGAACGGAGCCCCATGGCTGCAGAAACGTTCATGCGAAATTTAATTCAGCCCGAAATGACCGATTCCGGATGGAAGAGCCACCTGGCCAAATCACTCGGTGAACAAGCCAGTGCCAAAATGGTGGTTGAAGACATTAGATTGGCAAAGCAGAGTTCTGAAGTAGTGAGTAGGTTGAAGCGCGCCGAAATTGATCTTCTGGTTGGCGGCCCTCCTTGCCAGGGCTTTAGCCTTGCTGGCCGAAGGAAATCTGAAGACGAGAGAAACTCGTTAGCGTGGGATTTTTTGGATCTCGTTGAAATCTCGAATCCAAAAATCGTTGTCATTGAAAACGTGCTCGGCATGAACAGCAGGTTTGCCAATCAGGATGCGGGCACTGAATCTGTGTTCGGACAACTGTCATTGGCACTATCAAGTATTGGCCACGGATACACAGTTCAGAAATTGCAATTGAACAGCCTTCATTTTGGGGCCGCCCAGCGAAGGGAACGACTTTTTGTATTGGGCCTAAGGTCAGATATTGCAAGTCAATTGAACATAACCACTTCAGGAAGGATTTGGAAATCAGATTTCTTAGATTTGATTGAAGATAGACCGACCTTAGCGCCGATGCCTGTCACTGCGGCCAAAGATTCTCCTACAGTCAAAGATGCCATTGGAGATTTAGCCGGCGTTGCCAAGGTTAGCCAGTACGTCAAGTTGCTTCAAAATGGTGCCTTTTGGAACCTGAGAGAGCAGGAAAAACTGTCAAATCATGTGGCTAGAAGACATGGCGAAAGAGCTAAAACTAAGTTCGAACTTTACGGAATCCTCTCGTTAAATAATCTGGATCCGATTTTGATGCGAGCAGGTTTGGGTGAAAAGTTAGAGGCCAAACGATTGAAGGAATTGGATCGGGCAAAAAAAATAACAAAGTTTCCCCTTTACAGATCCAGTGGAGAAGTACTTGCCTCCACGTTTGACGGGCTTGAATCTCTCTTAGAGGAGTTCAAAACGAAGAAGCACTCTCAACGAGTTCTTTCACTCGATTCAACTCCGCCCACCGTCATCACTTCACCAGACGATTATCTTCACCCAATCGATTCGAGAGCGTTGACAGTGAGAGAACTAGCAAGATTCCAAGGATTCAGCGATCACTTCGTTTTTTATTCCAAGGAAACTACTGGCGGACTCAAGCGCAGAACTGAAGTTCCTCAGTACTCACAGGTTGGAAATGCCGTCTCGCCGTTCGTGAGCAGAGCGATAGGGCTGCTAGTTGGCCGACTGATTCAATTGCATAAGCAGAAATTCGATTAGGCTGAGTTTGGGAGCGGGGGGTATGTTTTCAAGACTGGCGAAGCTTTACGATCAAGCAACAGGTGGCGCACGTGTTGCGGCCGACCCAAACAATCCATTAGATGATTTTTGGCCGCGCACCCTTGATGCTGCAGGTGTGAATCTTGCTGAACATTGGTTCAAAATCGCCAAGGAGAATAAGGAACAAGTTTTCTATTTTCTAGTGGGGGGACCGGGCGGAGGCAAGTCCCACGTATCCTCGCGTCTCGTTAGCGAGTTAAGTGAAGTGAGCATTCGTCACGGAGGATTAGCCCACAGGTCTCACCTCTATTCATATGGCGAGTCCCAGTTGTTATTGGTGAATGATGCGACTATCTCAGACGACCAAGGAACTCTCTCCTCGCTAGCTTCAGAAATCTCAGAATGCCTGGCCAATGGGAGGAGCCTCATCGCTTGCGTCAACCGGGGTATTCTCATAGAAGAGCTGGCGTTTCAAACTGATGATGCTGAACAGGCAGCGGAGGTTTTACGGTGGATTGCGGGAACCAGTGCCGGCGAAGCAACCGCATCAATTAACACCACCTCCTCTAGCGACTACCTAAAATTGGGAGCCCTCGAAGTACCGAGTCTTGGCAAGGTAAAGCTTTGCGTTTCGTACGTGGATGTGTGCTCCCTTTTTGAAAAGCGTCCCAATGTTGCGGCGGATCTTTCAGTCTCTGACTCAGGCTTAGAGCAGTTCAACATGCCCGACTACCGTCTAACCAAACTCGCAAAGAGGGCTGGTTTGAAGACTGAAGAGGTCTCAGGAAATGATCTTGTTCATAAAGCAGTGCTCGCCACTCTTGGCGATGGGAGCTGGGAGGGAGTAGACCTAGCCGTCAATCCCATAGAGGCAAATCTGAGGAACTTGTCGGACGAGCGCTTAATTGGGTCCTTGGGCACGATCATCCGGTCAGCTGAAATCTACTCTGGACAACGATTCACTTATCGAGAGATTTGGGGCTTGATCGCGAGATCAATTATCGGAGAGCTGACCACGCAGGCAAACAGCAAAGATTTGATGGCTAAACTTGCTGATTTGCAACCGCACGATGGTGACCCAGCCATGCGCTTCAGGCATATTCAACGCCTTTCAGAGTACAGATTCCATCAGTCACTCTTCGCAGTCAGGGATGGAAAAACCATCGCCGAATCACCTAACTCAAATCCAATCACTAAATTGTTAGCCCTAGTGGACCCAATTAGAGACAGCCAGTTGGGGACCTTTGATCCCGATTCAGAGAGTTCGGGATGGGTAACACCTATTTTGGATGCTTTTTCTAGTTCATACGCCGCTGGGTCACCTTTGGAATCGATCCTCGCCCAAGTGGGTAAGAACTCCAAAGATTTGTTTCCTATCGCTGTAACTAAATTTGAGCACCAGCTAGACGAGGCATTCTTAGGTTTTATGGCAGATTCGACCCTGAAAGATTGGGAGAGAACAGAAGTTGTGCGCTGGTACTCAACTTATTTATCCCGACTCTACGCTGTCTCAAACGGCATCTCGGCTTTTAGAGAACATGTTGGAAGCTGGATTCAAGCCTGGCTAGCGGCTCCAACCATTCCAGCGGAGCTAGAGAATCAACTGCTCACTCTTTTAAGGCCGAGAAGATCCGGCACTCGAGACGAGAACTCTTACATTCCGGTATTTGAAAGTCGAACCACGTCAATCACTTCCGCGGTTACGCAACCCAAACTAGCTGCCCGCCTGAATGATGTAAAGATTTCGAGCCGGAGATCAGGGGACTCAATCATTTTGAACCTTAGAGAGCATGGTCAAGATGTTGCTGATTTGCTTCTGGATTTTTCAATTCTCCGAGACGCTCTCGTTTGCACAGGAGACGATGTAGGCGTTTCCGATATGTCTGCCGTGAACACTCCCCGGCTGGAGCGACTGAGAGCTGCGAGTCTGACTCCCGCGATGATGACCAAAGCCGCGCCGCTCAGCATTCTTCATGGGTTGCAGGTAGAGCAGGTGGTGGTGTCTGATGAATAAAGAATTCAAAGCAAGTGATTTATTCTTACCTCTTCCAAGGCCAGAGTATGTGGCATTGCCTGAAGGTTTCATTTCTGCCTTGGCATGGGCAGCTCTGGAAGTTAAGGGTCTGGAGCTGGAGACCGCTGCTGGTAAGAAAGTAGGACTTCGGTACAAAATTTCGAGTGGCGAACTTTCAACCAAGACTGTGGAGTTTCGAGAAACCGCACCCGAAGGGGAAGCGCTTGTGGGCCTGTTGGAAATTCTGGAGCAGCATGGAATTCAAGAATTAGGGAACAAGAACCTTTTGGCCGAGTCCGTAGTGCTCAGTATTAAGGGCACGTCAGCGGCCAAAAGCAAGTTTTCGCCTGCAAGCCCGCTGAGTCCTGCGCTCGCATTGCTACAAAACAACGTTGGACTAATGGGTAAAAGAAATCCCCCAGATATTGCTCGCATTTTTGACGTCATTTACTCTCTCGGCAGAGGTGGTAAGCCTGAGGCCAGTGTGGCAAAACTGTGGCTTGAAGCGAGCAAACTGAGGCTCCAAAACGACGCCCTGCTGCGGGCCATTGATTCTTCCTTCGCTCAGGTGGTCTGGAAAGGCGGAATCTCGGAAGTCGCAGTCGAGCCGATAGCGCTGAACACGCAAATGTCGAGCCTTCTAGCTGACACCCCGTTTGGCTGGTTTGCTGACACATGGGACAAGGTCACATCTGATGAGTGGGTGATGTGCCTCCCTGCGAGAGTGTGGGTTGACTGGGCAACAGGAATCCTGCGCACGGCTTATGCCATGTCCTACTTGTGGGAATCATCCTGGTATGAAGCATTAGGGCGATCATTGTTATTGAGCGACGAACCAAGCGACGAATTTGTCGAAGGCGTGGTCAAGACAATGGAACCTCCCCTAGTTTGGCGCGGAGGTGATGCTCCGGCAGAGATTCGTGACGTCTCCTCCAAGCTCAAGTGGAGATGCGACAAGGCCGTGAAAATCCGCATGGTGATTGAGAAGTGGGCCAAAGACAACGACTGGATGGATGCGCCTATCGCAGATTTTGTAAACGCCTTCCGTGGGGACCCCAAGGCTTTACTAGATTTACAGGAAGCACTTACTCCTTCTAAAGAGGCCGTAACTGGCTCTGCGGACAACCTCTGGGAGGCCATCAGATACTCGCTCAAATCAAGAGATGCAACTGACTACTACGGGTTTTTGGAAAACTCGGGCACAAGGTATCTTTTCCCGGCGCCTGGCATTGAGTGGGGGGCCATGTTCGCAAGCCTTTCGGCAAAACGAGCGGGTCTCGAAACCAACTTGGGCGAAGTAGCATCGTTTCTAGCAAGATCCGGAACGCAGCCTCAAACAAAAGAGTTGCTTGCCTTGCTCGAGCAAACGGGGCTCGCTCGAGGGAGCGCAGACGCTGACTTAGCGGTTGCTGTTGAAGCAGCTTTCAAGCCCGGGATGGTGACCAAATGACAATTTTCTTTAGAGCACTGGGCAAAGCATTATCTTCTGTGGATGGATTGCGATCCGCATACCTTCCCTCTAGCCTTGGACTTGCGAACGCTCTGGTAATCGCCGAGTCCGCTAATTCCGCAAGAAAGGCCAGTCTCGCTGAGCCATATGCGGTCGTGGTTTGCCCTTCTGGTCATCAGGACAGCTCGTCACCGCTGGCAATCCAATTGAATGAAACCATTAGATACAGACTCGGAAACAGGTTGTTTGTCTTCCTAGACAGTTCCCGAGCCCTCGCATCCATTGATAAAAGCATTCATGTTTTGATGTCCGACAGCTACCCTGATACCGCGCAAAGTCCGGTAGATCTGGATACACTCGCGAATCTAATCTCGGAGGAAGTTTTTTCGGAATGTAATTTAGACATCTACTCCGACCCGCGTTTCGTTTTGCAGAAGTTCATTAGAAGCTTGCTCTCTACGCTCGCCGAACTGCACAAATTCACGAATTCTGGGGCCGCAAATGACTGGAACGTGGATTGGTTCCGCCATGTTAGCGCGGGCGTTGAGAACCTAACTAAGATTTTGCTGCAAAACGAGTCTCTCGAATTGTCGCATTCAGAGGTAATCGAGTGTTTCTCTTATGCGGCATTCGGACTTCCAAAACCTAAAGTCGGGACTTTCCTCAAGAATAGAGAGTCTGGAATTCACCAGGAATTTGAAACAGCGCGAGCGGGTTTTTGGAAAGATGAAAGCCAAGTAGAGGTAACCCTTGAGCACTTGAGGCAGAAGTATGGGTTATCGGAACCACATCCAGTCGCTGCGGTAAGCTGGTCTAGTCTAGATCGGGCCGTTGCGTCTCATGACAATTTCCTTCTAGCGCTTCTGGATTTGGCATCGAATTACGATGGCGGCTTCACAACTTTTAGCAAGTTTCTCGAAGAGGACTTTTTTCACCCTCTTCCGCCGAATGTCGGAGGAGAATTGCTGGTTAGCAATGTGGCCTCAGGTGAACTTTGGACCGTCCCTTACATTGGTCAGGCTAACAAACTTGGATTTGTCCTTTTGGAGAGCGAGGAGCTCGATTCGGATGGAAGTTGCAGGTTTGAGTCGGATCTCGTGCATGTGAAAGTACCAACTTTGCAGCCAATATCCAAGGATGATCTTGAAACGAGCTCCCTCAAGTTATCAATTTCCAAGATTAAGAACCTTGAATTTCATGGAAACCGAGTCCTTGTTGACGGGTCTCTAATGCTGGAAGGCAGGTTTCTTCTCGGGCCAATTAAGCCCCCTTACAAGTTCATCAATAAACCCGCTGCACTTTCGCTGAAGCTAGGGCCGGGCGATTCTCTGCTGGGCAAGATTGATGAGCGAGCCACAGGATCCATTTTGCTGCTTCCAAATTTGGGGTCAGGACTGTTGTTGGCCGAAGTGAACGCCAGCAATAAGTATTCAAAACTGACATATTTGGGCCCAGTTGGCTCTCCCGATGATGATGGCAGTTATCGACATGAGTTAGCGAATCCCGAGAAGCAGCATTTGTTTCTTTCCTGGACGAGCCCCTTCTTTATTGAGGGAAATCAGATCCCACCTGCGGAAGGATTGTCGGAAATTTTCGCCGCCAAATTGAATATCAATTCAAGTTTGGATATGGAGATTTCTCAGGACATTTTCAAAATAGAGACACCGGTTACTGAACTTAGAATCGAGTCGCCTATTCATGCGGCGGCGAAGAAAGCCTTGTTGACCAGAGAAGAAAGTAGTCTTGAAAATCAACAGTCGCTGTTTGGCCGGCTTGAAACGGCAATGAGCCGCATAATACAAACTGGACGCTGGCGCAACAGCCATCTGCACATGGTTCTGCCGAGCGATTCTGATCTGGAATTCGGCGAACTTTCTGAAATTGCAGCTAAGCCCTTAGTTATCTCGAGCGATTCGACTTATCACGCCTGGAGCTCAGTAACGAACTTCTCTGTTGATTCAGATTTTCAAAAATCAGCTCAAGTCAAGGAATTTCAAGATAGTTTCGACGGCTTGGATGTCCCTGCTGAATTGGTTCGAAGGTTGTCCAATGCAGGCGATGCTCCAGAATGGGTCTCAAGGACCTCGTGGGCACATTTGTGGTCCGCTAAGCGTGACTCCTTAGAACGGTACTTGAGAGCGTTTGAAGCTATGGTCAAGGCTGCCCGACTAACAAAAGACCCTGACACTATTTTTTGGGCTTCGTACCCCTTCTCGGTCAGCGTCTGGAACACTTTGACAACAGGTAAGCTTGCAGCAGTATTACTTAGCCCGCTGCACCCATTGCGGCTCGGTTGGTTGGCGTCAACGGAGTGGACACTTAGGAATGGAGACCAAAGCGAAGCGCTAGCCGGAGCCGTAGAGGGGTGGAATCTTCCCTCAGTGGGGCCTGCGCTCACGATAAATGGCAGCACCCTCGCAATTCCTTGCGACTCGGGATTCGGCCAGCTCTTTTTAGGATGGTCAGTCATGACCTCAACTTCTAGTGAGGAGTTTGAGGGGCCAAGGATTCCATCGAGGATCGCAGGCGTTGCCGCTCCAGGGGGAGGTGCGTCTGGACTAAATAAATCTTCCGCTACATCAGCATTACATGACTATAGGAGAATCAATCCTCAAGTCACTACCATGACAATCGATCTCGCCGCTTCCACAGAAACACCTAGGTTGCGAGAGCTAGACGAATCCGTGCTCCAAAGCATTTCCCATTGGGCGGGCAAGGAGAAGTTTGAGGTTCCTGGGGGCATTAGAATCTGGGATTCCTTGAATCGTCTCGGACCCTCTCCAGTAGACGAAGTTCTTGGTGTTGCTGGAAAAATGTCAGGTGCGCCTTTAGCCTGGACTAGATACCAGCATGTCAACGGCCAGACTAAAAAATGTAACGTGCGTTTCCTTCAGGATTCAGGAATAAAGGTTTCTGTTATTAGGAGCGAGTCTGTCGACAATGCCATGACTTTAGGCACGGTCGGTGAAATTCCTCTAAGGCGCTTCGAGATGTTTAATGGGTTGTCCTCTAAGGCTGGGCAGTCTGAAAGTTTGCCCGCCTTAGGCAACACGTCGATTCAGAGTCCATACAACGAGGCTCTCAGTACATTTGAGAATTCTGGCTCGACACCACCAGTTGTTAGAAGCCAGGTGTTCAGAGCATTGCTCGTCGACAGCAACGCCGAATGGACAGTGTCTGGAGAGTCGATTGTCAGTCCTAGTGGCATCGCAAGCCTATTAACAGGTGATTCGACCTCGCAGATGTTGTGGGAATGGAGGCCGCCTTTCTTCGATACGAGAGGAGACTTCTCTCTCGAAAAGAGGCCTTTTATCTCGGTTGCGAGAATCCCGGATAGCTTCAAAAAGCAGGTCTCAGACCTAATCGAGAAAGCGGAATCTCGCGCTCCAAAGCCGGAGGAAATCGATTTGGTCTTGAGTAATTTGGGAAGTCGCGGAGTCGGCTTGTCGTCATTGATAAGCATGGGTGGCACACATGCTGCCGGGGCCCTAGGGTTCCATCTTGCGCTCAAGTTGCTAGACCAACTCAAAGAACCTGACGCGCACAGTTTCATAATGCCGATCGATGCATGTGATTCTTTCTTGCGGGTGCTGTCAACGGAAGCAGACGCCATAGAGCTTCGAAAACGAGCGGATCTTTTAATTCTGACAGTGGGCCAAGATGGCCTCACGCTAACCCCCGTGGAGATAAAGTTTTACGGGCTTTCATCAAGTTTAGACTCTCACCCTAAACTGCCCACACCAGGGGACGGCGCACTTACCGAAGCCTTGACGCAGGCCTTCGAAACAAAAGCCCTTCTAGATTTGGTGGTTTCAAAGTGGAGTTCCATAGTCCAGGATTCGAACTCAGCGTCAAAGGCTCTTTGGCTAAACGCACTTGGGGCACTCTTGGAAGCTTCCGTCAAGCTAAGTCCGTTGAAAATTGACAATCCCAGCTATCTGGTCGAAAACCTCAGCAAGCTCTTACAGGGAAAAATGAAAATTGGCACCGGTAAACCTTTGGTGACTTTCTTCACAATGAATGGTGTTTCGGGCGATGGAAAGTTGGCAGAAGCTCACAAGGTAAGCGACGAAAACGGAGATTGGGGACTCCTGAGCATAAATACCGCCGAGGCTTTCCGAAGAGTCAAATCGAATTCTATTGATCAGAACTGGATAGATGCAGCGAGGTGGTGCACAAGTTCCGACAGCAATGTGGCCAGTTTGCCCCAGGTAATCAAGGAAACAAAGGCCCTAGGGGGCGAGAGCCAAGAGAAGTCGAACGGCAAGAATGTCGAGCCTGAAGCCACATTTCCCAATGCAACAGATGTTGAAAATGAAGATCGAGCCGATGTAGGGGCTTTATCCGTGGTGCCAACTCCTGCCAACGAAACCAACCTGATTGATTGGGCTAACACCTATCCCGAAGCCGATGGGGTCAGAGTCATAGTTGGAAGCAGGGGTGATGGCAACCAAATTGAGGTTGCGGATTACTGGCCGGCCAACACCGAGCTGACCCAAATGAACATTGGAGTTGTCGGGGATCTAGGAACCGGAAAAACACAATTTCTACGCTCTTTGGTGACTCAAATCAGGCATTCGGCAAACAAAGTCCAGAAAACCCCGGTCAACTTCCTGATCTTTGACTACAAGCGGGATTATCGCGATGAGGCCTTCCTTGCCGCCGTTGATGGCAGGGTGTTGAGCCCCGATTCAGGTATCCCATTGAACGTTTTAGCGCTCACGGGTGAGTATTCCAAGAAGAAGGCTTACAAACGGGCCATGGCATTCTGCGATGTGTTGGACAAGATTTACTCTCAAGTCGGACCTGTTCAGAGAAATCAACTCACTCAGACTATCGTTGAACTCTTTGAGGCACATCCTCTGCACACGGCTCCTACTTTAAATCGAGTGGTTAGTGAATACAAAAAGGCCATCGGCAAAGACGACGCCGTCACTTCAATTCTCAATAAGTTTGTGCTTTCCGGTGTCTTTGTCGAGGACCAGAGCAAGTTGGAGACTTTTGAGGAGTTAATGGAGAACCGCGTCACAATCGTGTCTCTTAATGAATTGGGCGCAGATTCGGATACCAAGAACGCCCTTGTCGTCCTAATGCTTGACCTTTACTACGAGTACATGCTGACGTCTAGAAAGTGGCCTTTTGTTGGAGAGGACCCTCAAATAAGGACGTTGAATTCATTCTTACTTGTGGATGAAGCCACCAACATCATGAAGTATGACTTTCCAGTATTAAACAATCTTCTGTTGGAAGGTCGTGAATGGGGCTTTGGAGTGATTCTGGCTTCTCAGTACCTAAGCCATTTCAAGACTTCCAACAACAACTATGGCGAGCCGCTAAAAACTTGGGTTATTCATAAGGTACCTTCTGTCAAGCTCGCTGAGCTTGTGCAACTGGGACTGTCTGGAGCAGGCGATGAGGCCGTTAAGCAAGTTGCAAAATTAAAGGTTCATCAGGTTATCTACGACTCTTTAGGTTTCTCGGCTGCAACCTACGAAGGTTTACCATTTTACCGGCTTGGGTCTCCAACGTATGATTCGCAGATTAACCCAACGAAAGACGAATCCTGAGCAATTTCCATAGGGGAAGGTGATGAAATATCAAGCTGGCGAGATTTACTTCGTTCGTGAGCAGGACCGGGACGGAAAGTTGACTCAATTTGTGAAGATTGGTTTAGTCAAGTCTCCCAGGACTAGCGAAGATCGATTGATTGAGCATCAAACTGGAAACCCGAGAAGATTGATCATTCCTGAAGGTCACATTGTTCGTACTGAAGCCGTCAGTTTGGTAGAAGCTCAACTTCATCGTCGTTTCGCTACTGATCGCATCGGCGGGGAATGGTTTACGTTCTCTGACGAGAAGAAGCTCGAGGTAGCAATTGCAGCGTCCAAGGCCTTGGCATCCGAGGTGGGGCAAGCAACACCTTTGCTTCTCGAAGCGGACTCGTTGGAGTCCCACGCGTCCAACCAGACCATTATTCCGGCAAGTGAGTTTGCTCTTGAGCAGGTGCGAATCTTTGCAAGTGCCAAAGAGCAGGAAAAAGCCGCTAAAGCCCTGAATTCCGAAATAAAGGGCTTGCTCACTAAAGTTGCAAAAGCTGGTGGCGACCTGGGAACAGCGGCGACAATTCAAAGTAAGACTTTCAAGGCCAAGTTTGACGAAGCTACGTTCTTGAGGGACTATCCAGACGTTGCTCAACAGTATTTCGTTGACAAAGCAGGGTGGTCCCAACGGTTCGACATCAAATACAAACTTCCTAAAGATTTTGCGCTACAAGAAGACTTCTCAGCCCAGCTTGATGAGATTCGTGACCTTCTCCCTCGGGGGGAAACTAAGGTTTCAGCTATTGATCTTGAAGAGCCGCTGTTGCGCCTAACTCAGTTGGAAGCAATTGTCGATTGGGACCAAACAATCTCGAAAGCCAAGCTGAAAATTGAGTGCGGTGTCAATGAGGGCATCGAAGGAGTCTGCACCTGGAAGCGAGAGGCCAACTCGAAGTCCTATTTTGACTCCAACAAACTGTTTGAAGCAGACTACGATCTTTACTCCCAATATGTCCTTGACGAGACAACCAAGCAGTATGTGGTCCCATCGAAGGGCTCAAAGCGCAAGTAGAGCGAAGCGCTGCGGAGTCGAAACATAAAATTTCTTCCCTCAAAAAACTCCAATTGACCCCTGGGTTCTGTGTATC
>JACCDK011446900.1_pt1 | contig 14424 bp, 15 predicted proteins | sample 7445871 | NCBI WGS metagenome assembly JACCDK01 (sample SAMN15323436, study PRJNA562643) | freshwater metagenome | isolation source: river surface water | place: USA:Blue River Watershed | collected 2017-08-15 | reverse complement strand
GAGCTAGTTTTGTGTTGGCATCTTTCCAGTAAGGTTCCCAATCTTTTCCTTCTCGTGCGGCCCATTCTTTGGTAGAAGAAATATAACCAATAGGCGCGTCAAACCAAACGTATAATTTTTTCCCTTCGGCACCTGCTACCGGAACATCAATTCCCCAATCCAAATCACGCGTAACCGCTCTCGGTTCTAAACCGCCATCAACCCACGATTTTACTTGTCCGTAGACATTGGGTTTCCAATCGTTTTTATGGCCTTCTAAAATCCATTCTCTTAAAAAGGATTCGTATCGATTTAAAGGCAAAAACCAGTGTTTTGTTGCTTTTAAAATAGGGGTTTCACCGGTAATAGTCGATTTTGGATGAATTAAATCGGTGGCATTTAACGTCGAACCACATTTTTCACATTGATCGCCGTATGCTTCAGGGTTGTCGCATTTTGGACAAGTACCCGTTACAAAACGATCTGCTAAAAATTGGTCTGCTTTTGCATCGTATAATTGTTCGGTTGTTTCTTCAATGAAATCACCGTTATCGTATAGTTTTTTGAAAAAATCCGAAGCCGTTTTGTGATGAATTTCGGATGAAGTTCTCGAATAATTATCAAATGATATTCCAAAATCTAGAAACGATTGCCGAATAATTCCGTCATATTTATCGATTACTTGTTGTGGCGTAATGCCTTCTTTTTTGGCTTTCATGGAAATTGCGACTCCGTGTTCATCGCTCCCGCAAATGAAGGCAACATCTTTTCCTTGTAAGCGTAAATAACGTGCATAAATATCGGAAGGCACATAAACACCTGCTAAATGACCAATGTGAATAGGACCATTTGTATAAGGTAAAGCAGCTGTTATGGTATATCGTTTGGTTTCGTTTTGAGTTGAATTTTCAATCATTGTAATCAATTATTTGGACAAAAATAATTCATTTGCAAGGAATAGCCGAATTTTTATGATCAAATTCCTTATTTTTGAATACTTATTTTTAAGATAGTTATGATTATACCACCCTATTTAAAAAGTGGCGATACTGTTGCCATAGTTTGTACGGCTCGAAAATTTTCTGCTGATGATGCAAAACCAGCGATTGCATTATTGGAATCCTGGGGTTTAAAGGTGCAGTTGGGCGACACTATTGGATTAAACAATTGCCAGTTAGGCGGCACCGATGCCGAAAGAATTGCCGATTTTCAAGCTATGATGGACGCTGATCACATCAAGGCAATTTGGTGTGCTCGTGGCGGGTATGGCACGGTTAGAATCATTGATGCCTTAGATTTTACTAATTTTAAGCAGCATCCCAAATGGATTGTCGGATTTTCGGATGTTACGGTATTGCACAGTCAATTAAATGTGGAGCGGATAGCTAGTTTGCATGCCATTATGCCTTTTACTGTACCTAAAGCACCAGAAGCCGTAAAAGAAACACTTCGTAAAGCTTTATTTGGTGAACAAATTACCTATATCATTCCTAAGAAAGCTTATGATATTCCCGGTAAAGCAACAGGAGAATTGGTTGGTGGAAACATATCAATTTTGTATAGTTTGCTCGGTTCAAAATCGGCTATTGCTACCCAAGACAAAATCTTATTTATAGAAGATTTAGATGAGTATCTGTATCATATTGATCGAATGATGTATAATTTAAAACGTAATGGCTATTTTGAACAAGTGAAAGGAATTGTAGTAGGGAGTATGACAGACATGCACGATAACGAGATTCCTTTTGGTCAAAGTGAGGTACAAATCATTACTGAAATTGCAAAACAATACGATATCCCTATTGTATTTGAATTTCCTGCAGGACATCAAACGGATAATCGGACTTTGATTTTAGGCAAACAAGTAGATTTTGAAGTAAATGAAAAAGAAATCAAATTAAAATTTGATTAAACAACAATATAAAAATCCCAAATCCCTATCTTGAAACTTACTTTTGGAATTTGGAATTTTATTTTCGGAATTTTAAGTATGGCAGAACACAATGATTTAGGAAAACTTGGAGAACAAATGGCCGTTGATTTTTTGATCAAAAAAGGGTATACCATTCTTGAAACCAATTGGTTTTTTGACAAAGCCGAAATTGATATTATTGCTCAAAAAGGGACAGTATTAGCGGTAGTTGAAGTTAAAACGAGATCCTCATTGTCTTTTGGTTTGCCGCAAGATTTTGTGAAACCAAAGAAAATCCAACTTTTAGTGAAAGCTATTAACGAATATGTCCATCGGAAATCCCTAAATGTTGACGTTCGATTTGACATCATTGCCATTCATAAAGAAGCTTCAAATTTTGGGCTGGAACATATCGAAGATGCCTTTCATTATTTTTAATGTTATATTTGTAACAAAATGTTTTATTTGGTATATTTGTCCCCTACAATTTAAATAAACCAAACATGAACACGATATCTTCCGTAGTAGAACAATACATAAAATCAAAGCCCTTTTTATTGAGCTCGCTTGCACAAGGAATCATTAATTTGACTTCTTTATCTCGAATCATGATGCCAGAAATTGCTTTGCATTTGGGCAAAGACGTAAAGCAAGGTGCCGTAGTTATGTCATTGAAAAGATTGTCGGAAGAATTGGATTTCAAAATCAATCATAAAACAACTAAAGTCTTAAAAAATATTGGCGAAATTACAGTTCGCTCCTCGTTAACCGACTACACTTTTGTACTTTCGGACACTCTTTTAGAAAATCAAGCCAAATTATTGACAGAAATCAACAAGTTACAGGATATTTTTTATACGTCATCGCGCGGAGTCAATGAAACCAATATCGTCACAAGTGCTTCAATTTCGGCCATTATTGAATCCCTATTTAAAGCCGAAAAATTGACCCATAAAATTGAAAACTTATCTTCAATTACGGTAAAGTTACCACAAGAAAATATTTCTACACCTGGCGTATATTACTATATTTTTCAACGTTTGGCCTGGGAGGGCATCATCATACATGAAGTTATTTCTACTACAAACGAGTTTACTATTATTGTGAGTGACGATCAAATTGACATAGCCTTTAAAGTGATTAAGGGACTAAAAAACGTTTTTGATTAACAAAAAAGACTTATTTTTTTTCACTTCAAAAAAAGAAACGTATTTTTACCATTCTGTTGATACTAAAAACACCTTTTAGTAGTTTAAACAAAAACGTTTTTACTTTGAAAAGCACAATATTAAAATATATTTTAGCAATTGGTAGTGTACTTTTTTTGATAGCTTGTTCTGTTAAAAAAGATAAATTCATCAATCGAAATTTCCATGCAGTAACTACAGAATACAATGTTTTGTATAACGGAAATATTGCATTAGAAAAGGGGTTGACAGAATTACAAACCACCTATCAAGATAACTTTTGGGACATACTGCCAATCGAACGAGTTTCGGGTAGTGAAGCTATTCCAAGCAAAGAGAAAACCAAAAATCAAAACTTTGAAAAAGCCGAAGAAAAAGCGGTAAAAGCCATACAGAATCATTCCATGAATATTGGAGGGGTTGAAAAAAATCCGCAAATGGATGAAGCCTATTTGCTATTGGCTAAAGCCCGTTATTATGACAATCGAATCATACCATCTTTAGAGGCTCTTAATTATATTTTATATAAATATCCGTTGAGTGATAGAATTTATCATGCCAAAGTATGGCGTGAAAAAGTAAACATACGTCTCGAAAACGATCAAATTGCGATCAAAAACTTAAAAAAACTGCTCGAGGATAATCAAATTGAAGGGCAAGATTTTGCCGATGCGCATGCTATGTTAACCCAAGCATATCTAAACATTCAAGCAAAAGACAGCGCCATTGTTACCTTAAAAAAAGCAATTCGAGCCACAAATAGTAAAGAAGAACAGGCGCGTTACGGGTTTATTTTAGGCCAATTGTATGAGAGCTTACACCATAACGATAGTGCATTTGCTGCTTTTGAAAGTGTCGTTCAAATGAAAAGAAATGCACCACGACGCTATGTAATTCAAGCAAAAATAAAACAAGCCCAACAGTTTGATTATAAAAAAGGGGACACATTGGTATTTGTTGAGGCCTTCCAAAAATTACTGGACGATCGCGAAAACCGGCCTTATTTAGATGTATTAAATCACCAAATGGGCGTGTTTTATGACCTGCAAAATAAAAATGCTTCAGCGATAAAATTTTATAATAAGTCGCTAAGAAAAGCTGCTAATGACAACTATTTAGTGGCCTCAAATTATAGAAATATGGCTGAAATTTATTTCAGAACCTCAAAATATATGTTTGCAGGGAAATATTATGACAGTACGTTGGTAAAATTAAAAGAACGCACAAGAGAGTATCGGAAAATCAAAAAGAAAAGACTCAATCTTGACGATGTAATTAAATACGAGACCATAGCCCAACAAAACGACAGCATACTAGCCATAGCAGCATTAGATGAGACCAGCCAACAACGCTATTATGAAGATTATATTGATAAACTTAAAAAGTCAGACGATCAAAAAGCCAAGTTAGCGGCTTCAAAAGCCGAGAAGGACGCTAATATTATGGCTAACAGTAATGCCGGTGGGAATAATCTAGTAAAGCAAGACAAAGACAAGCTTTTAGGAGCAAAAACGCCTTCGGTATCGGATAAAAATCCTGGCTTATTTGATATGGGCGACGACACAAAAGGCAGCTTTTATTTTTACAATACCACTACAGTAGCCTATGGAAAAAAAGAATTCAGAGGCAAGTGGGGCAAACGCAGTTTAAAAGACAATTGGAGATGGTCTATGGATGCAAATAATGATGCAGTGGCTGCCGATGAAGAAAAGGAAAAGGAACAAGAAGCAGAAAAAAAATCGGATGCTGTTGTAAAAACCGAAGACCCAAAATATACCGTTGCTTATTATGTAAAACAACTGCCCACAGCAACCAAAATTATAGACAGTTTGGCTACAGCGCGTAATTTTGCATACTATCAATTAGGGCTTATTTATAAAGAAAAGTTCAAAGAAAATGAGTTAGCGGCCTCACGTTTGGAACAATTGCTAAAAAACAATCCTGAAGAGCGATTGGTGCTTCCGGCTAAGTACAATTTGTATAAAATTTATCAAATAATTGCTCCCGCAAAAGCCGAGCAAATGAAGGCGCAAATTTTGAGCGAGTATCCTACCAGTCGTTATGCCGAAATCATTAGAAACCCAAGTGTAGCAGTGACCGATGAAACCCATCCAGAATTGGCTTATAATGCCTTGTATAAAAGGGTAGAAAAAGGGGAATTGCGCGAAGTTTTTTCCGAAATAGACGATTTTATCCAACGTTTTACAGGAGAAGAGTCGGTGGCAAAATTTGAACTACTCAAAGCAAAACTTGTGGCTCGATTGGAAGGAATTGATGCGTATAAAAAAGCATTAAATTTTGTGGCATTAACATATCCAAATGTGGAAGAAGGCAAACAGGCCGAACAATTATTAGCATCGGATGTGCCAAAATTGGAAGCACTAACCTTTACAAAAGATGTGGGATCCGAATGGAAAATTATTTTCCCAAAAGCATTTCCTCATACGCAAGAAGTTAAAAATGTAACAGACAAAATTGAAAAATATATAAAGGATGCGAATGCTATAATGCTCAAATTGTCTTCGGATATTTATACCGTAACCGATGATTTTATTGTCATCCATGGATTTAGTTCAAAAGAATCGGCCAGAGCGATTTTGTCATTGTTGAAAGAATATAAAAATTACAAAATAAAAGATGCCGCCTATATTGTTTCTTCGGAAGACTATAAAATTATTCAAATGAAGAAACAATTTGAAGAATGGCTAAAATTATCGCAATAACAACTCAAAAACGCCTTAAATATGTTTGACAAAGTAAATAACCAAGATCATTTATTAGGAAAAACGAATAGGATAGTGGAAGGAACTGCTATTACTGGAGATATTAGTACAAGAGCAGACTTTAGACTGGATGGTATATTGACAGGAAATTTTACTTCGGAAGGAAAAATTGTAATCGGACCAACGGGCGCAGTTTTGGGAGATATCGTATGCAAAAGCATCGATATTGAAGGAAAATTTTCAGGTAAATTGCAAGCGGAAGGGATGTTAAATGTCAAATCAAATGCTCATATTACAGGTGAAGTAATCGTAGGGAAACTTGCAGTAGAGCCTGGAGCAACTTTTGAAGCCAGCTGTGAGATGAGAAATTTATAATTTCGAATCCAACGAATTCAAAAAGAAAATAGTTTATAATGAGTTAAATGAGAAATTTATAATTTCGAATCCAACGAATTCAAAAGAAAATAGTAAGGCACGAGTTACATAAATCAATTTAAGATTCAAAATTAATGGCTAACAATAAAAAGCAAAACAACAAATGGCTAGCCTTAATAAATATCCCTATTCAAATGGGGATTGTGATTTTTGCGTTTTCTTATTTTGGCAAATGGTTGGATGAAAAATACGGGATGCTAAACCTTATTTATTCAAAAACACTAACAATAGTGGGTGTTTTCCTGGCCCTTTATAATGTAATCCGACAAGTCAAACAAATAAATAATGATGAATAAGTTTTTGGTTTATTTCCAATTATTGATAGTAGCGGCACTTTTCTTTGCTCTGCATTTATTGCTTTTTCAGTCCCCATCGTTACAAGACAAAAAGGAGGGCTTTTATTATTCCATTCCGCAATTGTATGGGATGTTTTTCATACTCGCTGCGGTGGTGTTGGCCGTCGTCCAAAAAAGTGCTAAAAAAAATTTTGACAGCACGGGAATGGTTTTTATGATTGCTACCAGTATAAAGGCAGGTATTGCCTATTTTTTAGTACGCCCTTTGCTTCATCTGCAGCCAAATAAAATAGAAAAAATCAATTTTTTTGCTGTTTTTGTTCTTTTTCTTCTGTTGGAAACTCTTTTTACTGCAAAAATTTTGAATAAAAAATAGTCAAAAAAACGCAATAATATAATTTGGATTATAAAGAAAAAATGTACCTTTGCACCAAATTTTATAAACCTCATTGTTTAAGTTTACAAAAGATATGGTGATTTCAAAAAAACCACTCCAGTTTATACTTGCAGTAGCAATGGCATTAATGCCATTTGTTGGTCTTGCAAATCCATCAAATGATTCAACAAATGTTGAGGCACATGCTGCTCCAAAAGCAACAGAAGATGCGCACGAAGAAGCACATGGACATGCCGAACCAACAGATATAAAATCGCAGGTAAAATCCTTTACAAAACACCACGTTTTAGACGCTCACGATTTTTATTTATTTTCGGATAATAAAGAAGGAAAGCACTATGCTAGTTTTCCACTACCTGTAATTTTATGGGATAATGGTTTTCAGGTTTTTTCTTCTTCAAAATTTCATCACGGTGAAAGTGTAGCCGAATCAAACGGCAACTTTTATGTATTAAACCATCATGATGGTAAAATATACAAAACAGATGAAAAAGGAACTATTCATGAAGACGAGAAAACGGGTCATCCATCTAATGTGAGACCTATCGATTTTTCAATAACAAAAAACGTGTTGTTTATTTTCATTACTGCAGTATTGATGTTGTTTGTTTTCATACGTTTGGCAAAATCGTATGCTAAGAATGGCGGAATTGCTACAGGTGCAGCTCGAATTTTTGAACCTTTAGTGGTTTACATTCGCGATGAGATTGCGATCCCAAATATCGGTGAAAAAAATTACAAGAAATACATGAGTTATTTATTAACGATCTTTTTCTTCATCTTATTTTTAAATATTTTCGGATTAACACCACTAGGAGTAAATGTAACGGGTAATTTAACCATTACGTTTTCATTAGCCATATTGACCTTTTTAATTACAAATTTAACAGCCAATAAAAACTACTGGGGACACATTTTTTGGATGCCAGGAGTACCAAAATTAATGCGTTTGGTATTAGCGCCTATTGAGCTATTGGGTGTAATAATTAAGCCGTTCTCATTAATGATACGTTTGTATGCCAATATTTTTGCGGGTCACATCGTATTAATGAGTATTATAGGGTTGATGTTTATTTTTAAAAGTTGGATTGGAAGTACTTTGTCTTTTGGACTATCATTTGTGCTTTCAATTCTTGAAATATTAGTTGCTTTTTTACAAGCGTATATCTTCACCATGTTGTCGGCCTTATATTTTGGTTCGGCAAACGAAGAACACCATCACGAGGAAGCACATCATTAATGGCTATTGGCTGATGCCTTTTGCCTTATAAAAAAGAATGTTTAATTTTTAATATATATATTATGCAAATTCCAACTATTGTAGGAGCAGGATTAATTGTAATCGGAGCAGGTTTAGGTATTGGTAAAATTGGTGGTTCAGCAATGGACGCTATTGCTCGCCAACCAGAAGCTTCAGGAAAAATCCAAACAGCTATGCTTATTGCTGCTGCGTTAATTGAAGGTATTGGTTTCGCTGCTTTATTCGCTGCGTAATTAAAAACTAAAAACAATAGTTGCAACGGTTGGTTGTAACTATTGTTTTATCATTACAAAAAAAGTTTAAAATCATATATAATGGATAAATTAATAAATCAGTTTGAATTTGGATTATTCTTTTGGCAAGTACTTATATTTGTTGGATTGATTCTGTTATTAAAAAAATTCGCTTGGAAACCAATTCTTGATGCGGTTAACGATAGAGAAGAAGGAATTAAAAATGCTTTATTGGCAGCAGAAAATGCTAAAAAAGACATGCAAAACCTTAAAGCGGATAACGAAAAATTAGTAGCTGAAGCAAGAGCTGAAAGAGATTTAATGATCAAAGAAGCAAGAGAAATCAAAGAAAAAATGATTGCCGATGCTAAATCTGAAGCGCAAGCACAAGGTGAGAAAATGATTGATCAAGCCAAAGCATCAATCGAAAGCGAAAAAAATGCAGCAATGGCAGAATTGAAAAATCAAGTTTCTACTTTGTCATTAGAAATTGCTGAGAAATTGTTACAAGACGAATTATCTAACAAAGAAGCTCAAACTAAATTGGTTGAGAAAATGTTAGGTGATGCAAAATTAAACTAAGATCATGGCAGGAACTAGAGCAGCAATACGATACGCTAAAGCTATTTTAGACGTTGCAAAAGATAACAATAACGCAGCTGCTGTAAACGCAGACATGACTTCAATTGTAAATGCAATTAAAGACAGTGCCGAATTGAAAGAATTTTTGCACAGTCCGGTAGTGAAAGGAGAAATTAAATTTTCTTCTGTAACTGAAATTTTTGCTACTGCTCAAAAAGAAACAAAAAGCTTGTTTCAATTGCTTTTAGTGAATAAAAGATTTGAGTTGTTGCAAGATGTTGCCATTCAATATAATGCTTTGCATGATGAACTTAACGGAATTGAAACCGCGGTAGTAACTACTGCATTTCCAATCTCAACTGAGTTAGAAGCAAAAGTATTAGCAAAAATTGCAACTTTTTCAACTAAAAATATTACCATCCAAAACATTGTAGATCCAGCCATTATCGGTGGATTTATTTTGCGAATGGGTGACAAACAATACAATGCATCTGTGGCAAACAGATTGCAAAATTTAAAAAGAGAATTTAGTAATTAATATCCCATTAAAGATATATCACAATGGCTGAAATTAAACCTGCTGAAATATCAGCAATATTAAAACAACAATTATCAGGTTTTGAATCTGGTGCATCGTTAGAAGAAGTTGGAACAGTACTTCAAGTAGGAGACGGTATCGCTCGCGTTTACGGATTATCTAATGCTCAATATGGAGAGTTAGTTCAATTCGAGAACGGATTAGAAGCTATCGTATTGAACTTAGAAGAAGACAATGTTGGGGTGGTACTTTTAGGACCATCAACAGGAATCAAAGAAGGTTCAACCGTAAAAAGAACACAACGTATTGCTTCTCTTAAAGTAGGAGAACAAGTAGTAGGTCGTGTTGTAAATACATTAGGAGAACCAATTGATGGTAAAGGACCAATCGGTGGCGAATTATTTGAGATGCCAGTGGAAAGAAAAGCGCCTGGAGTTATCTTCCGTCAACCGGTAACTGAACCATTACAAACTGGAGTAAAAGCAGTAGATGCCATGATCCCAGTTGGTAGAGGTCAACGTGAGTTGGTTATTGGTGACCGTCAAACAGGTAAATCAACCGTTTGTATTGATACCATCTTAAATCAAAAAGAATTTTACGATGCAGGTCAACCTGTATTCTGTATATATGTTGCTATTGGACAAAAAGCGTCTACGGTAGCAGGAATCGCAAAAATGTTAGAAGAAAAAGGCGCAATGGCTTATACCGTTATTGTAGCTGCAAATGCTTCTGATCCAGCGCCAATGCAAGTATATGCTCCTATGGCAGGTGCTGCAATTGGAGAATATTTTAGAGATTCTGGTCGTCCAGCTTTAATTGTTTATGATGATTTATCGAAACAAGCAGTTGCGTACCGTGAGGTATCTTTATTATTAAGAAGACCACCAGGACGTGAGGCATATCCTGGAGACGTTTTCTACTTACACTCTCGTTTATTAGAAAGAGCGTGTAAAGTAATTAACAACGACGAAATCGCTAAAAACATGAACGATTTACCAGATTCTATCAAAGGAATCGTTAAAGGGGGTGGTTCGTTAACAGCGTTACCAATTATTGAAACACAAGCGGGTGACGTTTCTGCATACATCCCAACCAACGTAATTTCGATTACAGACGGACAAATTTTCTTAGATGGTGATTTATTCAACTCGGGAGTTCGTCCTGCAATTAACGTAGGTATTTCGGTATCGCGTGTTGGAGGTAATGCACAAATTAAATCCATGAAAAAAGTAGCAGGTACTTTAAAATTAGACCAAGCGCAGTTCCGTGAATTAGAAGCGTTTGCAAAATTTGGTTCTGACTTAGATGCGGTTACTTTAAACGTAATTGAAAAAGGAAAAAGAAACGTTGAAATCTTAAAACAAGGTTTAAACTCTCCTTTTACCGTTGAAGATCAGGTGGCTATCATTTATGCAGGTTCTAAAAACTTGTTAAGAAACGTACCCGTTGATAAAGTTAAAGAATTTGAAAAAGATTTCTTAGAATACTTAAACGCAAAACACAGAGATACATTAGACGCGCTTAAAGCAGGTAAGTTTGATGACAACATCACTGACGTTTTAGAAAAAGTAGCGAAAGAAATTTCAGCAAAATATAATTAATAACAATTTGAGAATTTGAGAATTTGAAGATGGATTAATTCATTTTCAAATTTTCAAATTTCCTAATTTCCAAATTAACATGGCCAACTTAAAGGAAATACGTAATAGGATTACTTCTGTTTCATCTACGATGCAAATTACATCGGCGATGAAAATGGTTTCTGCTGCAAAATTAAAAAAAGCGCAAGATGCTATTACAGCGATGCGCCCCTATGCAGAAAAACTAACCGAACTATTACAAAACTTAAGTGCAACGCTAGAAGGAGAAGTGGGCGGTGCTTTTACAGCTCAAAGAGAAGTAAAAAAAGTACTTATCGTGGCAATTACTTCAAACAGAGGTTTGTGTGGTGCGTTTAATACCAATGTAATTAAACAAGCAAAAGCAGTTGCTGATACGTATGCTGGAAAACAAGTGGATATTTTTGCTATTGGTAAAAAAGGAAACGATGTGTTGCGTAAAACAAACAACGTAATCGGAGTTAACAATGTTATTTTTGACAAATTAACGTTTGAAAATGCTTCTGATATTGCACAAGAATTAATGGATAAATTTGTAGCAGGGGATTACGACAAAATCGAAATCGTGTACAACGAATTTAAAAATGCAGCAACTCAAATTGTAAGAACACAACAGTTTTTACCTTTAGCTCCAATTGTGGGTGGCGAAGTGGTTGCTTCTGATTATATTTTTGAACCTTCTAAAGAAGAAATTGTGTTGACTTTGATTCCAAAATCATTAAAAACACAATTGTACAAATCCATTAGAGATTCATTTGCAGCAGAACACGGAGCGCGTATGACCGCGATGCACAAAGCAACCGATAACGCTACAGAATTAAGAGACCAATTAAAATTAACCTACAACAAAGCGCGTCAAGCAGCTATTACAAATGAAATCTTAGAGATCGTTGGTGGAGCAGAGGCGTTGAATAATTAATTTTAATTTACATATTTATAGGAAGTCCCGATTTACTCGGGACTTTTTTGTTTTATATTTGTAAGAATCTAATGAGTTCCAATGAAAAAAATATTTATTTACATCAAGGTATTATTAACAATAATTATAGTAAACAGTTGTACTTCAAAAAATGAAAAAGCCCTTGAAATTAAAATTCATAATTCTCAAATAAATAATACAATTCCAAGTAAGATACATTATGAAATTAAAAACACATCTGATAAGCATATTGCATTTTCACTATTTCCAGAAATCATTACACCTTTTTTAGGTGAATTTGAAGATAAATCAAATTCAAGATATTTATATTTAAAATATATAGTTTACAAAAATGCTAAACCAAGTAAAGACCTAATATCAGAAGTTAATGGAGATACTACTGAAACTAATTTGAGTAAGCAATTAAGATTAAAGTATCAATTTAAAATGAGTAGAAATTACATAAAAGATAATTTTATTTATTTAAAACCTTCTGAAACATTTAAAGGAACTTTTATATACCCAAATAAAGATGTTACAATGTACTCTACAGATGAGAAATGTAAATATGGGTTTCAATTAATATTAGAAATAGATAGTTTAGAGGTTTCTAAATATTTAACAAAAGATGATAAAAAACAGTTGAATGATAAAAATATAAAATTATTTAACGGTAAAATTAAATCAAACATTGTTCCTTTAATTGTAAAAGAATAAGCTTCATAACCTTAGAAATAAATTGATCATTGTTACTTTAATCAATTACAAATCAATAAACAATGAAATTAGTAGAATACCTTTTTTGGAAATTTTGGAAATCCCCGATGGCGCGGAATTGCATTCCGTTCCCGATGTATTCGGGACTTTTTTGTTTTAAATATCAGAAGAATAGTTTTTTTATTCATCTGAAATTAACAATTAATGCGCTGTCACATTAGTTGTATTTTAAAAATAAGTAAAAAAAAACACTTGCATAATATAGCAAGTGTTTAATTAATTTTATTTTACGAATAAGTCAAATAATAAAAAATATTAATTGAATACTGGACGTAACACCTTATTAACTCCATGAATTACCCCATTTGATGCTTGAATGTCAGCTTGGAATACTCTAGAGAGCGTATTAGAGGTATCTCTTATGTCTACAATGCCTGTACCAAGAATTACAGTTGTATTTTGTACAGGACTCGTTATCATAGGAATAACTTGGTTATTAGTCAATTGATTTGAACGGACATTTCCTGCAGTTGTCACATGATACTGTAATACTTTTGTAACCTGCTGTGCCGTAGCACCTACAGCAAATCCTGTTCCAGTAGTAGCTGCAGTAAAAGCTGCATTATTAGGAGCAAATAAAGTTGCTGGTGCACTAGCGGTTAAACCTGATAATGCATTTAATACGGCACTTTGATTTCCGAAAGTACCACCAGTACTCGTTACAACTGCCTGGAGTGTATCAAATTCAGGGTTAGCAACAACGTGATCAACTACAGTTGGGATACGAATTACCGCATTAACGATATGTATTACACCGTTACTTGCGTCAACATCAGCAGTAGTAACTTTTACACCGGTAGTTGCTGTTCCTCCATTAATAAATACATTTGACCCAGACTTTTGTACAAACATACTTATTGTTGGAGCATTTACAGATGAATTTATTGGGGATAATGTAGCAGCATAAGTTGCAGAAGGAATTGCAGTACTCATTATTTCTGAACCTATTACATGGTTTAATAAAATTGCCTTAAGCACAGCTTCGTTGACATTATTAACATTAACGCCACTTCCAAGTGAAGCGAAAAAAGTGTTGAACGCGTCATTTGTTGGAGCAAAAACAGTAAATTGCCCATTACCATCCAAAGTTGTTGCAAGGTTTGTACGATTAAGAGCAGTAACTAAAATTGATAAATTTGGATTAGCAACCGCAATCTCAGTAATTGTTTTCTGAGAATTGGTGTCCTCATTATCACATGATATTACTAAAGAACATAATACAACTAGTGAAATTTTTTTAAATAAGTTTTTCATATTTTTTTATTTTTTTGAATTAATAAAATCAAAGGTAAATGGTTTGTTTAATAAAATTAAAAATAAGTTAAACAAAAAATATTTAATTTTTAAATCATATATATAAAATAAAGTAATAATCATATAAAATAGCCCTGTAAAAAACCCCTATGGAGCGGAATTGCATTCCGTGCCCACAAACAAATTCTCAAAAACACTTCAATTCACAAAACCATTTTTTCGCATTTACTTTTATTGGTATATTTGTAAGTAACAAACTAATTTCCAATGAAAAAATATTGCTGTTTCTTCTTACTGCTTTTCACCTTTTTT
>JACCDK011166205.1_pt1 | contig 14427 bp, 7 predicted proteins | sample 7445871 | NCBI WGS metagenome assembly JACCDK01 (sample SAMN15323436, study PRJNA562643) | freshwater metagenome | isolation source: river surface water | place: USA:Blue River Watershed | collected 2017-08-15 | reverse complement strand
TTTGGATTTATGCCTCCGCTTAATGCATATACACGATAAAATTTGTACTTACCTGCATTTTGTGTTACAGAAAATACTTCATTAGGAATTGCATCCGTCGAAAAAGGAGATTCGATCGAATTGTTTGTTGTTGCATCGAATATGCTAGCAATATTCAAATCCGTCCAAGTGGTATTGTTATTGCACCCTTGTAATTTGAGAACAGAACCCGCATTGAATGGGCTATTTGTATTAATAAAACGAAGAACTATTTTTGAAATTTCAATTGAAATGGGAAATTCAAATTTATAAACTGTTTTTTCATCAATGGTATTGTTGGAAAGAAATTGAACAGCATATTGAGCAGTTCCAATTGCTATATCACCGTCTAACAATTTGGATGGAAAATTGTAGGAAGTACTCATTTGCAAATCCGAGGAAATGATAATTCCAGTTGAGCTTCTATTACCAGATATAAATTCTGAAGCACTATAAAAACAAGAAGCTGATTCTACTGCATCAATAACGCCGTCATTATCATCATCTAAATCCAATAAATCTGAAATGCCATCTGAGTCCGAATCAGCACATGTGCTAATATTTCTGCTTAAGGCATTAAAGGCGTAACCTGATATATAATTTTGAACTCCACTTTCTGTAGAAGTCTCTAATGTATTTATATATCCATTGGCACCAAAGTTTCCTGTAAACCTGAAATTAGAAGTAGTCGTGGTTGTCGCTCCTGATTCTAATGCATCACTACATCCATCTCCATCACTATCTAAATCAAGACGATTCGGAATATTATCATTATCAGTATCCTGATCAGTACACACAGGAGAAATTGCATTTGCACTCAATGAAATATTAGCATTCCATGTATTTGATGTCGGCCCAGTATTTTGAAATTGCAAATCTTGACTAGAAGCTGTGGCAGTAAATGTAATGCTTCTAGTCTCCCAACCACAACCTAGTGATGGAGTATATTGATCAATAATTGTTGTTCCTAATGTGATGGTAACTTGTCCCAAACCCACTCCAAGCGCAGCAAACTTTCCGTAATTGACTTCTAAAGAATATGATTTACCAGGTACTAAATTATTAAGTGTTGTTTTAAAGGCTTCTTGTGTATTTGAGAAAAAGCTCATCCAAGATGAATGACCATTTGGAGGTAGTGGAGCTGTACCTGAACAACCAACATTCCAGGGCCCATATACATGACCAGAAGCATCTGCAATATCAGGAGATGAAATAGATTTTGTCCATCCAGGAGGTGCTGTGTTTTCAGCTTTGACACCACCGTTTGTACCTGTAATTGTGACTATTTGATCACAACCCATCTCAAGAGCATCTAAAACTCCATCGTTATCGTCATCAAGATCAATTTGATCGCCAATACCATCATTATCTATATCTGCACAAGATTGGATAGTGATGAATTTAGTGGTTGTAAAAGTTCCTGGACAAGAAGATGATGATAAAGTGTAGGTAATTGTAGCTGTTCCGACTCCAATAGGGGTAACTACACCTGTGGTTGCATTTACATTTGCCACATTTGTATTCGAGCTTGTCCATGCGCCAGTGCGACCATTTAATTGAACATTAATAAGTGATAACGTGGCAGGATTATTTAGACATAAAATGGAAGGTCCTGTTATATTCCCTGCAAAAGGGGTTGGATTTAATATTGCACTACTACTTATGGTTGTACCGCAGCTATTAGTTAAAGTGCATCTATATTGATAATTATTTGCTAAAGCTGGGGAAGCGCTTAATCCTAAAGTCGCTGTATTCCAACCACTGTAATTAATACCTGTATGACCAGTAACCGTTGCTCCTGAAATATTTGTCCAGGTGGTACCTCTATTAGCACTTACCGCCCATTGATATGAAGTCACTGTGTTGGACGCGGCTACGGAAAATTGCGCTGCACCTGTATTACAATTATTTACATTTACTGGTTGTGCTGTAATTATTGGAGTAGGATTAATGGTTAGTAAAGCCGTGTTTGAGATATTAGTACAAGCGCTATTTGAAGCAACGATTCGATATAAATAACCATTTAAATTATTTGGAACTGGATTAATAGATAATGTACCGGTATTAAAACCAGAATAAGTTGTTCCTGCGTCTAAAGATGGCATAATTATTTGCCAGGTACTTCCATTATTCGTACTTCTTTCCCATTGTATAAGTGTTGCCGAATTTCCAACAACTGATGAAGTCATTGTTGTAGAAGTGGCCGAGGCGCATTGTAATTTATTGGCAAGTGTATAACTATTGATAGCATTTATTTCATGTAAAGCTGAGTTGCTTGTTACAGAACTACAATTATTTGACACGATACATCTGTATAAATAGCTGTTTGCAGACGTAGCTGTTGCAGTTACAGATAAGGAAGCAGTGTTAAATCCTGCAAATGTTTTACCCGTAAATGCTGGGTTAGATGCTCCTGTAATATTTGTCCAAGAACTACCAGCATTAGTACTTACTTGCCATTGATAAGTTGTCGCATCTGTTGCTGTTACTGAAAAAGTAGAGGTCGCAGTTCCGCATTGCACCAAAGGTTGAGGTTGATTGGTAATTATTACGGATGCATTCTGTGATACATTTACAGTTACTGGTACGCGTGTGGCAGAAGGACAAGAAAAATCAGCAGATCCAGCAATGGTTACCTTGAACCAACCGTCACCTGTGCTAGCGGGTTGAGAGGTCAAATTTCCAATTTGGCTTTGGCCCTGATATCCACCAGGAGCTCCTCCTTCTCCACCAGGACCTGCCCCAATTCCTCCTTTAATACCACCACCGCCAGCACCACCACCAGCTCCATCTCCAACCATGGTACCACCATTCGCACCAACAATGCTATTGATTGTTTGGCTATTAGCAAAAGCCATTCCAGGGCTACCATTACCAAATTGGCCAGCACCACCGCCACCACCGCCACCAGCTAGTATCCAACTGTTTAAAATGTTATCATTAGCATCCAATAGCTGAACCACAGTAGCAGCACCTCCTCCACCACCTCCTCCTGAACATCCTTCAAAACCAGAATCTCCACCTCTACCACCATGGTAACCCAACGCATTGAATCCTCCAAAGCCTCCAAAGACAATAATGGGATTTCTACACCCTCCCCCCATAGTTCCTTCTGAACCAATTGCAAATCTAAATTTCATACCTGGCGTAACAGTGATTGTCCCCGTGGCTCTAGCACCACCACCACCCCCTCCAGGCGCACCAGAATCTGTACCTCCTGAGCCTCCACCTCCGCCCTTAATATCTACCTCCATTGAACTAATACCTTGTGGAACTACCCAGGTTTGAACTTCTCTGCTAAATGCGAAAGACAATTGTTTAACAGCGCGTGTTTCAGCAAAATAAGTTTTTGTCGCACTAGGTTTTACGTTGATTGTTTGTCCTGAATTTGTAAATCCTATAGGAGTTCCACCTGTTGCAGACTCATACCAATAAATCACATTTGAAGCAGAGGTTGTAGCCGATAAATTGGAAGTAGAATTTGGATCCGAACAAATTATCGTTGGAGATGCAGTTACCGCAGTAGGTAAACTAGGAGCTGCAGTTACTGATAAATCAATTGGAGTGCTAGTTGTAGCACAATTAGCGAGTGATGAAGTAATCCTAACTGTATATTTTCCAGCCATAGCTGTTGTGGCTGATGTTACCGAATACGTAGGGGAAGTTGCCCCAGTAATTGGCGACCCGTTTCTTTGCCATTGATAGGATATAGTGCCCCCAGTTGGAGGAGTTGCGCTCACACTCATGCTAAATGGGTCGCCAGCGCAAATTGAAGTACTTGGTAAGGAAGGTTGCTGCGTAATTGTTGGTGCAGGGGTGATGGTATAAGGGCCTACCATGGAACTATTTGTTGAACAACCTTCCGCGTTCGTAACTCTTAGAAAAAGATAAAATGTACCTGATTGATCTGTAGGTAAATATCCCCCAACATTGTTTTGTCCGTCGATTGCAGAAGCACCTACATATGAATTACTTGTATTGCGAAACCATTGAAATGAAAATCCAGAGGAATTAGAACCAGCCATGCCTGAGATAAGAGGCATAAAAAATGCCGAGTTATAACTTTCACTATTTTGACAAAAGGTGCCTGAGCCAGAAGTAGGATATGGAGGCTGTCTGGAAAAAGTTGGTGGAGTTCCTATTTTAATGGTTGAAATAGATGTATAAGAATTACAATTTGAACCAGATGAAACAACTTTACACCGAAGTTGATGATTATTAAAAGTGCTAGCTGGATTTACTATAGTTAACGATGCCGTTTGTACACCTGAAAAAGTTCCATCGTTTTCTAAATTTACCCATGATATACCATTTGCACTTCTTTGCCATTGATAAATAACATTTGCACCTGACGCAGAAGCATTGGTTGTTATTGTTTGAGTTAAGCCAGTAGCACAAAATGAAACCAAAGTGGGTGGCATTTGAGTAATGGTTGCACCCGAACCAGAAGCTAAACTAGTAATTGATGTGTAAACCCCGTTGATTGATTTGTTATTATTATAGGTAGTAAAGCTGCTACTTGTTTCAATAACATTTCTAGAAACAACAGAGATGGAAACCTTGCATCGGAATTGCAGTGATTCAGAAGCCGCACTAAAACCTGAAACCTGTAAATCAGCTCTATTAAAATTTGAATAAGATAATCCAGGATCGAGCGTATTTGCATTTGCAGATGTAATTTCAATCCAAGTTCCTGAGGATCCGACCCTTCTTTCCCATGCAAAAGAAGTCATAGATGAATTACTAGAAGCCTGTAAATCAACGGAGATGATAGGAGAGGATGAACAATAGTTGGTAGTAGTTGGTAAATTTAATGCAGCAAAAAATGAAGGACCAAAAACACGTAATATAACTTCGTTACTATAAACAAAACAATTACTATTAGAAATCTTAACACGGTATTTAAATCCATCGAGAGCAGTTATTGAACCATTTGTATTAGAGAAATATAAAGTTGCAGCATTGAAACTAGAATAAGTAGTTCCAGCATCAAGAGAAGCAGTGATAGGAGTCCATGTAATTCCATTGTCATTACTCCTTTCCCATTGATATGATAAAGCACCACCTGTACTAGTAGCATAGACACTGAAATTATTGGTAGTTCCACTATACCCAGTCCATGCATCAAAACTAGTAGGCTGTCTTACAATTGTTATAGATGAACAATTTTGTTGAAAAGAGGAAGTAGAAATGAAGGTATTGGTTGAATAATTAGAAACATTTTTTAAATAATTTTCTAATGTATTTGCGTTCAAATAATTATTAAAAAATAAAAAAGAAAATATGAAAAATGTAAGTTTCTTTGAAATAAAATACGATTTCTTAATAATCATGTATGAATTTTTCAATACATACAAAAGTCAAGTTTTTTTAATGAATAGTTTTTAGAATAAAATCTAAAAATTGGTTTAAAAAATAGTAAAATCGATACTGATTTTAATAAACATGGAAGATTTATAGATTTAATTCTATAAATCTTCCATCTTAAAAATTAATTTAATTTCGGTTCCTTTATTTTCAAAGCTTTTAATTTGTATTTCTGCTTTCATCAGTTTTACTAAATGTCTAATTATTTGAAAGCCAATACCATTTCCTTTTTTATATTTAGGAAGTAGCTCAACTTCATCCTTACTAATTCCCGTAAGTAAATATTGAACCATCGAAGCATTCATGCCTACCCCAGAATCTATAATTTGTATTGTAAAATGATTATGGTATTGATTAAATTGAATTTTAATATATCCTTCTTTTGTTGACTTTATCCCATTGATTAAAATATTATACAATAAAACCCTTAATGAATCAGGCCATCCTTGAATTATAGTATCAGCTGGTATTGCATTCACTATTTGCACCTCAGGTAATTCTTTGAATGGTTCAACAAATTCAATTAAGTTTTGCACTAATTGATATAAATCAATTATTTGCGGTTTTGGCAAAGATTCAGTATTATCAAACTTGACCCAGTTAAGCATATTAGATGTGAGGTATTCTAATTCTTTGGATGTTTTTGCAATTTGAAGTATTGATTGTTTTATAGCATGTTCATCAATTTGATCTGCAGTATTTTTAGCAGTGATATGTAAATATTTTAGAGGTGTAAGGATATCATGATTCATAATGGCTATAACATGGTCCTTTGCTTGATTTCTTTTCTGCAAAAAACGGTTAATCTTGTTTAAAGAATTTGTTTTTATGGATACTTCAGTTTCCAAATCCTTTTGTCTTTTTTTATAAATCAAGGTTTTAAATTGAATAAATAGATACACTATAGCAAAAAATATTATGATATAAATTAAATATATCCAAGGATTCAAATACCATGGATAATTAATATAAAAATGATATTCAGTGTTTTCCCATTTTGAACTATAGGTACTTCTTATCCTTATATTTAAGGTGTGAGCTCCGTAACCAGGATTATCCAAAGTAATAAATGCAGATTTAATTTCAACAGGATTCCATATTGGCTGATTATCTAATCTATATTCAAACCTAATATTTTCTTGTGTCAACATACCAGAGATACCTAATTGAAAAATAATTTTTTGACTTTTAGGATTTAAATTGGCTAACTCATTAAATTGAATTGGTTTTTCATTAATTACAACTTGGTCTAGATAAACTTTTGGCAAGACTTGTAAATCTTGAATTGTATTCGGATTAAATTGAATTAATCCATCGATACCTGGAAAAGAAAAATCACCATTTTTTAATTGTATTGCACAAGGAGCACATCCTCCATTCATTTCTAAAATATCTATCCCCTCTAATTTACCAAAATACTTATAAATAATTTTTCCAGGTCCAATATCCCAAAAATCTATTAGTGATTGTTTGGGTGCCATAAATAAACCTTTATTTGTACTTGTCCATATTCTATTTTGATTGTCTTCTATGAAACAATGTGCATATTTTAAATATTGATTCTGATCTAAAGGTAATTGTTTTATAGTATCAGATTTATACATATAAATTCCACCACCATAAGTCCCTAATAAATAATAACCTCCAAGATTGTATATACTTCTAAAATTTGAATTGGTTTTATCTTTATAAATTCTTTTAAATTCATTGTTAGAAATATTGAATTTATAGAGTCCATCAGTAGTGGCAGCTAAAATTTGATTATTCCCAATATATGCAAGTTGATAAACAATGAAATTGAAAGGGGCTGTTCTAAATTTTAAAATTAACTTCCATGTGGTATTTGGCTCTTTCTTTATTATCCCATATTCATTGATGCCAAAAATAACTTGATTGACTTCAACAAAACCATTCCGATTTGCAAAAGGCCCCTTTGTTGATGAAATAATTTTATTATTTAATAAATCATACTCAACTATTCCATTTGTGTTTGTATAAAACAATCGATCATCTTTTGTTTTTAAAATATTTGTTTCGGATGGATTTTTGAACACCAATGGAGAGAATATTTTACTATTTCCATATACTTGACCTGTATTTATCTGTATATTTCCATTTGATAATTGAAATTGTGCATACGCTGATGTACTGATCCCTTCCGTTAAATTATTTGGTAAAACTCTTCTAAAATAACGCGGTCTTGCAACAATCACACCCCTGTTATCTGTTCCTAAATAAATTGTATTTGTAAGTTCATCTACTTGAATTTGTCTTATAAATTCAAATTTAGGTAACTGATCAGTTATTAAACTTAAAACAACTTTTGTCTTATCAAAACTTAAGGTATATAAATTTGTTCCTATTAAAGCATATACTACCTCATTTGGATTATTTTGAAAAATTTTAACAGCAGTAGTATTTTTATCAAATTTTAATGAAAAAGGTATATTTGAGAAATTAGATAATTCAACATCACCATTTGAAAGTGATTTAACTAGTTTGATTACCCCATCATTTTCTAGCAAGAAAAGCTTTTTTTCAAATACAAATCCTTGAGTTTTTAGATTTAAATTGACTAAAGTATCAATTGTATTATTTCTTATTACTTGTAATCTATCATCGGTTATAAAATAGATATAATTATTAATTTTAAAGTCATAGTAGTTTAATAAGTTTTTTCCGCCTTTAAATACTGTATTTTTAAGATTGTATTTATATTTTAAATATTCATATTGCCAGGATATTTTACTAACAGATGTATCAATTACAGCTCTATTTTCTTGAATTTTAAAAATAGACTCATCAATGAGTTTGCCAAATAAATTACCATTATTGGCTTTTTCAAAAAAGACAATTCTGTCATTCAATTTTTCATTGGACGAAATATTTCCGAAATCTTGAAAACTATGACCATTGTATCTTATAATTCCAGATTCTGTGGCAATCCATAAGAATCTATTTTTTGCATCAAACTGTAAGCCTTTTATTGCATTTGTAGGTAATCCATTCTCGGAATTAAGTCTTTCAAAAATATATTTCTGCTGGGCTATATTTTTTAATGGGCTCAAAAAGACCAAAAAAATTAGTATTGAAATACTATTTTTTTTAATAATTAATTTGATACACATGTGCCAATTGTAACAAGTGAGTAAATGAATCTGCTTTTACTTTTTCAAATATATTCGATTTAATTGTAGAAACAGTATTCATTTTTAAACCTAAAGAGGTAGCAATTTCTTTTGTTCTATAACCATTTAGTAAATAATGGAGTATTTCTAGCTCCCTTAATGCAAGAGTAGAAAAAGGATTAATAGATTCATCCAGTTTTTTCTTGAGATATAAAGGCTTATTTTTTACAAAAAGCTCTAATTGATAAAATATCTCTGACTCAGACGCACCCTTGTGTAAATAAGAATGAATATTATATTTATTAGCTATCTTACCATATACTTCAACGGGCTGCATGGAATGCACTAAAATTGATAAAGAAGGGTATTTAGAGTTAATATAATCAATTAATTCTAAGGAGTTGCCATCTGGCATGATGATATCCAAAATTAAATGCGTGTAATTTGAAATGCTAATTTGAGCTTTTAACTCTTCTATGGAATTAACAGTATCAATATTTTGAATTCGCATTTTATTTAAAATAGCTGTGAGGCCCATTTTCACAATACTATGATCATCCGCAATTAAAATTTTAGTTTCCATATGTATTATTTAAGTTGTTAATCTAGGTCTTGAAAAGTAAAATTGGATAAGAATTGATTATTATAGATTTTATTCTAGTTGAAAAATTATCGTTTAAAATTTTTAAAAGATTGTAATAATTCTCTTTTCAATGTATTTGGACTTATCTTTTTAGCTAATAAAATACCTTCTTTATCTATTAAAAAAAATAAGGGATTACTAAATGCATCGAATGCTCTTCTTATTTCAATATCATTATTAATAATAACATGTTCATAATTTAGATTCAATTGATGGGTCTGAATAAATCCTTTCCATTGATATAAAGGCATTTTTGGATCATTGCAAACAGCAAATTTACCAATTGTGACTAATAATTCTTTTTCAAGAACCTGAATAGTGCTATCCATTCTAGGGACTTCTGTTTTACAGTGTTCACAATTCGGATCAAAGAATATAAGTACAGTATAATTATAATTCTTAGTAAAAGTTAGTAAGTCCTTTTTAACCCCTAAAGTATCCTCTAATACAAGATTCATTACAGGTTGATTGATATGCTGTTTTTCTAATTGTACCAATTCATTGATAAAAGCTTGTTTATTATTCTTGTCTAAAAATGCACAAGTATTATTTTTTACATACTTATTGATTAAATAAGCATAAGCGCCGGTATTATTTTGAACTTCTCTGTTTTTGAAAACTTTTGTAAAATAATCAAATACATATGAATAGGCTCTATTTGTGCAGAGTAAGCTTTTAAATACTTCGTCCAAACCCTTTGTTAGTGAATCCCCATGTAAAGGATAAAAAGATAGATACTCAACCAATACCTGCCTCATAGAAGGTGTAAAAAAAAGTTTAGGCTCATTTAGATCAAACTTTTTTAAGAAAGATGCCCTAGCTAAATAATCTCTTTTATTAGGTATTTGTTCGTCTAATTTGTTGAGCGTGCTAAAATAGATATGAATTGCATCTGTAGATTTAAATCGTTTTAAATTTGATTTTCTAAAATCCATTAAAGAATCTGTCTTGACTTTAAAATAAGCCGCTTTTTGAGCTTGGTTAAATTTCTTGCCTATTTTTAATTCTAAAGCATAACTACTGTCATAGGTTGACAAACTACGCTCTAAACGCTGATAATCAAGAAAAACTTTATTCTTAGTGGTATTGATGGTAGCTGTATTTAAATAATCAGACCCTTTAATTTCTAATAAAACCGTGTCTTTGTCTTCTAAAATAAATTGAATTTTCTGCTTGGACTTTGGGAAATATATGAAGTAAATACCTCCAACTATGGACTTTGTATTTCTAATTGTTTGAATAGGCTTCGTAAGATCTAAAGTGTCTTTTGGAATAAAATTCCTTTCATCAAATAAACTGGTTCTGAAATAACCAATTGAATCTGAGGTATTTGTAGCTTTTACTTTTAGTACAAATTGTCCCTTTGTAACTAAAGGTAGCAATACAAAAAAATATAAAATGAGCCTTAGATGCATAGTCAGATTTATATAGCAAAAATATACTTGAATCCATAACAAGCGGATTAAATAGATTTTATTCTACTAAAGACGTAGTCTGAACAGATAAATCTAATATAGATATCGTTAAAATCTACTTAATTTTAGCAAAAGGTATTTCCCTTTGCACCCAATTAAACGTTTAGTATGTTTAAAATAACAGAAATCGTTAAAGATGGAATTCTAGAAATTCAGTTTTCTGGTCAAGTGACAGGACATAAATTTTATCAAATTATCTGTGCAAAAGGTAATGTACTTCATCAAGGTAAAATCACTGGTTTTACACAGAGAACATGTTTATTTATAGGAGATTTAAAAAAAGGAAATTACACTTTCAAATTAGATGAAACTGAATCAAAAGAATTTATAGTACAATAATCTTCTTGCTCATCTCTTGTTCCTTCTTTAGTCCACTTTTACTTTCATAATTAATTTTCGAATCCTGCCTTCTCCTATCATGGGCGCATGTACATCGTCTGGAAAATAAATTCCAAACTGACCAGGATGTAGTTTGAAAAAATGATCTGGTGCATCTTCAAAAAATAGCACATCTTTTTCCTTACTGTAATTGCCTCTTGGTTCAACACAAGAGCTTCTTGATTTCCAACCCACCGTTTCCACGCCGTTAAAACAAACCTGAATATCTATATAAGTATTGTGACATTCAAAATTAGCACATGAATCCAACATACTGACTGCCTCTTCGTCGGAAATGATTGCTAAAATATTTTGGCCGTCTACTTCTTTTTTCCCAACTGGCATGCCATCAAAATTAGTATTCATAATGTATTCAAATGCAGCACCGAACCGTGGATGCACTGATACGTATTTATTCAATTGATTTAATTCGTCAAGTATCATTATTTTTTCTTTTTGTTTTTATACTTCGGCGCAGTCGGCGCCGAAATACCTAGTTATCGATTGCTTTGCAATCTCTAATCAATTTTTTCAATGACTAATAAATCCTCCACATCAATATTCATAGGCAACTGACCCACTTTCACAATCGCACGCTTACCTTTAAATCCAATGACTTCGCCCACTTGATAGTTCTTCTTTAACTTCACAGTTGATCCAATTTCAATAGGTCCTGCAGCTTCCTTATACTGCTTGTCAACTTTTTTAGCCAATTTATTAATGACAATAGCATCATTCTTTTTAAATAACAAATTATACAAAGTCTTCATTACATCTTCTTTCTTATCTGACTTCTTATAATCCAATGCAATTTGTTTCAAATTGCGTTCCATCTCTTTTAAATAAGTGAACTTCTCCTCTGCTACCCTATTCTGTTCCCTTAAAAGCGCCACTTGTTGTAAATGCTTTTCTTTGTCTAATGTTTTATTCAACTCTAATTTTAAAATATCATTTTCTTTAATGAGTTTATGCAACTCCTTACGTTCCTTTTGCACCAATTGTAAATCCTGTTCGGTTCTGTTCAACAATTTATCCAACTCAAAATGATGCGTATCTACCAATTTTCTTGCACGGTTAATTAAATGCTTAGGCAATCCAATTCTTTCTGCGATCGCAAAAGTATAAGAGCTTCCTGGCTTGCCAATCACCAATTGATACAATGGTTCTAATTTCACTTCATCAAACTGCATGGCCCCATTCACAATTCCTTTGTTATGATTGGCCATCACTTTTAAATTCAGATAATGTGTCGTCACAATCCCTTGTGCATGCTTATGTGATAATTCTTCCAAAATAACTTCGGCAAATGCACCACCTAAATGTGGATCGGATCCGCTTCCAAGTTCATCAATAAAAAATAAGGTCTTCCCATTTGCATTTTCTATAAAGTACTTCATATGTGTCAAATGACTACTATAGGTACTTAATTCAAAAGCTAAATTTTGGGTGTCGCCCAATTGAATGAATAATTGTTTATAGATCCCCATTTGAGAATCAGGATGTACTGGTACCAATAAACCCGACTGCAACATTACTTGGTTGAGTCCTAATGTCTTCATGGAAACTGTCTTTCCACCCGCATTGGGTCCACTGATGATCAAAATCCTTGCTTCATCATCCAATTCTATATTAACCGGTATGGTTTTTTTGCCTGAAGCTTTATTGTACATATACAACAAAGGATGGTAGGCTTGAATTAAATGCGAAGTCGCTTTATTTTCGACCACAGGCAAGTGCGCATTCATGTCTATTGCTAATAATGCCTTTGCTTTGATAAAATCATATAATCCCACCATTTGCAAATAGCCCATCAATAAACTGGAGTATGGCGCTAATTGAGTAGTTAATTGTCTTAAGACCCTTTGTATTTCCTTTGTCTCGTCCTGTTCTAAACTATATAGTTCATTGTTGAGTTCAATGGTTTCCTCGGGTTCAATGAATGCGGTTTTTCGACTATCACTTTCACCATGTAAAAATCCTTTTACTTGTCGCTTGTATTCTGAAAATACTGCTACCACACGTCGACCATTGCTAAAACTTTCATCAATATCTGCCGTATAACCAGACTTAGCTAAACGACCTAATACTTTTTCAAATATGCGTCTTAGCTCCTGTCTTTTTTTGTACAATTGAGCGCGGATCTTGGCCAAGTCTTCGGAGGCATTGTCTTTGACCAAACCTCTATCATCAATGACTTCGTCAATGGATGCTATAATTGTTTTTTCAAAATAACTTTCTGCAATGACTAAATACAAATGACTATAAGCCGCTTGGCGTTCTGCATCAAACCATTTAAATAGTTGTCCAACATGATCCACCAGTTTGCGAACCAATAACCATTGCTCACCAGTTAATTGCGCACCTGGAATACCCAATAGCTTCACATCCTTCCTGATGTCTAAAATAAAATCACTTGGAAAATACTGATTGGCTTGCTTAATAAATTGATATTCCTGCGTTTGCCTTAATGAAATTTGAATATAATTTAAGTGCGTATGTATCCTCATGGCATCCACCAGCTCCTTTCCAATAGTGGATTGACAGTAATTCAGTAAGATGGTCTTGATCTTATCAAATTCTAATTGGGAAAGGGCATTTTCAGGATAAACTCTCATGGGTACAATAGCTGCAAATTTAGCTAAAAAAAACATTAACAACCTTAGAACAAATTGATCTATGAATTGTTGTATTTTTAACTACACTATCTATATGAAAACAATCAAATACATTTCAGCCGGTTTGTTTAGCATTCTATCTTTTTTCGCATGTGCTCAAACCCCTAGAAAACAAGCAAAAATTCAAAAAATCAATATGGAAAATACCCAAACAATCACATTAGGATCTGGCTGTTTTTGGTGCACCGAAGCCGTGTATCAACGTTTAGAAGGGGTGGTTAAAGTGACTAGTGGTTATAGCGGTGGCCATGTTGAAAATCCAACCTATGAGGAAGTTTGTATGAAAAACACTGGACATGCCGAGGTTTGTCAGATCGTTTTTGATACCACTAAAATTAGCTTAGACGATATCTTGTCTGTATTTTGGAAAACGCATGACCCTACTACGCCCAATCAACAAGGCAATGATGTAGGTCCTCAATATAGATCGGCCGTATTTTACCACAATGACCAACAAAAGGAATTAGCACTAAAGTACATTAAGGAATTAGATGCTAGCAAGGCGTGGGATAAGCCAATCATTACTGAAGTGACTGCGTTCACTAAATTCTATGCTGCAGAATCATACCACCAGAACTACTACAATAACAATACCAATCAAGGTTATTGCAGGTACGTAATTGGGCCAAAATTGGATAAATTTGAAAAAGTGTTTAAGGATAAATTAAAAAAAGAAGATGAATAAAACCCTTTTAACACTCGCAACCTTCTTGTGTAGCATTTCTATGTTTGCACAACCCTTG
>JACCDK012073650.1_pt1 | contig 14430 bp, 14 predicted proteins | sample 7445871 | NCBI WGS metagenome assembly JACCDK01 (sample SAMN15323436, study PRJNA562643) | freshwater metagenome | isolation source: river surface water | place: USA:Blue River Watershed | collected 2017-08-15 | reverse complement strand
TAATTTACCAGGAATCCACATTAATAATTTCACAAGACCTTTTGCATTAATACAAGGTGTTTCTCTTTGACCTGCACCTGGAAATTTAAGTTGTCGGACAGAGCCGACAACCTCTTCTTCGTGGATTTTTAATAATTCATTCCATACATCTCTTGGATTTTTTTGACCACCAGCTACTTTTATTATATCATAAACAGACACGTATTCGTTTGTAATTCTAGGTTCCTTCCCTTGAAATATACCTTGTGGAAATTTCATAAGCATAGTATTAAGTGTTGCCATTTTGTTTATATCATTACTTTTATATTTAAATAAAATTTTGAACGAATTCCTAAATAATTAAAAATTGTCTAGGAAGCATGTTAGAATCTAGCATTGAAATATACTGCAGTTTTTTCATCAAAATCTATTGGTTTTATTAAAAAATTTTCAAAAAATTTATGTTGTAATAAATCTATAGGTGATGGTAATTGAAATTGATTTTCTATTCCGTTAATCATTCTACCTCTTACTATATATTTATTATAATAGCTTGAACTACCACCATCACTACCACCATCACTACCACCATCACTACCACCATCAGAATCACCATCACTACTTCTACCAGAATCACTACTTGAACCATCAGAACTTTTACTTGAACTTCTACCAGAATTACTATCACTACTTCTACTTGAACCATCAGAATTACTACTTGAACTACCAGAATCACGACTTGAATAACGACTAGATGTACTATAAGAACTACTTTTATCAGGAATAAGTTCTATGGGGTATATTTCAAATATCCAATCGAATAATTCTTGAGAAATATACAAATCTATAAAATTAGTTAAAAAATAATGTAAATCGTATACAGTATTGTAATTATAAGGAACAGTGGATTCATCACTGGAACATTTTGATTCTTCAGATTCCTCATAATTTTTGGGAGGAATAATAGTTTTATGATTTTTTTTATCATAATTATACAATCCGGTAATATATTTATTATGATAACAATCTGGAATTTTATCACTATATACCATACTCAGTTCTGTATCCCATAGCTTGCTAACAATTCCTGTGCATGGTAAATAATATGTTTTACCTTGAATAGTATATACGTGATATCCTCCTGGTTTTATTTTGTCATCAATAAGTATATTTCCATAATGGAAATCATTGTGCATAAATTTATAATGATGTTGTAAAACTGCTAATGTATAAATTAATTGGAAAACTATTAATTTCCATTGTAAATCAGAAATTGTATCATTGTTTTCATAAGTATCGCATACCCAATTATCAATACTACCACCACTAACATATTCGGAAATTAGCATTAATGATTGTTTTTTTATTTTTTCTTCAACTTCTAATCTTTTTAAATTTAGGAATTTGATAGCTCTACCACTATTAGATATTTTTTGAACTCCTAAAAAAAAAGTTATATGTGGTGAAATATTTTCTAAAACGATATTTTCTGTAAAATCTTTTAATATAATATATTCTATATTACTAGGATGATTTTCTTTATCAAATTTTGTTTCTATAGGTGTGATTTTTAATGCTAATTGTAAACCTTCAACAAATTTATTATCATGAGTTATTTTAAACGGATATCCTTTAACATCAGATGTATTTTTAACTTTTGATAATTGTTTTATACTTGTACCACCAAAATATTCTTTAGATTCATCTAATAAAAGTCTTTTTTTCTTAATTTCATTGCGAATGTTTTTTAAAATTTTTTGTTTTTTAACAAGTTCAAAAGATAGCATTATTATATTGTTTTATAAATAATTTATTAATATAAACGCATTTTGTATTTATTTAAAAATAATAATATATAGTTATTATAAATGAATAAGATTATACAAATTAAAATTTTCAACGATATATTAGATCAATTTTTTGAGTATCTAGAAGTAAATTTTCCATTATTCAAATCTGATTTGATTCTAACTAAAACAACAGTAGATTTTGTTAGAAGAAATAATCCAAGATTAGTAGTAGAACAATTTATATATTATATATATCCTTATAAAGCTGAAATTTTTAATTGTAATGAAAAATTTTTTTTAAATTTTGAAAAAAATTTATCAAAATCTGAATTAAATTCTGAAAATATTTTATTCGGTATGAAAATAAAAAATATGTGGTTATCTCCTAATATACAAGATATACAAAAAGCTAACATTTGGTTATATTTTCAAAAATTAATTAAAGCTGGTGAAAATATTTGAGTTCGCTTTATTTAATAATTTAATATATTTTATTAATATATTAATGAGTTACCAAGAAAAATTACAAGAAGAACTTGACTACAAATATTCTAACGAATTTCAACACCAAACACAAGAAGTACAAGAAGTACAAGAAGTACAAGAAGTACAAGAAGTACAAGAAGTACAAGAAGTACAAGAAGTACAAGAAGTACAAGAAGTACAAGAAGAAGTACAAGAAAAAGTACAAGAAAAAATACAAGAAGTAATAGGAGAATCCCAAGAAACAAACATATTTGGAATATTACGTAAAAATATGATAACAATTATAACAGATTTTGTTAATAATCTTGAATTATCATTTGATTATATACATAAAGATACAATTAATGTATTAAATAAGTATATTAGAAATATAAGTAAAAGTGATGAAAAATTTTATAAAGAAATGGAAAAAATAAACGAGTCATTGTCATTATATAATAATGATATATACAATATTATGAATACATTAAGAAAGATTAAAAAACAAGATTATCAATTTTTAGATAATATAGTGTTATTTGGGAATTTTAAATTTAATGTATTTAAAGATGAGAATAAAAATACAAAAAAAACATTAGTAGAATATTTAAATACAATGTTATCGTCAACACATATTATATTATTATTTAAAAATTGTGGATATGATAATTTGGATGTTCAAAAAATGCTTAATACTTTAAACACAAGTAAATACGAAGAAGAAATAATTACACCAAAAATCAAACAAAAATACAATAAACAAGAAAATGGAGGAATGGAAAATATGTTTAGTACATTATTAAATAATCCATCGATAATGAATATAGCAAAAGATTTATCAAAAGATTTAGAAGCAGAAAATGTGAACCCAATGAATTTAATTAGTTCATTAATGTCTGGGAAATCTAATCCTACATTGACTAAAATAACAAAAGCAATAGAAGAAAAAATCACAAACGGTGAATTGGACACAAAAGATTTAGAAAACCAAGCAGAATCTATAATGAGTATGACTAAAAATATGGATTTATCAGCATTATTATCAAATATGGGTAAAATGAAATAAAATTTTTTTATATATAATTAATATAAAGTATGACAAAAATAGTAGATGATATTTGGTATAATGATTTTAATATAATTCTTGAACACCCAATGGAATTTTTCCCATCAAAAGATATGTCTAATAATGAAAGAATGAATGCGTTTGTTAGATTGTCTTTGTATATTTCTGTATTGTTATGTTTATATCATAAGAAATATGTATTTTTATATATATTCGTAGGTGTTTTAGTACTAACATATTATATTAGTAATAACAACGTTGAAAATTTCACACAAGAAACACTACGTAAAAAATGTAAATCACCATCTATAGCAAATCCATTTATGAATACTACTATGGGAGATTATTTAAATACAGATAAAGATGGTAAAATAATAAATCCTGGGGAGTTATGCCAAGATTTAAAATATATGAAAAAAGATATTGATGAAAAATTTAATAATAATTTATACAATGACGTTGATGATTTATTTGGTAAAAATAATTCACAAAGACAATTTTATACAGCTAATACAGAACTTATCCCAGACATGGATGGAAATTTTAAAAACTGGTTATATAAACCTAGCGATAACGATAACAACGTTAAAAACAATCTTTTTCATAATGATTTGAGAAGATCACGATCCAACAATATATTTTATAACGAATATGAAAATCCAACAAAAATATAAAAAAAATGAATTTTGTTATAATATTTATATTAATAAATGAGTATTAGTGAAAGTACAAGCGAAAATAGTGATATACTTTATAATTATAATTATAAACATTCGTATAATACAAGTGATTCATATTTACCAATAAAATCACAGAGTAATTTGAAATGTATTATATGTGATGTAGATAAAAACGATTCTTTTATTATATTGTCTTGTAATCATATATATCACAACGACTGTTTGGTAGAAACACATTTTAAAAACAAAATTGATGTTATAGATAGCGAGTATTTACATACAAGAGAATGTGTAAAATGTAGAAAGATAGTGTCATTAGAAGAATTAATGTTTGCCCATTCAAAATATAATTCAAAAACAAAAATTATATTGGAGTCACATAATAGTAAAATAAATTTATTAGAAGAAAAATTAAAAAATATTAATGAAGAATTGAAAACATGTTATGATTACAAACATAAATTGGAAAATGATAAAGATAAATCAAAAAATATTATAAACAATTTGATGATTTTAATTTAAACCACAGTGAACAATTATTTTTTAAATTTGGGAAATTTGAATTTAAATTTATTAGATTTATTTGATTTTATAGAAGATGTATCATCTTTAATGTCGGGTACATATTTATTATAATCAGAATTTAATTGTTTTATATAATGTAAGAAATTTTGTAATTTTTTTTGTTGAGAAATATATAACATTTTCCGTTTATATTTTAAAACTTGTAGTTCATTAGAATCAATATAAACAAATGTAATTTTAGTATTATTGTAAGTTTTTGATTGTGATTCTAAATTTTTTATTTTACTATCTAATTCGTTATATATATCATTATTATTAATAGTATCATTTATATAATTTTGTTTATATATTATATATAATTCTGACGAATTTAACAATGGATTATTATTTGATGATAAAATTTCATCAAAATCAATATCTATAAAAGTTTTTTTAAATTCAAAATCTTGGAAGAATGTCATTATAATTTAAAAACAAAAAAGAATTGGGATATTATCCAAATATAATTTTAATTTATAAACAATTGACAAATCTTTATTTGAAATATCTTTAGATATTTCTTTAAATTTATTATAAGCTAATTCAAATTTATTTGAATTGTATAATTTATATATAGATATACATAATAATATTATAGTTATAATATAACATATTTTTGACCAAGATGTTTTTGATATATCATATATACCACTTATAAATTTATGAGAATACGATTCAGTATATGGTAATCCTCTTAAATTTGATTCAATTACAGATAACGAACACATATTACTATTACCATACCAATGAACTATTAATGAAATACAAAATGTTATATGTAATATTAAAAAACATGGGATATCCGTTAAAGGAGTTAATAATACAAATAATACTATAAATCCATGAAATACCGAAATAGCATTTGCTAACATTATATTAGTTTTGGAAGGAATGTTATTTTCTATATTTGGAGGTATGTTATTTTCTATATTTGGAGAGACACTAATTGAAGGTACATTATTTTCCATATTGGGAGAGACGTTATTTTCCATATTTAATTATATATATTAAATATATAATTAAATAATATTATTTAAATTGCCATTTTTGCCTTAATTGTTGGATGAGAAAAATACCCAATTAATTTGAAATCATCAATTGTTATGTCTTTGAAATCTTTTGTAATAATTGAATCGTCTAATAATAATTTTGGAGAAGTTAGAGGTTCTCTATTTAATTGTGTATGTATTTGAGATGTATGTGTATTATATATGTGTGTATCTCCACCATTATATACAAGCTTTCCTGGAATCATATTACATTTTTTAGCAATGATATAGGTTAATACTGTATAACTAAATATATTAAATGGTAATCCTAAAAATACATCAGAACTACGCATATTAAATATACAGTCAAGATAATTGATGTCATTTTCAGTTCTTACATTAAATTGTATTGAATAATGACAACACATTAAAGATACTTTTTTAAAATCTAAAGGATTCCATAATGAAATCAATATTCTTCTACTTGATGGATTATTTTTAATTTCATTAATAACATAATCTAGTTGATCAAATCCTCCTATTTTACGTGTATCGCATGTACTTGTATCTGACAACGCTTGAGAATAAGGTGCTCCGAAAAATCTAAAATTCCATCCGTACATTGGTCCTAAAACTCCTTCGTCGTAATTATATAAACCACGCGAATCTAAAAATTCTCTTGATGAATTACCATCCCATATTTTAACTCCTTTTTCTTGTAAAATTTTTGCGTCGCTGTCTCCTCTTAAAAACCACAACAATTCCTCTATAACAATCTTCCAAGGAACATTTTTTGTTGTTAATAAAGGTACTGTTTCCGATATATCAAATATCAATTGTGTTCCAAATAATGATAACGTTCCTGTATTTGTTCTATCATCTTTTTTAACTCCTTTTTTTAATATATCTCTACATAATTCCAAATATTTATCATCATGTGTAAGATTATTTCGTTTAACATAATTGTATGTTAAAAATCTATAATTTACATTATAACCACTGTCATGTATTATTTCACTGTATTCTTTCAATTTATAATATAATGGTAATGGTTTGAAAAATGTAGTTGGTTCTCTATTTTCAGGAATAATGTAATCAATAACTTCTGTTATATAAAATGTTTTTGGATGTAATAATGGATGATTAATAAATAATTCATATATTTCTGATCCTCCTATAATATATACATCTAAGTCAATCAATTTTTGAAAAATTTCAAATTGCGCAAACGTCATAAAATAAGATTTTTTATTAAATTTTTTATACCCAAAATACATATAAAATGGAAATGGTGATAATTTATGTAAATTTTTATCACGTGTCAATATAATATTAATTCTATTTTTTAATGGTCTTGATTCTCGTGGAAGTGAAAACCACGTTTTTCGTCCCATAACTACGATTTTATCCTTTGTTAATGTTTTAAAATTATCTAAATCTTCCTTCAATTTTAACAAAACAGTGTTATCTCTACCAATTGCCAATTTGTTTTTATATTTTACAACACATACTATAGCATTTACTTTGGCCATTTTGTTATTAACATTCTTTAAAAATAAATTCATTTTTTTATTAAGTACAATTGTCAAAAATATCGTCATTAGTGTCATAATAGGTGTTTTTATTATATTCATTTATAAACATATAATAAAAATAATTTTCCATTACAACGACATTTTCATCCAAAATTTTATTTAATAATTGTTATAATCATAATTGTTATAATCATAATTGTTAAAATTGTTTGGAACAATATTTTCGCTATTATCACTTCCGCCAAGCAAAAATGAACTTATAATACTTATTATAAGAAGTATTGTTAAAATTACAATTATATATATATAATATTTTTTCAAAAACTCTTTTAATTTGTTTGTACTACCATTTTCTTCAGTATCTTCAGTATCTTCATTTTCTGTGTCTGATCCATTTTGATTTTCAGTAGAATTTCCACATTTTTGAGAAATATTATTTATATCTACAGACTCACCAGCTGTTATAGCATCTATTATTTGTGTACAACAAGTTATATTTAATGGATTTGGTGCTTTTCCAGCAAAAACTGGTCTATTACTACTTGTCCAATTTGTTCTATGATCACTTGTATATAAATGTGCTGGTAAATCTCTAAGCATTTCTTCCTTTATTATTCTATCTATTGCTGAATCAGTTCTTAGACACTTTAAGAAGAAAAACCCCGGATGTGAGTATTTTAACGTTTTATTAGCATTACTTGTATCTTCTGGGATGTTTATCCAATCTGCTCCGTAATCATTGATGCAGTAGTCATCGTGGTTCCCATGCCTTGCGTTTTCAGTATCCATATAATTTCTTGTATCTCTTGTATCGTTATTATATTCATTTTTACGACGATTATAATATGTAGCATATCCACCAGTAATTTGTTCTCGTTGATTATTTACAGTATTCCATTCACTCCAACTAGCGTCTTCTGCGTTGTGTTGATCAAGTGAATCTTGATATGATTTTTGCGCTGCTATATATGAATCGATACCCTTTTTACAAGTGCATACTGATGTATTACTATATTTTGAATCATCACAATCTATATTTGACATTGTTATAAATAGTAATTATAATAAATTTGTATTAAATAAAAACTATATTGACAATATAAAAGATGATTTGTTAAAGAAGTATCAATTAAAAGAAAATAAGATTATAATAAGAATGTAATATCCACTAAGAAGAGAATTCCAATTTAAAAAATCCATTTTCAATAGTTGCAACATTGTAAGAAATTGCGTAAATATATACAAAACATTCTTGTGTAATACCAGATTCACCAATTTTTAGAGAAAGAATAACGTCAGTAAATCTAGACATGTTTATAGAACCTGTTGGTTGATTATCTTCAGTTCTGATACTAAAAGGTATAGAATAAATATACTTTAAAGAAGTATTAGAATGAACAGAATCAGCAGTTATTAATCTATAAAAATATTCTGGTAAAAATTCAAAACGGCGTTTCCCATCCAATACTAGACATATATCTGTAATGATATTAGTATCGTCTAAACTTTTATTATAAACAAAATAATTATTAGAATCAATATTTTGTTTTTCAACACAAGCAAAAACCAATTCCTTAACGGGATGGTTAAAGCTCAAAGTAGTATTAAAAATACTTGTATTAGCAGGTATTAATTTTTCCCCATGCGTCTGTATTTGTTCAATAATATAAGAATGTTTTTGTTTTGAAAAAGTATCTACAATAGAGTCATCTAAATATATATATTCTACTATTAAATTAGAATCTAATATATTGACTTGATCAGGACTTGAACCATCATAATTAACAACATTTTCAAATTCTTTAAACTTGAACAATACACGTATTTCTTGTGAAGTCATACTAACAATTGGTAAAGCAGATGCGTAATTTTTACAAAACCAAAAATCTAAAGGAATTATCAAATCAGTTTCTTTTAAAGCATTATTGTATGATGATACAAAAGTATCTCCTTTTAATAACATTAAATTGCGAGAATTATTATTATTTTTCAATTCGTCATTCATATCTAAACAACGTGGGTAAAGTTTATCAATAACAACTCCGCCGATTTCCAATTCAATAGGATCATTTTCAGGAAATATAGAATATCCAAGTGTGTCAGACCATGACAAGTATGTTCCAGACGTTTTAGTTAATTTTGGTAATTTCAAACACAGATACATCCTTGATAGTAAATGACCACGTTTTGGTATATTACATGATGTTTTCTTATTAAATGTCGCAATTTCGTTTAAAGGAATTTTAACAGATTCTGTGGCAAAATTTACATAACGATAATAATTATATTTAAAGATATTTATTTGTGGATCTTTTGTTAAATATACATCTTGAGTTCCTAAACTTTGTAATTGTAATGTTGCTGGTGGCATTATTATTAATAATAATTAAAAAAATTATTAATAAACTAAACTTCACTTTAAATACACATTACAATTATATACTGATACTTGAAATATTTAGATTCTTGTATTTAGATACTTGATCTACTACTTGAATATTATCATATTTATGTACATTTTCTTCACATTCTTCAACAACTTCTGAAAGGCCAGTTTTCATATTTTGATCGTCTTCATCATCGGAAGGGTAGTCCACATCAGGATCTTCAAAAGTAGCTGGAATATCTATACCAAATCGTAAATCACCATTACGAGCTATTATGCTTTTCTCATAAAATTTAAACAATTTTAAGTCTCTTTTTGTGGGATTGCTCATAATTTCTTTTAGAGAACGAGATGGCGCGTCAATCAAAGTATTTTCACATTCTTCAACGTTCATCAATGTATCAAATTTTGCTTCTGTATATTTATATGATTTTAAAATTTTATTTGTATTTTTATTATATACTAGCCATCGTTTGTTATCTGGTGCTTTTTTATAACTTGGAGAATCATATCTTTGTGGAATTTCTTCGGTGTATCTTTTAACAGATTCTATTGCTTCTTCTTCTGTTAAACAAACCTTGGACATATTACTTTTATAAACAATATCAAAAGCATCATCAGCATTTACACCAATAGCAGTATAAAATCCATAAACCACAAATAAAATATCACTAAGAGCATCAATAGTTTCTGTAATATCTTTATTTTTAACAGCATCACATAACTCAGTATATTCTTCAGTAATCAAACTCATTCTATAATTAACTAATTTATCATTTTCAAAAATATCATTTTGAAATTCTTTTTGATTTGTGACACCAAAAACTTTATTAAATTCTTCAACCTTTTCAAAGTTTGTTATTTCGTTTTTTACAGGATTTCCATTTTGGTCAATAGTAAAATCATCATAAATTGGCTTCATGTAATACATTTTTAAATTATAAAATAAATATTAATTATTCAGTTTTTTTTTACCCAAGTCGCTAACACTACGCACTCACAAGACCCAGCTGAAATCATTTATGATTTCATGTTCGCTACGCTCACAAAGTTGTTAATATATTTTTGTATGTGAGCATGTAGTGCGAACACGAATTCTTTAGAATTCGGCTTGGTCTTGTGAGTTAGCGACTTGGGTAATAAAAACTGAAATTAAATTTCATATAATATACTGTACCTACAATGGAAACTATTGACTTTGATATATTTTATAATATTATCAAATTTTCAGATGTATTATCTATTAGAAATTTTATATTATCTTCTAAAAGTATTTACAATACATATAAATATAATAATATGTATATTGATAATATAATTTCTCGCAAGATTTTAATAGCCTTTGACGTACCTATACACGGACTTGAGTATTCCAAGAATATAAATATACAATTGAATAATATATTAAATAATTGTTCAATATCAGATCCAATTGAAGAAATTATATTATATCTTGTAAATAAAAACGATAACTCTTCAAATACTCTAATTAGACATTTATTAAATATATCAAATAAATCCATACAATGTAGATCAAATTATAATACTAAATATATATTGTCTTATGAATGTATTGAATATTTGTTATTAGTATGTGATGATGACACAACATTTTTTATATTAAAAACGTTTAAAATACAAATATTTATATTAAGAAAAGTATTATCAAATTTGATTTTTGATGATCTGAGTATAAAAGTAAAAATGATTATTGATTATATCTTGAAACAACAACATAACAAAGTGGTTTTACACGAAATAGGAAATACATCATTAACAATGTTGTTAATAGAATTAATACAATACGACAAAAAGAATATCATAACATATTTTTTCTCGGAAAAGATTAAATATAATATTTATATTAATTATACAAAATTATTTAATTGTGCTATACAACAAGACGAAATATATATACTTGAATTATTATACAAGTATAATAAAGATAATATCATTATACATCCTATAAGTTTAGAATTACTATGTGAATATGGAAAATTTGATACATTACCATTTATATTAAATATATTAATTGGTGATTTAATAAATGCTAACAGATATATAAAAGCTATCGGTAATGGATTAAATACATTTTTTCATAAAAATGAAGGAAAATTAGAATTACAATTATATTTAAAAGAATTTGTTAATACAGAAAACATACAAAAAATATACGATTTAATTGATGACAAATTTAAAAATTATTTGACTATATATTAATTTTAATTAGTTAATTTTAGAAATATATATTTATAGCTTTTATTAAATGTATAAATATATATTTCTAATTTCGTTGTTTAATATGTGTTATGCTCAAACTCTTTGTAATTGTATATGTCCTGCTTCTACTACCACTATACCAACGACAACTACCGTTATAACTACAACCACAACTACAGTTCCAGAAGTTTCTCCAACGACTACGTCTATATGGAAACCCAAAGGAGTATTGGATTGGTATATTCAATATGCTGGGACTATTGATTATAATAAAAATGTAGATGTTTATAATGTAGATTTAGAAGGAACTTCTGTTCAAAATATTAAAAAATTACAAGATAGAGGAGTAAAGGTTATTTGTTATATTTCGGCTGGAACTTTCGAAGATTACCGCGATGATGCGTCTGACTTTTTACATTCAGATATCGGTAATAAAATGGATGGATGGCCTGAAAATTGGTTAGATATTCGTTCTACAAATGTTAGGAATATTATGAAGAAGAGAATGTTATTAGCAAAAACTAAAGGATGTAATAGTATCGATACTGATAATGTTGACGGATATGATAATGATTCTGGATTTCCACTTACGTATGCTGATCAATTAGATTATAATAAATTTTTAGCTAATTATGCTCATAGTATTGGTCTAAGTATTAGTTTAAAAAACAATTTAGAACAAGTCAAGGATTTAGTCAATTTTTTTGATTTTAGTATTAACGAAGAATGCTCTCAATGGGACGAATGTAATTTATTAAATCCATTTGTTTTACAAAATAAATCTGTTTTTCATATTGAATATGTAGGATCTTGTAAATATATTAAAGGATTCTCAAGTATTATTAAAAAAATGAGTTTGAATGCTTACCAAATCAATTGCTAAAAAAAATGAAAATTTTATATGTATAAATTATAATATTATACATATAAAAATGAGAAATAAAAATCACAAACTTGAACTTTATTGTAGTTTAAATAATATAACGAGAATAGAAAATATTCCAAATACATTACAAACATTTATATGTAGTAGTAATAATATAACGAAAATAGAAAATCTTCCAAATACATTACAAACATTTTTTTGTGGTAATAATCAAATAACGAGAATAGAAAATCTTCCAAAAACATTACAAACTTTTAATTGTAGTAGTAATCAAATAACGAGAATAAAAAATCTTCCAAATAATATAAAAAACTTTGATTGTAGTAGGAATCATATAACGAGAATAGAAAATCTCCCAAATACTTTACAAGTATTTGATTGTAATAAAAATCAGATAACGAAAATAGAAAATCTTCCAAATACATTACAAACTTTTAGTTGTAGTAGTAATCGTATAACGAGAATAGAAAATCTCACATATAATTTACAAATTTTTAATTGTAATTTTAATAATATACAAAGAATAGAAAATCTTCCAGAAACATTACATAAATTTGAGTGTTATAGTAATAAAATAGCGAGAATAAAAAATCTCCCAAATACTTTACAAATTTTTAATTGTCTTAATAATGAGATTACTAGAATAGAAAATCTTCCAAATAATTTAAAAGAATTTTATTGTAATTGGAATAATATAAAGAAAATAGAAAATCTCCCAAATACTTTACAAATTTTTAATTGTCGTAATAATCAGATTACAAAAATAGAAAATCTCCCAGAAACTTTACAATATTTTAATTGTTATTATAACGAAATAACGAAAATAGAAAATCTTCCAAGATATTTACAAAAAATTTTTTATGATGAAGATCGTATAAATTATATTGATAACATTTCTAAAACTCACTATATTTTTTATAATGGTTTCAATTTACAATTATATAATATCATTAAAAAATTACAAAGACGTATTCGTAGAAGACATCTTAAAAAAATAAATGCTATAATAAAAATACAACAAGGATGTCATAATTGGTTATGGAAACCTCCAAATGGAATTAATCTAAGGTTGGTTTGGGAAAAAATGAATAATTAATATTTATTTGATAAATTTAATTTTAAATGACTATATTGGATTTATCAAATGAATATATAACGAGAATAGAAAATATCCCAGAAACATTAAAAGACTTTGATTGTAGTAGTAATGAAATAACAAAAATAGAAAATCTCCCAAAAACATTACAAATTTTTAATTGTAGTAGTAATGAAATAACAAGAATAGAAAATCTCCCAGAAACATTACAACGATTTAATTGTTGTGGTAATGAAATAACGAAAATAGAAAATCTCCCAGAAACATTACAAAATTTTTATTGTAGTTTGAATCAGATTACGAGAATAGAAAATCTTCCAAATAATTTAAAAGAATTTGATTGTTATTGGAATCAGATAAAGAACATAGAAAATCTCCCAGAAACATTACAAAAATTTTTTTGTTGTAATAATCAGATAACGAGAATAGAAAATATCCCAAATACATTACAAGTATTTGATTGTTATAATAATCAGATAACGAGAATAGAAAATCTCCCAGAAACATTACTATATTTTTTTTGTAATAAAAATCAGATAACGAAAATAGAAAATATCCCAGAAACATTAAAAGACTTTGATTGTAATTGGAATAATATAAAGAAAATAGAAAATCTCCCAAATACATTACAAATTTTTAATTGTCGTAATAATGAAATAACAAAAATAGAAAATCTCCCAGAAACATTACAAAATTTTTATTGTAGTTTGAATCAGATTACGAGAATAGAAAATCTTCCAAATAATTTAAAAGAATTTGATTGTTATTGGAATC
>JACCDK010051990.1_pt1 | contig 14446 bp, 20 predicted proteins | sample 7445871 | NCBI WGS metagenome assembly JACCDK01 (sample SAMN15323436, study PRJNA562643) | freshwater metagenome | isolation source: river surface water | place: USA:Blue River Watershed | collected 2017-08-15 | reverse complement strand
GTGGCCGATTTGCTCGAAGACCGTGCGTTGGTCGAAATCGAAGCCACTGCCGTGGTACCAGACTGACACTGCTGAAAAAACAGTGCTCAATATTTGCCAGCGTGCGCAAACCAGTGGCATGTCGCATCAAAAACAAAGGCTGATCTAACAAATCTTGCCAAGCCACTTCGCGTGACTGCGCCAAAGAGTGGTTGATGGACATAACCACGACAACTTATTCCTACGCCACTCATGGAACTCGGCGATCACAGCAGGTGTGATGCGGTCAACATTGTAGGCACCAAAGAAAGGGATCAGGTAAATTTTGATCGCAGCGGCAGAGTCACGTACGGCTGGCTTTGCAGTGCCTGCCTCGATCTCAGCTTCAAGTCGTTTTTGCAAGGCTTCAGCCACTGCCTTGAACTTCTTGCTGGTAACAGGCATGCTTTCTTTTCGAGGATCCTTGCCTCATGAAAAGTGTCCACAGCAAACTGGGTTGCTTCCTTGACATCGGCTGTACCAGTGGTCTTTCGCAGCCAAGTCTTTGACTGACCAATTTTGTAATGAACCTGCCAGTAGCCAGCACATGATTTGCGCACGAGTCGCAGTTCTAGTTCGCGCAGGACAAGGGTGTTATTGGTCATTTAGAGCATAAATAACTCAACGATAAACAAACACACAAAGTCAATTATGTGTCCCAAGGATAGATTGTGCGATGACTGAGAAATGAAAAAAATAGCAAGAAAAAAGCACCTAGGATTGCTCCTAAGTGCTTGTTCTATAAGGGTATTTAGTGGTGGCGCTTCACGGATTCGAACCGCGGACCTGTGGATTATGATTCCATCGCTCTAACCGACTGAGCTAACGCGCCGAGCCACAAATTATAGCGAGACTTGGGCGGGGGTGGTGGTTCGGAGAGTTAGAACCGTTGTTATAGCGTGTGCACGGTTTGTAGTTGTCACCCTGTTAGTTGTATGTTGACCGAACTTAGGTTGTTTTATTGGTGTCGATTAAGATGACACCTCACAGACCAGTTACGGAACAGACCTTTTGGGAGCTTTGTGCAATGACAGAAGCTAAACCAATGCTTCATTTCATGTGTGGCAAGGCTGGTGCAGGGAAAAGCACTTTAGCCAAAAAAATAGCCTCAGCAGAAAAGGCATTTTTATTTAGTGAAGATATATTCCTAACGCGGTTATATGGACTAGAAATGAAATCATTCGATGACTATCTTGTTTTCTCCAAACGATTAAAAACTGTTATAGAACCACTTGTCACAGATTTGCTTTTAGCTGGACTCTCTGTAGTTCTTGATTTCCCGGCAAATACTATGAAATCACGCGAATGGTTCAGATCAATATTTAGTTATGCCAACGCATCTCATCAACTTCATTTTGTTGATATCCCAGATTCAATTTGCTTGAAGAGAATAGCTGAACGAAATGTAAATCTACCGGATGGATCTCACCAACTTACAGTAGATCAATTCAATTACATAACTTCATTTTTTGAAGCACCAAGGTCATTTGAGGGATTCAACATTAGAACCTATTTTCCTGATTGACTGTAAATTTGCTGGGCTTTTCTTTACACTTAAGCAGTGTCGGGTCAACCGACACTTTGTGGGACAGGGCTGGTGGATTGGTGGTTTTGGGTGTGCGAACCCTTTTCGTAGCGTGGTTTGAGCAGCCATCACTTCGTCGAAATTTAGTTGCGTCGATCAGTGTTGGTTCAACCGACGCTATTGAAAAAGAACTCAGTCTGTCCTTTGAGAGGACATTTAGGGGTGAGCACCATCTGTGTTGTGAGTTTTCGAAAAAAACCTCAACCATAAATATCCAACAGTGCCAGCCATTAATGAAGCAAACAATATCGCAATCTTGGATGCAGTGATCATCTCGCTGTTTCCAACATAAGCGAGATTCGTGATGAAAATTGACATGGTAAATCCAATACCAGCCAATAGCCCTGCACCGATAACATGTTTCCAGTTCATATCTTCTGGAAGATGACACAGACCAAGCATGACAACAGTGAAAGTGACTAATGCTATTCCCAATGGCTTACCTATGACCAAGCCAGCCAAAATACCAAAACTGTTTGCTGAGCTGAGGTTATCTGACCAACCAGAGTCAAAAACAATCCCAGTGTTTGCAAACGCAAAGATCGGCAATATCAGATAAGCAACAGGCTTGTGTAGAAAATGCTCTAACTGATGCGAGGGTGATTCTTCGTCGTCTTGCTTACTAGAGTAGGGAATTGCAAAGGCAAGCATGACGCCAGCAATGGTTGCATGAACACCTGATTTCAGCATCAAGAACCACATGATGGCGCCTCCAATTAAATAGGGAAGCAGTGTGACCACACGAAGTGATCTGTTCATCATGACCATGAGTCCAAACACGCACAAGGCAGCTACAAGATACATTGCTGAAATATCGGCTGTGTAGAAAACCGCAATCACAACGATTGCACCAAGATCATCGATCACAGCCAGTGCAGTGAGGAAAATCTTCAGCGAAACAGGCACTCTGCTACCTAGCAAAGCCAAAATACCAAGAGCAAATGCGATGTCTGTAGCCATGGGAATACCCATGCCAATCTGTGTGGGTGTGTCCTTGTTCAAAGAAAAATGTATCAGTGCAGGAATGGCAATACCACCCACAGCCGCGAAAAAAGGAAGTAAGGCTTTTTTGAAATTTGACAGCTCTCCGCTGTACAACTCTCGCTCTAGTTCTAAGCCGATGAACAAAAAAAACACAGCCATCAAACCATCATTGACCCAGTGCTCAATGCTAAGACCCAGTATTTCAATATGCCAAAAATTCAAGTACTGCTCGCCAAAGATCGAGTTGGCAATCGACATTGAAACCAACGTACATAAAAGAATCAGTATTCCGCTTGATTTTTCGGAATTGAAAAAGTGGTTAAAGGTGCGAGATAAAGGCGATTGATCTGTGGGCATGAGGTAGTGCTGGTGATTGATATTCTCATGCTAACAGTTGTAATTGGAATTCTTTTTTGTGGAGTGACACAGGTGCCCACACAGCGTTGCTCCGTCTTGTGTTTTCTAGCCAGCACCTTGATTGGGTTGTTAGAGGGTGTCGTTTCTCACGACAGTTGGATACCAGGGGTTCGTGTAGTCTTTTTAAGGGACGATTGAGAGATTTCGATTAGACAGGTACTACACAACCGCTTTAGTATTCGCTGCTGGTGACTCATCACTTAGAATTCAAGCATGATCAGAAAAACCCGAGCGATCTTTTCGTTGCTTTTGTGTTTGAATTTATTTGCCATGAGTTTTTATGGTGGTGTGATCAATATTTCCGATAGCTATCACGTCATGACAACTCACCAAGCTGCCATTGACCATCATCACCATGATTCAATTTCACTGCATATGGATCATGACGATGTCAGCATGGTTCATCAACATACTAGTGATTACGCTCAAAACATAGCCGTTCTTTGTGATCTCAATTTACTGACTCCTAATTTGAAAGTCAGCCGAGTTCATTTGACTCGACTTGAACAACCGACCTCCGCCTTTATCAAGACGCCATTCAGACCTCCGCAATTGCACGCTTGATCTTGATTCCAGATGAGCCTTATGCCATCTGTTTATTGATTTCAAAAAGGGGTCATTATGAAAATTAACTTGTCATTCAAGAAGAGCGGCTTACTGTTCATGCTGATGCCGTTACTTGCATTCGCACATGGCATCAGCGAATCTGACAGGCAACGAATGTTGGATGGTGGCTATTTGCAATATGTGGGCTTAGGTGCCAGTCACATGCTCACGGGCTACGACCACTTGTTGTTTTTGCTTGGCGTGGTGTTTTTTTTAAGCACCTTCAAAGACATTGTGAAGTTTGTGACCGCCTTCACGGTCGGTCACTGCATCACCTTGGTCCTTGCAACCTATTTCCAAATCACATGGAATTTCTTGTTGGTCGACGCCATCATTGCAGTGAGTGTGATCTACAAAGGTTTTGACAATAACGGGGGGTTTCAGAAGCATTTTGATATGCCTTCACCGAACCTGCTTGGTATGGTCTTTGCCTTTGGCTTGTTACATGGCTTTGGTTTGTCCACTCGTTTGCAGCAACTTCCACTGGGGGACGATTCATGGTACATGCTGCTTCGCATCTTGAGCTTCAACGTAGGTGTTGAGTTGGGACAAATGGCAGCACTGATTGTCATGGTTGGTGTGCTTGCCCTATTCAGGAAATCAAAATCGTTTTTGCGATTCAGTTACTTTGCAAATCTGGGCTTGATCACCGCAGGCATATACCTGTTGTTTGTTCAATTGCATGGCTATCAACACGACACAAACGCAGAGCTTTTCCGATTCCCTGTCGATGAGCATATCCATATTCACGAAGATATGGAAATACAAAATGCAACCACTTCACCGCGAAATTCACTTTAATTCAAAGGAGCAACCATGAAACAACTTATCAGAATATTTTGCATTGCATTGGCGATCACTGTTTCGCAATCGGTCTTTGCGGGCGCTGGCGAAGACTGCCACTTCCATGGGAGCAAACCTGCTGCCAAAGAAACGGTTCTGAAGTGTGCAGACAGACGCATGGAACGATTGATCGCTCGTGGCAAGCTCGACGCTGGTTGGAAAGCCATCGCGCCTGAATCCATTACTGCAATTGATGGAGAAAAAGGAAAAGAATGGAAAGTCGTCATTAAAAACCCAGCTGCAAATGACAAGACAAAGGCAACTTTGTATTTGTTTTTTTCTGAAAATGGTAACTTCATAGCAGCAAATCACACAGGTAAGTAAGCAGCCTTGAGACCAGAACAAACCAGGGCGATTCATGCCCTGGTTTGTTTGAGTTAAGTTTAAGAATTCAACCGGGAGTGATAGGCGCTCAGTATGAACAGAATAGGGTGGTGTCCACTAGAATAAGGGATGCGTATATGGTGCTTGGCATTGTGTTTGAGTTTGATCAGTGGTTTATTCCACGTATCTGCCATGCCATTGGAAAACCCCACAACCCTAACGACTGTGACGGTGAATGCTGAAACCCATACCGCATGTCACGAAGCACAAGGCACCATCCACCATAAGTCTTGTCATATCACTGGTCATTTATGTTGCTTGGGCTTCTCTGCTTTACAAAGCCAAACAACGCACGTTGCTTTGCGTGTGAATCACATGTTGAATCCAGTTTTTCAAACCCTGCTTCTTCAAGAACATCCAAGCAAGCAGTTCAAACCTCCTAAGCTTCATATCTAAATCTAAACACACTTCGCCCTTCTAAGGGCTGTTTAATTTGATTGGAGATTTTGATGAACATGACGCATTACATGGAGTTGTTGGCCACCAACCAGCCCTGGAATTTATTGATCTTCATGGCTATCCCGATAGTTCTGGCAGAAACGCTGGCCATCACCGAGTTGTATCTGCTTTCAACACGAAATTACAGCGGCTGGGTGCACAGCTTGAACCGGGTGACTGGCATCACTGTGGGTTTGTATTTCTTAGGGGTGATCGTTTATCTACTGAAGACCGCTGTGCTGCCCATCACCCAAGCGGGCGAATGGCGCACAGTCATCGATGTGGTGGCTGTAGGAAGTTATCTGATCGGCGGGTTGCCTCTCATCTACATTGCTTTTCAAGAGTTCGGCTGGGTCAATGCACAAGCGACCGCTGAATCCAAGCGTCAGACACACGCCATTTGTGTGGCGTTGTTTTTGGTGTTTGGACATGTCGCCATGATTGCAGGCATGTTGGATCCTTCATTGCTAGGCTATGTGTCTGAAGACATGTCAGAGATGCACAACCATTGAACTACCTTCAAACACCTGACAACCTGCCCGAACCCTTGGATGACGGCGCTGCCAACCATTTGGCGGGCTTGCCACTGCCTGCCATTGCGTTGCAAAGCACCAATGGTGATCAAGTCGATCTCAGCCTACGGGCAGGTTGGTTGGTGATTTATGCCTATCCCATGACGGGGGTGCCAGGTGTGCCCTTGCCACCCCATTGGGATCAGATCCCGGGTGCACGCGGTTGCACACCTCAGACCAATGCATACAAAGAAGCCCATCCAACGTTTCGGTCCATGGGTGTGGACGTTTTTGGCATCAGTACCCAGTCCACTACTTATCAACAGGAGTTGGCAGAGCGACTGCAACTTCCTTTTGCCATCCTCAGTGATCATCAACTTGCGTTTCAACAGGCCTTGCGATTACCCACTTTCGAGTCTGAAAACAAAACATTGCTCAAGCGCTTGACTTTGGTGGTCAAGGATGGCGTGATTCAAACGGTGCATTACCCCGTGTTTCCCAGTGATGCCGATGCAGCATGGGCTATGGCTTATTTGATGTCTGTTATGCAGTGATTTGTGCAAACATGCAACGCCTTCGCATGAAACTCTGACTGACAAACGATTGACACTTAGCAAATGAACTGAAATCGTTAGGAGGTTTGATGGTTCGAAAAAAATCGCAACCATGCATATCCGATTATTCCTGCCAATATAGAAGAGAGAAAGATAGCCATCAAACCATCATTCACCCAATTTTCAAAGCTGAGACACGATATTGGTTTTTGCCAAAAATGCAAGTACTGGTGACTAAATAAACCAAGCTTTGATGGCTATCTTTTTTTAATCAAATTGATCATGGTCATTCATTCTTTTTGATGAAATGGGTATAGATCAACTTGCCCACTGCATACAGAGCAATCAAGGGCAAGGTTACAAGCAAGACGATTTCTTCATTGGTCAACTGCTCGGGAAACAAAGTGATGTGATCGTACGTAGAGAGGAGTGTTTGGATCACTGGATGTTCTTGTTGGTATTTCTCGTAGGCACCGTTGTCCATTAAATCTCCTGTTATTTGCAAAAAAATCTTCAGTTAAATCAAAACCCCCTGATCAAATGGAATCAGGTTTTGCTAGATCTGCTTGCGTGATCATTTTCGAAAGTTCATTGAAGTGTCTAGAAGCCCTCGCTGAAAGATGCAATATTTTCATTCGACGATCTGTTTCGCATATACGAACATTGATCAACTTCATCTGTTGCAATAATTTGATTCGTCTGGCCAATGTAGATTGTGTGAGCGTGAGATTTTTGGAAAAATCCAAAGCCATCATCATCGTCAAGTGAGTACCTTTGAAATTTTCTAACGCAATGAATTCAAGTAGTTTTTCAGCTATGGGGTCAAGCTGACTCAGAGTTCGTTGTGATGATTTAGCGATTAAAAAATGAAAATAGGGATGGCTTTTCTCATTCGCAGCAGAACTTGTGTACATGTCAACTAATTTACATTTCAAATGATGATTTGCAATCCGTGACAAAGCGTACGGTTGTACCCTTATGCCAAGTCAAAATTCTTCATTTTTCAATGATCGTTTGATCAATTCAGCCATTGATTTAATACCTAGTTTTTCCATGATGCGTGCTTTATGCACTTCAACAGTTCGCGGACTGATACCCAGAAATTCTCCGATCTCTCGATGCGTCAGACCTTGTGCAACGACACGAAAGATTTCCTTTTCACGTGGTGTCAAGCTTTCATGTAAGTTGTCCGCCTGGAGAGACTCCTCTTTCAGTCTGAGTCTTGAAAATGCTTTGTCCAGAGAATGGAGAATTTGATCGATGACAACGGGCTTTTCAAGAAAATCAACAGCTGAATTCAGGAAAGCAGAGCGCATCACGCCGACATCAGCAAAAGCAGTCAGAAAAATAATCTCAACCGGCCAATGCTTGGATGCGATTATTTCTTGCAAAGTCAGACCATCCATTTCCCCCATTTTCAAATCGAGAACAAGACAACACGGCCGACTAGGGGGTGCACTTAAAAAAGAATGGCCACTTGAATATGTTCTGCAATCAAAGCCTTTGAGTCCCAACATCAAAGAAAGGGAATCTCTGACTTCCAGATCATCATCAACAATACAAACCAATTTGTCATTGATCATGAATGCAGCTTTTCTATAGGCAAAATGATTTCAAAACATTTGCTCGGTGTATCAACATACTGAAGTACACCGCCATTATTTTCGACCAGTGATTTGCTCACTGATAGCCCCAGACCCAGTCCAGCTTTTTTTTGCGTAAAAAAAGGACGAAATACTTGTGACACAACCTCTTCTGAAAGTGGCGCTCCTTGGTCAAAGACGCGAATTGAGATGGCGTTTGTATTCGTATCAGCGACATGAACGGTCACGACCATGCCTGGTCGAGATGCATCTATAGCGTTTTTCAACAAATTGCCTATAGCCGTGCGCATTTGTACCTGATCAACCCACACACCATCATGTTGATGTGTAAAAAACTTCTTCACTTGTATATCTGAACTCAATAGCATCTTATCCAAACGCTCAACACAATCGTCAATCATGCTCGAGACAGAGGAATGCTGAAAATTAGAAGAACCACCTGTGAAATAGGCTCGCAATCCACGAACAATTTCACTTGCACGCAATGTTTCAGCTACCACCTTTTTTAAAATTTCCCGTACTTTTTGACGCCTTTCAATATCATCATCTTTGTCGGACAAAAGCATCATCGCAGACTCTGAATATGCACTGAGTGCGCTCATGGGTTGGTGCAATTCATGCGCCAATGACCCCGCCAATTCACCAGCGGCAATCAATTGAAGACTGTCTCTCAACTGCTGTTCTGCTTGCATTCGCTCATCAACGACCATTCCAATGATCAAGCCAGTGAGAGACAAAGTCAGCATCACGATTTGTAAATCCATGAGTAGCGATGGTGAAGCCCCTATTCCACTGGTTGCAAATACCAAAGGCAGTTGCACCATTGCTGCAGCAATAGTCGCACCAGGCAATGAATAGGTAGCAGCCAGCAAACTCAACACAAAAAACAAACTAAAAAAATAGTTCATTTGGATGTCGACAGGGAGATTGAAAATAAACCAGAGACAAGTCAACAACAAAAAACTTAAACACCAAAACATGCCACTGCTAAACATGGTTTTGTATTGAGCTCTTCTTTGTTTGCTAGTGGCTACAAAAATCAATGGTAAAACCACAAAGAATCCCAAAAGGTCACCAATGAAAAAACGGTGCAGTGCCTCCCAAACACTGGCTTGGGGAATGCCTCCAATCAGCGCTTGGGTCAGCACGTATGCCAATGCTGTGGTGGCTGCACCAATCACCATGACTGCACCTAATTTCAATAATTGATTTCTGTCATGAATTTGTGGATGTGACTTTAGTAAGCGTCTGAAGAAGTAGGCAATACTGGCATAGCAAGTTACCAAGACAGCGTTACCCAACACAACCGTTGGCGTGAAAAATGAAATGTCACGCACAATCACATCAGCAATCCCAAGGGTGATGTAAACCCAAGCCATCCATGCGTTACCTGCCCAGTACAAAAACAACACATCCAAGGCAGCAGGGGGATTCCAGGGTGTGATATTGAGGTGTCCAATTGGATGGATGTAGCTCAACTTATCGATGGCAATCAAAGCACCACTGTAGAGAAGTGCCTTCCAAAATTTAGCCATGCAAATCGTTCTCAAGTTTGTCGCACATTCAATGCGACATAGTAGGCTATTAAGACGATTGCAATGAAAATCAATAATCCGGCAAACTCTTTAATCAAGATTTGTTTATCTGGATCAGTTTGCTGAGGTATCGAAGGGTCTTCGGATTTGATTTGCGGATCGGATGACATGGCACTTTCAATGTCGAGAGTTGGATATCAGATGTTTGGTTTCATCCGAACAGCGAAGCAAAAACATACCGCCAAATACCAATGCCATACCTATCCCATAAATCATCATGGTCTGTATCCATTCCAAGGATGACATCAACATCAGCAAGATAACCAGCATTCCGTTCATGATCAAGGCATGGCCCCAAGTTCGAACTTCACGTATTTCATCATTTGTAACTTTCATGAATTGAATTTACACAAATTCCGATGACTTTTGAATTCGCCTTGAACCGTACGGTGTCACCCGTACAAATCTAGCAAGGGCTAAGTCATTTGTAATTCATACATGGACTATGGTTTACTTGAAGTCTCGCTGGTCAACTCGTCCAAGTAACGAATAGCGCCCACAGCTGCATTTTCTGGCGTGTTGGCAGCACAAAAACCATCGACATAGAGGACGGCTGCGTCTAGAGAAGTCAATTGACTGAATTTGTCCACGCGGGGTTTCTTTCTGGACACATTGGTCAAATTGAGAGGCACCAGGTAGGCATTGAGCCAAGTTGTTTTTTCGCTTGTTGACAGTGTGGGCCAATCAGCGCATGAGGGATTGCCAAACAAATGTTGGCTGTGGGCAGGCAGAGATAGCAAACTCCACAATACGCATAAACTGATGTGTCTGATAAGCATTGAATATGTATGTAAAAGAAATGAATCACATGTTAGCAATGAAGATGACATGGCAGTCGTTCAGTGGGGCCTCCAAGTGGCTGGTCATCTATGGCTTGATCATGTTGGTGGCCTTGATATGCACCTATGCCTGGTCAATGAATGACAACAGGCTGATCCGCGATGTGGGTGTGTGGGTCAAACCCATGAAATTCATGGCGGCCACTTCCTTGTTTGCATTGACGACGGTGTGGGTGCTCAAGGTGGCGAATTCACGCGTTGATCAAACCGAGACCTTTGTGTGGATCACGGCTTTGCTGGTGTGCACTTCTTTGTTCGAGGTGGTCTACATCAGCTACCAAGCTTCCCAGGCATCACCATCGCACTACAACGTCAGCGACCCTTTTCATGCGTTCATGTTTGGTTTGATGGGCTTGGCTGCGGTGGGTTTGACCGCTTCACAAGCCTGGTTGGCTTGGGAAATATGGCGTGAACAACGCGGTGCAAACATGCCTGTTGAAACGCTGGGCGTTGTTGTAGGTTTGGTCTTGACCTTTGTGTTGTCCACCATCAGCGGCTTCATGCTGGGGAGCCATCAACCGCCAGCAGGGTCAGGTATTCCGATCGTTGGTTGGCATTGGGTCAAGGACATTCGTCCCGCCCATTTCTTAGGCGTGCATGCGCAGCAATTGATACCGCTGTGGGGCCTGGTGGCTGCCCATTTCATGGGTGCCTTTTCCAACCTTGCACTCGTGTTGGGTGCAGGGCTCTATGTCATGCTGTGGGGCGTGGCGACGTGGCTGAGTCTTTAAGGCGCGCTATTTGAACGAATGCAAGCCGATGGCATTGCCTTCACTGTCACCAATGATGGCAATGAAACCATTGGATCCAATGCTGAATTTTTCCTTGTACACCTTGCCGCCACTGTGGAGAGCAAGCGCGCATTCCACCGCGCAATCAACACAAGAAAAGTAAACAAGCGCGCCCTCTGTGCTGGGTTGCTTCATGGGATGCTTGACCAAGGCTCCTCCAGCGCCTGAGCCATTGGGCTCGCCTGTAAACATCATCATGCGCAGGTCCGCATCTGGTGACGGCAGATCGATCAACTCACGTTTGAAAACCGATGTGTAAAAGGCCTGGGCGCGGTCCATGTCTGCCACATGAATCTCAAACCAGCCGACTGGATTTGCGTATCATGAGCGAACAACTTCTCAGAAAGAATCCCATGACCATTTCCATGTACCACGCCAGCGTGCCGCGTATTGAAAACATGCTCAAGAGCCTGTTGCATATTTTGGATAAAGCGGAGAAGCATGCTGTAGACAAAAAATGGAATGAAGCGGCCCTGACGCAATTTCGTCTGTATCCCGACATGTTGCCCATGGCCAAGCAAGTGCAAATTGCTTCGGACACAGCCAAGGGGGTGTTGGCGCGTTTGGCTGGCGTTGAAGCGCCTGTTTATGAAGACAACGAACAGAGTCTGGCTGAATTGAAAGAGCGTGTGAACAAAACCATTGCCTATGTGCAAGGCTTCACGCCAGCGCAAATTGATGGCACAGAAGACAAAGCCATTGTGACCAAGCGCGGCGACAAGGAAACCCACTACAAAGGCATGCAGTTCTTATTGGGCCATGCCATGCCCAATCTGTACTTTCACATCACCACCACTTTTGCCATCTTGCGTCACAACGGCATTGAGATCGGCAAGCGCGACTATTTAGGCACGCCCTGATTTCATGGCATGTGTTGTCGCCACCAAGGATTGAGCGGGGGTGGGGTGCCCACGGTGTAAACCTCGCCCATCATGGGCGTGGCCAGCACAACACCGCGCGCTTGGCCAATGGCTGATGCACGCTCAAGCGGTTCGTACCAAGGGTGCATGGCCAACTCAAATGTGCTGTTGTGGACCGGCATCATCACTTTGGCTTGCACATCCAGATGCGCTTGAATACTTTGCTCAGGGGTCATGTGTATGCCCGCCCACATCTTGTCCCAAGCACCGGTTTCCACCAAGGCCAAATCAAATGGACCGTGTTTCTCACCAATTTTCTTGAACCCTTCAAAGTAACCAGTGTCCGCGCTGAAATACAACTTGCTTGATTGGCTCTGAATCACCCAAGAAGCCCAGAGTGTGGTGTTGCGATCAAACAATCCACGCCCTGAGAAATGTTGAGCTGGTTCAGCAGTGATCTGAACACCCGCTACGCGTGTGGATTCTTGCCAGTCGAGTTCGATGATTTTTTGCGCAGGCACGCCCAAGTCTTGCAGTCTCTTGCCCACGCCCAAGGCGGTGACAAATTGTTTAATCTTGGGATGAATGCGCTCAATGGTGGCGGCATCGAGGTGGTCGTAATGGTCATGCGACAACAACAAACCATCCAAGGTGGGCATGCTGTCCACATCGATCGGTACCGGATGAAAGCGCTTCGGTCCGGCAAAACGGACTGGGGATGCGCGCTCGCTGAAAACGGGATCGACCAGCCACTGTTGGCCATGCAATTTCAATAGCAACGAGGAGTGCCCCAAACGCACGACATGCACCTTGTCTTCAGGCAATTCCTGCCATGCAGACCAAGTCAAGGTTTGCACTGGCAAAGGTTTTTCAGGGACTGTGTTGGTCCGTGTCGCGGTGAGGAAATACCACCAAATCTTCCATGGGCTCTCCATGGCAGGCTCGATGGGTTGGTTGAAGAAACGCTTTCCATCAAAGTGGTCGGATGGTGTGTTCATGCTGTTGGTACTCAGCGCAGCTGTAGACAAAACGAAGCCGGCCAAGCAGATGTATTTCGCAAACATGCTGGCATTATCCCCAAGGAATGGACGCTTTGTTCCACCGATCACGCTCAAAATTGGTATTTCAAGCCCAGCTCATAACTTCTGGATGGGCCCGCATAAATACCCTGACGCAAGCTGGCGATGTAGTGGGTGTCGGTCAGGTTTTTCACGGCGGCTGTAAGGCTCAATTTCGGGTCCATTTGGTAACTTGAAGTCAGGTCGATGGTGGTGTAACCATCGATGCGACCTGTGAAAAACCCACTGGTGCTTTCGGTGACCGGGACCGTGTTCATGGTGTCTGTCATTTGCGAACCCACGTGTTGAATGCCCAACGCTGTCATCAAAGGACCCTCTTGGTAGACGAACTGCAAGTGGCTGACCCATTCGGGGCTGTAGGTCACGCGATTGCCCTTTTGGGCGATCAGCGCACCTGTTGATGAATATCGGTTCTCCACGAATTTGGCGTCAGGCACATAGGTGGTATTGCCTTCAATTCGAAACACCGTGTTCACACGCCAAGCCAATGCCAACTCGATGCCTTGGTGCAAAGTTTTGCCACCATTGCTGGGGTCTCCGCCATTGCTGTTGGCCCTGATCACCTGGTTGTCAAAGTCCATGCGAAACGCCGTCAATTCATACGACAGCGCATGTTGTTGGCCGCGCACCCCCATTTCAACATTGACCGAACGTTCAGCGCCTAAATCCAAGTCGTTGCCACTGACAATGGACGTGCTGTTGTAGGGGGGTGAGAAGGCCTTGTAAACGCCGCCATATATTTGTAACTGCGGTGTGAGTTGCCACGTCGCCCCAATGCCTGGTAAATATTCTGCGTTGCTTGACCGTCCGTCTTTGGTATTGACCATCAGGTCATCCGTGATTTGTTCATACATTTCAGCGCGCACACCCGGGGTGATGCTCAGTTGGGCATTCAAATCAAAACGGTTTTGTGCAAACACGGCCAAACTGCTGGCTTTTTGAATCACATCGGTGCTGAGCGTGCCACTTCTGGGATTCGCGCGTGTGGCTGTGATTTTCTGATCGCGCATGTTTTCTTGCATCCAACGCACGCCCATTTCTGCTTCATTGGTCAACCCGAAACTGTTGTGCCGCATGGTCAATCGTGAGTCGAGTCCTGTTCGATCAAAGGCGCGGTTGTTGCCATCCAAACTGTTGGTGTAGTTCCATACTTTCAACCCATTTTGCATGGTGGTGGCGTTCACGCTGTATCGCCAGTAGTCGCGCTGCATTTCGCTCCAGTAGACAACCGTGTTCAAGCGCATGTCGGTATTGATCTCCCACTCGTGATTGATGTCCAGTGAGTTTCGATCTGTCAAGAACCAGTCGTCAGGCGCTGGATTGAAGGTTGCTCTAGC
>JACCDK011097079.1_pt1 | contig 14451 bp, 11 predicted proteins | sample 7445871 | NCBI WGS metagenome assembly JACCDK01 (sample SAMN15323436, study PRJNA562643) | freshwater metagenome | isolation source: river surface water | place: USA:Blue River Watershed | collected 2017-08-15 | reverse complement strand
CATCAGTGCTGAACAGATTTCTGCCGTTGCTGGAGTTGAAACCATCACATCTTTGTCTCATGCTTCACCCACTGCACCGGGGCAATTGAAAAGCCATTACGCCACTTCCAAACCATTGTTGATTGGTGATGCCTCGCAACTGATCAATTCATTTGCAGGAAAGAAAATAGGGTTGCTGATGTTTAAGCATTCAGCTGAACTGGCAGTTGAAAAAGAAATCCTGCTTTCACCTTCCGGAAGCCTGGAAGAGGCGGCTGCAGGCCTTTTTAGGGCAATGCGCTTGTTGGATCAATCTGATCTTGATGTGATCATTGCAGAGCGTTTCCCTAACACAGGGATTGGCAGAGCCATCAACGACAGGTTAGAAAGAGCTGCATACAAAGGTGATTAACATATTTCACTCAGCTCCAGCCATCTCAATTCCTTTTCATCCATGAGGGTAGTTATCTCGCTGAACCTGTTGGACAATTTTTCGATTTCCGCATAGGGGAGTGAACCATCAGATAGTTTTTCAGAGATGGTTTTCTTTTCATCCGTCAGTTGCTTGATTTCTTTTTCAAGCATTTCAAACTCCCTTTTTTCATTGAAACTGGGTTTCCTTTTTTCTGGTTTGATTTCTTTTTCAGGCTCACGGTTGACAATGATTTGTGCCTTTACTTTTTCAGGGTCTGCAGACTTCTCTGCAACCTCCAATCGGTATTCTCCGTAGTTTCCAGGGAAATCCCTGATGACGCCTTCTCCTTCAAAAACAAAGAGATGGTCCACAATCCGGTCCATGAAATAGCGGTCGTGGCTGATGATGATCAGACAGCCCGGAAAGTCGAGGAGGAAGTTCTCCAGAACGGAAAGGGTAGGCAGGTCAAGGTCGTTGGTGGGCTCATCCAGGATGAGGAAGTTGGGGTTCTTGAAAAGAATACTCAAGAGGTGCAGTCTTCTTTTTTCTCCACCACTCAGCTTGCTGATATAGCCATATTGCTGGTCTGGTGTGAACAGAAAAAGTTCCAGAAACTGCGCCGCACTGAGTGATCCTCCATTGGCCAGCGGGAAGTTTTCTGCAATGTTTTTTACAAATTCAATGACCCTTAGATCCTGCTTGATTTCCAGGCCTTTTTGCGAAAAATTTCCAAAAACGATTGTGTCTCCGATGTTGATCTTGCCGCTATCTGGTTCTTCCAGCCCTTGCAACATGTTGATGAAAGTGGTTTTGCCTGCACCGTTCCTTCCAATGATTCCAACCCTTTCGCCTTTTTTGAAGGTATAGTCCAGTCCATTGAGGATGATCTTCTCTCCAAATTTTTTGTATACTTTTTTAAGCTCAGCAATCTTGCCTCCAAGCCTGCTCATCTTCATCTGAAGATCGAGTTGCTTGTCTTCTATTTTTCTTTTGGCAACCTTTTCTATTTCATAAAAATTATCCTGCCTGCTTTTGGACTTGGTGGTGCGGGCCCTGGGCTGTTTGCGCATCCATTCCAGTTCTTTTCTGAACGTGTTTTTGGCCTTGTCTATGGTGGCCATCTCACTCTCAATTCGGGCAGCTTTCTTTTCTACATAGTTCTGGTAATCGCCTTTGTAGGTATAGATCTTGCTGTTGTCCAATTCCCAAATTTCATTGCAAACTACGTCAAGGAAATACCTATCGTGTGTGACCAGCAGGAGGGTGATGTTTTCCTTGTCCAGGTAATGCTCCAGCCACTCCACCATTTCCACATCCAGGTGGTTGGTGGGCTCGTCCATGATCAGCAAACAATGGTTGTTGTTGAAGCCAATGTCAATCAGCGTTCTGGCCAGTGCAACCCTTTTTCTTTGTCCGCCGCTCAGGCTTCCCACTTTCTGGTCGAGGTGATGAATATTGAGCTTGCTTAATATCTGTTTGACTTTTGAATCAAAATCCCAGGCATCGTGATCATCCATCGCAATCAAGGCCTCAGAAATCTTGTCGGGATCATTGGAGTCCTCTGCTGCCTCATACTTTTTGATGGCATTGATCACAGGATGGTTGTGCGCAAAGATGTTGTCAAGGATGCTGGAGCTTTCACTGAACTGCGGATCTTGTTCAAACAGCACGGTGTTGACATCCTTGTTGATCCAGACCTTTCCTTCTTCTGCTGTTTCCGTTCCAGACAGGATGCGGAGCAGGGTCGATTTACCGGAGCCATTTCTGGCAATCAGGGCTATTTTATCACCTTCATTGATGTGAAAGGATATATTGCTGAAAAGTGGTTTGATTCCATAAGACTTGCCAAGACCTTCAACTGTTACATAATGCATCGTGCAAAGATACAACAATCGAGAGGGGATAAGCGCTTTGAAGATTATTTGCCCAGCAGGAAGATGAGGAAACAGATCAGCAGGGTCAACACCAATACCAGCGGTATTTTCAATTGTTCAAATCGTTGTTCCTGCTTCTTTTTTCTCAGTAATTTTTCCCATGCCTTCGCTTCATGGGGCTGTTTTTCCAGCATTTTCTCTAAGTGCTCTACCATGAACGTGCATCCTTCAAGGTTGAGGTGGGCAGACATCCGAAGGGCCATTTGCAGTGTGGTAGCTTCCATGGCAGGGTTTTTTTCACTGAGGATGGCCTCTAGCCTGGCTTGGCTGAAGAGTTTGAGCATTTGGTTAAAAAGGGTAATCTTGTCCGTTCTGAAACCATCAGTTGTTGCAATATATTGGTCTGCCTTGATGAAAAGTTGAAGGATTTGATCTGCTCTTAAAAGGGTATCCAATTGATGCCCCATTGATTTTTCCAGCCAGCGTTGATACAGGTATTCCTCCCGCAATTGGGGGTCTGACAAAACGCCATATGCTTCTTTGATCTCCCGGAAATAGTGGTCATTTTCTGGATTTTCTCCACGCTTGTCTGGGTGGTATTCCATGGCCAGGGTCCGAAATGCTTTTTTGATGCTTGTGGCATCAGCCCCTTGTGGGATGCGCAAGGTGGCATAATAATCTTTGACTGGCATTCCTACAAAGTTATTAATTGGATATATTTGTTCATATCAATTTTATTATGAAAAAAATCATCCTGTTATTCTTTGTCGGAATCTCCACCATGGCAATGGCTCAATCTTCAAAGCCAGCCAAAGACAAAAATTTTTTCGAACTGAAAGTGTATGAATTCAAAACAGCGCAACAGCAGGCCGTGATTGACCAGTTTCTTGCCGACGCCTACCTGCCGTATTTGCATAAGCAGGGGATTCAGAAAGTGGGTGTTTTTACAGGCATTGCCAACGATACTGCTGCGGTAAAAAAACTCTATGTATTGATCCCTTACAAGCAACTGGCTGATATTCCCAAAATCACCAAAGCCATGTTTCTTGATGCGGCTGTTGCAGAAAAAGGGGCAGCCTACCTGAACGCAACCAGTGAAGCACCTGCATACGACAGGATTGCGAACTACATCCTTGAAGGCTTCAGGCTTGCTCCAGGATTGATGTTGCCCAAACTCAAGGGTGCTGTTGCGGACAAGGTATATGAACTCAGGAGCTATGAAGGTGCCTCCGAAAAGAAGTATTGGAAGAAAGTTGAAATGTTCAATGAGGGCGGCGAAATCGATATTTTTTCAAGGCTCAACTTCAATCCTGTTTTTTATGCGGAGGTTATCAGTGGTCCTACCATGCCCAACCTGATGTACATGACCAGCTTTGAAAGCAAGGCAGACCGCGATGCTCATTGGCAGTCTTTCAAGGACGATGCCCAGTGGAAAGAGCTCTCTGCCAAAAAGGAATATGAGAAGACAGTAAGCAAAAATGTAACCCTGTTTCTCCGCGCAAGGCCCTATTCTGACTATTGATTGATGTTCTCCGATTCAGCTGCAGGCGATGCAAACCATCGGCCCTGACAGATTCCTGTGCAAAAGCCTAAAGGCATTATCTTTGCGCAAATTGGTGATCATGGATGAAATCAGTAAAATTAAGGAGGCAGTAGGCTTTATCAAGGCCAGGCATGCCAATCCAGTTGAGGTGGGAGTGATTCTGGGAAGTGGATTGGGTAGATTCATTGAGCATGTAGTTGTCGGCACCGAAATTTCATACACTGAAATTCCCCATTTCCCGGTTTCAACGGTGGAGGGGCACAGTGGGAAACTGATCTTGGGAAAGGTCGGAGATAAGTTAGTAGTTGTGATGGCGGGCAGGTTCCACTATTATGAGGGATATACAGCACAAGAAGTGGTATTCCCCGTGAGGGTGATGCAGGCTCTGGGTGCACAATTTCTTTTTGTTTCCAATGCTGCAGGTGGGGTCAATCCCGGATTCAATGTTGGTGATCTCATGATCATCAAAGACCATATCAGTTTTTCCATTGTCAATCCTTTGTTGGGTAAAAATATTGCTGAGCTGGGTCCTCGTTTCCCAGACATGAGTGAGCCCTACTCAAAAGCCCTTGTCAAAAAGGCGCATGCTATTGCCTCATCTCTGGGGCATGTGGTGAGAGAAGGGGTCTATTATGGCGTAACAGGTCCAACCTTTGAAACAAGGGCAGAGTACAAGATGATCCATGTGATGGGTGCAGATGCCGTTGGGATGAGCACCGTACAGGAAGTGATTGCTGCCATCCATTGTGGCATGACGGTATTTGCGATGAGCGTCATCACTGATCTTGGTATTAGGGAAGAGGACAACATCATCACACACCAGGAAGTATTGGAAGCAGCCAATATTGCAGCCCCTAAATTGACATCCATTTTCAAGACAATGATCGAGACATTGGACCTTGCATCTTCAAATTGATCCATTACCAATTCATGAACAGCAATCACATCAGATCAGCACAAGGAAACAGGCCTTCGGGGAGAAGGATGATGTCTTTGTTATTGCTGATGATGGCCTTGCTGACAATGTTCTCTGCCAATGCACAAATGCGGGGCATGATGCGTGGCATGCAGGGCATGGGTTCCAGGATGGGCGGTGGAGGTTCTGGCGGTGGTAGAGGAGGTGGAGGCGGAAGTGATTCTCTCAGTTTTGAAAAGCGCAAGTTTGCTGATGATTCAGTGAATGTCCGTTTTCGTTATCTGGATACAGCCCGATACAACCTTTTTGATTCTTCCATCAACGATTTTTTTCGCAGGGTTCCACTCAAGGCAGACCTCATCAATATTGGGCACAATGGCAATGCCACCAGGCCAATCCTTTTTTCTCCCATGAGAATGCCCGGTTGGGATGCGGGGTTTCATGCACTGGATCCTTTTGCACTGAAACTCTCGGATACACGGTTCATGAATACGACCAAGCCCTTTACTGAATTGGGTTATCTGGTGGGCAGCAAGGCAGAGCAGCAGATCAGTATTTTGCATACGCAGAATGTGATGCCCGATTGGAACTTCGTGCTAGAATACAGGCTGGTCAATGCTCCAGGAACATTCAACTCCCAAAATACCAACCACAACAACATTCGGTTCAATTCAGATTATACATCAGAAAGCAAGCGCTACCATGCCTACCTGATCCTGCTGTCGAACGCATTGCAAACCGCGGAAAATGGGGGCGTAGCAGATGAATCCCTGCTGGTCAATGAAAATCCCGCTTACGATGACAGGTTCAACATTCCCACCAATCTTGCATCTGCCGCCTATTCTTCAAGGAATTTTTTCAATGTCAAATTGATCACCGGTAACCGGTACACAGACAAGCATCTCTTGCTCAGGCAACAATATGATTTTGGGATCAAGGATTCTGTCGTAACTGATTCTTCTGTAGTCCGTTTTTTTCTTCCCAAGTTCCGTTTGGAGCATACCATTCAGTCCAGTGGCTATGCCTATCATTTTCTGGATGTACAGGCACGCAATGCAGAAAATTTTTATAAAACCAATTATGGTTTTACCAGTGTTCCGGATACGGTTGACCTCAACAGCAACTGGTCCACCCTGAAAAATGATTTTTCTATCATTCAATTTCCCGATTCTAAAAATCCACTTCAGTTTCTGAAAGCTGGCATTACGCTCCAGCAATATTCCTCTTCTCCTGATTCATTGCGAGATGCTTTCGGAAACCTGATGCTGCACGGGGAATACCGGAATAGGACCCGTAACAAAAAATGGGACATGCTTTTGTATGGCGAGTTTTATGCTGCTGGCCGAGACGCCGGCAACTATGCTGTGCAAGCCAACCTCCAGACAAAACTTGGGCAACTGGGATCATTGGAACTTGGTTTTCAAAACATCAACCGTTCACCATCCTATCTCTATGCAAGAAAGACTGCTTTCCCTGTCATCAGAACATCCAGTTTCAACGATGAAAATGTAACGGCCATCAATGCCGGTTTATTTTTGAACCGGTTAAAAGCAAGGCTGACGTTCAGTTATTTCCTGCAATCCAATTATACCTATTTCAAGGACTTCAAAACTGTTGCACAGTATGCCCCCTTGTTCAATTTTGTTCGGGCAGGGATCAGCAGGGAGACATCCCTAGGAAAAAAATGGAAATGGTACCTTGATGTGCATGTTCAGACCATGGCAGGTGCTGCTCCCATTCATTTGCCACTGCTTTACACCAGGAACAGGTTATCCTACGAAGCCAAGCCCTTTCGCAACCTCGTGATCGCTTCTGGTATTGACATGCGCTATTTCAGCGGTTACTTTGCCGATGGCTACTCGCCACTGACAGGCCAGTTTTTTTATCAAGACAAGCGAAAATTGTCCCCTAGGCCTGACATTACAGCCTTTACGCATTTCAGGATCAGGAGTTTTACCGCCTATCTCAGGATTGAAAACCTCAACACGGCAACGCTTAAATATGGATTTGGCTTCAAGCAAAACAACCTTGCAGCACCCAATTATCCCAATCCCGGTATGGTATTCAGGCTGGGGATTTTCTGGAATTTTGTGAATTAGTAGTTTCTCTTTTAAAGTCTTGCCCAATCAAACCAAAACGGTTTTTTGGCGTTAACTTTATGTGGTGAAAAAAATCCTTTCCATCCTCTTGTTACTGGTATACACTGCAGCAAGCAGTGGGACTGTTATCAGTGCACATTATTGCATGGGAGATCTAGCCGCCGTTTCAATCGGCGAGCGTGAAAGTGATGGATGTGAATTTTGCGGAATGGAGGACAAGGGTTGTTGCCATGATCTTCCACAGGTTATTAAAATTGACAATACCGCTCTTGAGAGTCAGGTAATTCCTCTTGTTGATTTTCATCCTTCATGGGCAGTAGCGCCTGTTGCGTTTTCATCTGATGGTATCATTAAAAGGGCGCCACAGCATACAAGTATTTTTTCTCCGAGGTATTTCATTCCTCCTCCCCAGTATCTCCTGCATTGTAATTTCAGGATTTGAGTTGTTTTTCAGTAGTAATTGACTACTGAATCCCTGAAATATTGTTAAAGCCTTATTTTTATTGACCAATAAAATTATCGAAATGAAAAACTACTTATCATTTTATGCACTCATCTGTGTGTTATTTTTTTCCTCTGCAGTATTTGCTCAAAAATCAGAAGAAATCAAGGTCTGGGGCAATTGCGGAATGTGCAAAAAAGTCATTGAGACCGCAGCATTAAAAGCAGGTGCTTCAACTGCAAGCTGGAGTGAAGAAACCAAAATACTCAATGTTTCCTACAGGCCTAAGAAGACAGATGGCAAAGCCATTCAAGAGGCTGTAGCAGCTTCTGGTTATGATACACAGGATTTAACTGCACCTACTGAAGTGTATAACAAGCTGCATGGATGTTGCCAGTATGAAAGAAAAGCCACAACTGTTGTAGCCAAGGATGCTGCCAAAAAAGAATGTTGTGGCATGGAAAACTGTGATCATAAGATGGACTGCTGCAAGGACGGAAAATGTGAAAAAGACAAGGCTTGCTGCAAGGATGGAAAATGTGAGAAGGGTAAAGAATGTTGCAAAAAATAACAATCATCAATGGGCCCGGTGCTCAACATTCGGGCCCTCATTTCATTCAGCATGATTAAATTACTAAGCCTGGTCATTGGCCTGTTCCTGTGGTCTACAGTTTCATTTTCACAAATCAGCAAGGCCAGTTTGCAAGCCAGTGGCCTGACTTGTGCCCTTTGTGCAAAATCCATTTATACCAACCTGAGCTCCTTGAATTTCATCGACAGTGTGGATACAGATCTGGAGACATCTACTTTCCTGATTGTTTTCAAACCTGCCGTGAAGATTGACATTGATGCCATCAGGAAGAAAGTGGAGGATGCAGGGTTTTCTGTTTCCAAACTGATGCTGAGGGTAGACCAAGGCGGGTTGGCCATTGGGCACGACAAGAAAATCAAGATTGGAGACAATGTCTTCCACTTCATTGATGTCAAAACCCAATCAACAGCTTCCAGTTTTGAGATAAGGGTGATTGACCAAAAGTTTGTATCTGCAAAAGAGTTCAAAAAACTGACTGCAGGATCAAAAATCCCTTGTTACCAATTCAGTAAATCTACACCATGCACCATGCCAGAAGGCACTGAAGGAGCTCTTGGAATTTTTCATGTTACGTTATGATGAACAATAGGTTGCACTTATCATCAGTATTTTTTGCATTGATTTTTTTTTATTTCAACACAGATGCCCAGGAACTTTATGTGTACAGTGAACCTGCATCCAATGTTCCAGCGAAATCGTTGTCTTTGAAATATTCTGGCAAGTGGATGAATGAATCTGAGCTTGGCCATGATCACACAACTGCCAGGCACATGGTAGAATCTTCCATTGGACTGAGCAAATTCCTCATGTTGAGGCCTGCACTGAGTTTCGGGAACATGTACAATACATATCCTGATCAACAGCTTAGGTTTGAGTCTGCCTCCATCTATGCGAAACTGCGGTTGTTGTCTATTGATGATGTTCACAGGCATTTCAGGGCAGCAGCTTTTGTAAAAGGCATTTTCAGTAAAAACGATTTGCAATTTGAGGAAATTACAGGAGATGGAGATCAGACGGCCATTCAGGGCGGATTGATCCTGACGCAGCTGATGCACAAGCTTGCCATCTCTGGCACCGGCTCACTGGTTGAAGTAATGCATCCAGACAGGTGGAAGGACTTTGCCGGGCAGACGTTTTATGGTTACCAGGCCTTCAATTACAGTCTTTCCGCTGGCTATCTGCTCTTGCCCCGAAAGTACAGCAGCTATGACCAAACGAACTTCAACATTTATGTAGAACTGATTGGGTCCAAAGGGCTTGACAGGGATTATGCCTACACCGACCTGGCTCCTGCCATTCAGCTGATTGTGAACAGCAATGCAAAAATCAATGCAGGCTATAGGTTCCAGATCAGTGGGGGAGCATACAGGATGGGCACCTCTTCATTGACCATCAGCTATGAGCGCAGTTTTCTCAATGCCATAAAGCGCAAGAAAAAATGAGGAACCTCATCAAAATCTTCTTCAGCTGCCTGAAGGGAATGTTTTTCAAGCGTCATTGTTGCAAATAGTACAGTTGATTTACACTGAAAATCTTACCTTCAAAAGGTGAAAAAGTTCATCTTTTTTATTGTTGCCCTCCAGATCATCAGTTCTGGGCATTTCATGGACGAGTTGGTTAAGTTTGACAACCTCGTTGACCATTTCTATGAGCATAAAAATAGTGCACAACCTCTTTCAGCCGTTCAGTTTATTCAATACCATTATTTTGACAGCATTCATGAGAAATCTGATCCTGTCAGGCATGCAACCCTTCCTTTGAGGAATGCAGGAATTTCTTTTACCCAGGTATACCATCCGCCTGTTGAGTCTTTTCATTTGGCTCCCCTCTGGCAGTCAGACATGTCCAGTTTTAATCCGATCAGCAAGGGCATGATGCCGCAATGTCATCAGTTTTCTGTTTTTCAACCTCCAAAATGCAGCTGATTTTTTCAGGTACCAGTTCATAAAAAAAATCAGAAATCATGTTGAATGCAATCATCCGCTTTTCCATCAGGAACAAGCTCATCATAGGATTATTTACATTGGGATGGATCATTTGGGGAGCCATAGAGTTGGTTAAACTGCCTGTGGATGCCCTTCCAGACATTACCTCCAATCAGGTTCAGGTCATTACAGTATCACCCACCTTAGGTTCTCTTGAGGTAGAACGGTTGATTACTTTCCCTATCGAACAGGCATCATCCAATATACCGGACATCAAAGAGATAAGGTCTATTTCACGATTTGGTCTCTCTGTTGTTACCGTTGTATTTGATGATGATAAAGATATTTATTGGGCAAGGCAGCAAGTGAGTGAACGGATGCTGCTGGTCAGGGATGAAATCCCTAAAGAAGCAGGTACTCCCGAGCTGGCGCCGGTCACCACAGGGCTTGGTGAAATTTATCAGTATATCGTTCGTCCAAAAAAAGGATACGAAGACAAATTTGATCTCACTGAATTGCGCACCATACAAGACTGGATCATCAGAAGACAATTGTTGGGCACCCCGGGTGTTGCTGATGTGAGCAGCTTTGGTGGAAAGCTAAAGCAGTATGAGGTGGCTATTGATCCTGTGAAATTGAAAGGAGCAGGGGTAACATTTGACCAGGTGTTCAATGCCATCCAGAACAACAACCAGAATTCAGGGGCAGCCTATATTGAGAAAGGGCCATCCCTCTTGTTTGTTAGGTCTGAAGGGCTTGTCAAATCAATTGATGAAATCCAGAACATCTATGTAGCAAAATCTACTACGGGTACGCCCATCTACATCAGGGATATAGCCGAAGCAAGAATTGGAAGTCCGGTGCGCTATGGTGCCCTTACGTACATGGATGAAGGGGAAGTGTCTGGGGCCGTGGTGCTCATGTTGAAAGGAGAGAATGCTGCTGATGTGATTGGACATATAGAGAAGCGGATGAAGCAAATTGAAAAGACCCTGCCAGAGGGTGTAGAAATCAATACTTTTCTCGATCGCACCAAAATGGTCAACCGTACATTAGGAACTGTAAAAACCAATTTGCTGGAAGGAGCGATGATTGTTTTGTTGATCCTGGTTTTCTTCCTTGGAAACCTGAGGGCCGGACTGATCGTGGCTTCAGTGATCCCGCTGGCCATGCTGTTTGCAGTCGGCATGATGAATCTTTTTGGTGTAACAGGCAACCTGATGAGTCTGGGTGCATTGGATTTTGGGTTGATTGTTGATGGTGCAGTGATCATTGTGGAAGCAGTACTTCACCGCCTGCATTCGAACAAGCACATGGGCCTGCAATTGCGCCAGGGCCAGATGGACCATACCGTTGAACAATCTGCCGGAAGGATGATGGGAGCTGCAGTGTTTGGACAAATCATCATCCTGATCGTTTATATCCCCATCCTTAGCCTCACCGGCATCGAAGGCAAGATGTTCAAGCCCATGGCACAGACGGTCGCTTTTGCGCTTGTAGGGGCCTTTGTTCTTTCCCTTACTTATGTGCCCATGATGACGAGTGTGGTGTTGAGCAAAAAACTCAACCATCAGGATAATATATCAGATAGGATGATGCTGAAGCTTCAACATGGTTTTCAAAAGGCCTTGGCAAGGCTGCTCGAGCACCCCAAGAAAGTGGTGTTTGGATGCCTTGCATTGTTGGTTTTATCCTTTTATGTTGCTTCAACCTTGGGAGGTGAATTCATACCAGAGTTGGAAGAGGGCGATTTTGCTATTGATGCAAGGTTGATGACAGGAAGCTCATTGGGTGAAACAATCGAAGCCACCACCAAGGCCGTACATGAATTGAAAAAGTTTCCTGAAGTGCAAAAAGTGGTCACCAGGATAGGAGCCAGTGAAATACCCACTGACCCGATGCCCATTGAAATGACCGATATCATTGTCAACCTGAAGCCTAAAAACGAATGGACCAGTGCAACAAGTTATGATGAACTCGCCAACAAAATGAGTGCAGCCATTGGCAAAGTGCCTGGTTTGACAGGTGGTTTTCAATACCCCGTTCAGATGCGCTTCAATGAATTGATTGCAGGTGCAAAACAGGATGTGGTCTGCAAGATCTTTGGAGAAGACCTCGATACCCTTGCTTTTTATGCCGCTCAATACGAGGAGGTGATTCACAAGGTAGAAGGGGCAAAAGATGTGTTCACTGAAAGGGTAACAGGCCTTCCTCAGATTGTCATCAAATACAAGCCCAATGCCATTGCCGCTTATGGGTTGAGCATTGCGGATGTGAACCGGGTGCTAAGGGCTTCGTTTGCAGGCGAATCCGCTGGTCAGGTTTATGAAAATGAAAGACGTTTCGACCTCGTGTTGCGTTTGAAAGAAACCAGGCGAAATGATTTGACAGACATTAAAAACCTCACGATTACCAATCCTGATGGCATTGCGGTTCCCCTTGATCAGGTAGCAGAAATTGGCATTCAGGAAGGACCCAATCAGGTTCAAAGGGAAGATGCCAAGCGAAGAATTACAGTGGCATTCAATGTCAGGGACAGGGATGTTCAATCTGTTGTGAAGGAAGTTCAATCCAAGGCAGAAAAAACCATTGCATTGCCCGCGGGATATTATGTGAAATATGGTGGACAGTTTGAAAACCTCGTGGAAGCAAAAGACCGTTTGATGATTGCCGTACCGATCGCCTTGTTGCTGATCTTGCTGATCCTCTATTTTTCCTTCGGCTCCTTGCGGTACGGATTGTTGATTTATACGGCCATTCCACTCTCCGCCATTGGAGGCATTTTGTTGCTGTGGATGCGTGACATGCCTTTCAGCATATCGGCAGGAGTGGGCTTTATTGCTCTTTTTGGCGTGGCTGTTTTGAATGGTATTGTGTTGATCAATGAATTCAACAGATTGAAAAATGAAACCCAGTTGAACATGCATGATCTAGTTTTGAAGGGCACAGCCACCAGGCTCAGGCCTGTACTGATGACCGCAGCAGTTGCATCGCTTGGATTTTTGCCCATGGCCCTGAGTACCAGCTCTGGCGCAGAGGTACAAAGGCCTTTGGCCACTGTAGTGATTGGAGGATTGATTTCTGCCACCTTGCTCACACTATTTGTTTTGCCCGTGCTCTATGTTTGGGTGGAAAAAAGAAAAGGTTCTATAAAGGCCCCAGCGCTTACTTTGCTCCTAGGATTTTTATGCCTCACGGCAAACAGCCAGACCTTTGAATCGGCCTTGAATGGGCATGTGCCCAATGCAAGACCTGCGTCCTCATTGCCCATCGACTCCATCATCGCCCTGGCAGACAGAAATGCCGTATCCCTAAAGATGGCCGGAAAGCAAGTCGAATATTATGCTGAATTAAAGAAAAAATCAGCAGAAATACCCAAGACTTCATTTGGCGCAGAATATGGCAATATCAACAGTGCTTTCAATGATACCCGATTTTTTCTGAACCAGCAGTTTCAGTTGCCCAGGGTCTATACAAGACAAAAAGTTGCCTACCAGCAAGCAGAGGGATCAGAGGAAGCAAGAAAATTTCTTGAAAAAGCGGAGCTTCATCATACGATCAGACAGCTTTGTTACAGGATCATGGATCTTGACAGGAGAGATGAAATTTTATACAGGTTCTTGAGGGTGTTTTCTGAGTGGCAGAAAAAAGCGGAAGTACAGCAAAAAGCAGGTGACATCAATGCTGGAACTTTGAATGCCATTGCCTTGCAAGCAAAGCAATACCTCTTCGAGAAAAAACAATTGGAAGCCGATCGGTATTCACTGGTACAGGAGTTGAATGGGATGATCATGTCTGGAAACAGCTTTACACCATCATTGGAAAATGCGATAGATAAAAATATCCCTGCACTCATTGCTTCGCTTGAATCACATCCTTCTATCCAATTGGCAGATGCGCAAATCAAAGAGCAGGCTGCACAAACAGCCCTGGAAAGGAACAGGCTTGCTCCTGATTTTAACCTGGGCTACAGCAATCTTTCCATTACGGGTTGGCAAACACCAGACGGTATTTCCCAAAAATATTATGCTCCCTCTAATCGCTTTGGCATTGTGCAGGCAGGGGTTTCCATCCCCATTTTTAATGGTGCTGCTAAAGCCAAAATCAATGCTGCCAAAGTAAAGGAAGAGATTGCTGCGTTGCAAAAGCAACAGCGAATTGAAAGCCTGAACAGAAGATTAACTGATGTGATTTCTCAGTTCAGGGCGGCCAAAGAAGCCTATGATTACTACGTTTCAGAGGGGGTGAAGTTGTCGATGGATAGCTGGAACCAGGCCATGAAAAGAATGGAACTCGGCGATATATCCTATGCAGAATACAGTCTTTTGCAGTCGCAACATTTGCAAGTATTGATTGCTCATGCAGAGACAATTCATCAACTCCAAATGGCGTCTGCCACATTTCAATTTATAACTGAAAAAAAATAATTCATGAGATACTCAACTTATTTGTTCATTCTCATTTTCATGCTCATCCAAAGTTGTTCAGGAAGCAAAACAGCACCAACCGAAGAAGCAGCTGTTGAAGAAACCAATGAAATCAACCTCACCCAAGATCAGTTGAAGGCACTTGGTCTTCAGTATGGAGATCCTGTTAAAGCAAGCATGAGCAGCATCATTACAGTGCAAGGTAAAATCGACCTACCGCCTCAAAATCTTATCTCTGT
>JACCDK011947229.1_pt1 | contig 14453 bp, 13 predicted proteins | sample 7445871 | NCBI WGS metagenome assembly JACCDK01 (sample SAMN15323436, study PRJNA562643) | freshwater metagenome | isolation source: river surface water | place: USA:Blue River Watershed | collected 2017-08-15 | reverse complement strand
GCAAGGGTTCCGCTCTTCTCCGACGAGGCGGTCGAGACCGCCGGGCCGATTGACCGCATCATCAATGCCGCTCTGGGGCTGTTGTCGTGAGCCTGCCCGCTGGCCGTTTCATCGCCTTCGAAGGCGGGGAGGGTGCGGGCAAGTCGACGCAGGCGCGGCTGCTTGCCGAGGCGCTGCGCACGCGCGGGCTGAATGTGATCGTCACCCGCGAACCGGGCGGGACTGCGGGCGCCGAAGCGATCCGCAGTCTCCTGCTCCATCCCCCCGGCGAGACGGGCTGGACGCCGCAATCCGAAGCCCTGCTGTTCGCGGCAGCCCGCGCCGATCATGTCGCACATCTCATCCGTCCTGCCCTCGCACGCGGCGACTGGGTGATCTGCGACCGCTTCGTGGACTCGAGCAGAGCCTATCAGGGCGGGGCAGGGGGGCTGGGCGACGAGCCCATTACCGCGCTGCACGCCTTCGGTAGCGGGGGGTTACGCCCCGACCGGGTGATCCTGCTCGAAGGTGACGAGACCGCTCTGTCGCAGCGCCTCGTGCAGCGGGGACAGGCTGCCGATGCCATCGAGGGACGTTCTGCGGCCTACCACCGTGCCGTCGCCGCCGGTTTCCGAGCGCTCGCCGAAGCCGATCCGACCTGTTTCGCGCGGATCGAGGCCATCGGCGCGCCGGGAGAGGTTCATGCCCGCATCCTAGCCGCGCTGGAGGGCCTGCTGACGTGACCCGCTGGCCCAACCATGCCGAGGCGTGGCGCACTTGGCGCGATGCACTGGCCGGCGAGCGGATGCATCATGGCTGGTTGCTGGCGGGCAAAGCCGGGCTGGGCAAGTTCGATTTCGCCATGGCGGCCGCGCGCGATCTGGTGGCAGAGCCCGGCGTTCCGCAACCGTCTGGTGAGCACCCGGACATCCTTGCGATCACCTACGGCCCCAAGGACGAAAAGGCCGAGAAAGCGCAGGCCGAAGGCAAGCCCTTCGAACTCGCCCGCTCGATCCGGATCAAGCAGATCCGCGCCATGCAAAAGCGGCTCGTCACCCGTCCGACGCTGGGGAACCGCCGCGCGATCATCATCTATCCGGCCGACGACATGGAGAAATCGGCAGCCAATGCCCTCCTCAAGAGCCTCGAGGAGCCGCCGGCGGGAACCTTCTTCCTTCTTGTCACCCACAGCCCCTCGCGGCTTCTGCCGACGATCCGCTCACGCTGCCGCACCATGCGCTTTCCGGCGCTGACCGACGATCAGCTCGCCAAGATGCTGGAAGAGGCCGGACGAACACCGGACCTTCAGGCGATAGGCGCGGCAGAGGGGTCCTTCGGCGCGGCGCTGCGCTTTACCGAGCAGGATCTGGCCCCGGTTGCGCGCGTCATTTCAGGTCTGCTGGCAGGCGGGGACAGCGGCATTGCCGGACGCGGGGAACTGGCGCGCCTGATCGGCCCCCGCGCCGAGCGCGAGCGCGTGCAGGCGGTGCTGGAACTCGCCCAATCCCTGTGCGCGCGGGCGGCGCGGAATTGCGAAGAGCCCGAGCGCCGCGCGCGGCTCGTCGATGTTCACGCCGCTCTCGTGGCCTTGGCCGCCGATGCTCCCACGGCCAACTTCGATCCCGGCATGTTGCCCTTCGAGCTCGGCACCTTGCTTGTGGCGGCCGCCCCCGCTAGCGAGCCAGCCCATGGTTGACACCTCCCCCTTCTACATCACGACCGCCATCAGCTACCCCAACGGGCGGCCCCATATCGGCCATGCCTACGAGGCAATCGCGGCCGACGTGATCGCGCGTTTCCAGCGCCTTCAGGGCCGGAGCGTGCGCTTCCAGACCGGCACTGACGAGCACGGGCTCAAGATGGCGCGCAAGGCCGAGGAACAGGGCCGCACGCCCGCCGACCTTGCCGACGAAATGTCATCCTATTTCCGTGAGATGTGCGACGCGCTTGACGTGTCCTATGATCGCTTCATCCGGACCAGCGAGCCCGATCATCACCGCGCCAGCCAGGCCCTCTGGCAGGCGATGGAGGCTGCGGGCGACCTCTACCTCGACCGCTACGAGGGCTGGTACTCGGTCCGCGACGAGGCCTATTACGACGAAAGCGAGCTCGCCGTGGGAGAAGGGGGAGAGAAGCTCTCCCCGCAGGGCACGCCGGTCGAATGGACGATCGAGGAAAGCTGGTTTTTCCGTCTCTCTAAATATCAGGACCGCCTGCTCGACCTGCTCAGGTCACCCGGCTTCCTCGAACCGGCCAGTCGCCGCAACGAGATGATCGCCTTTGTCGAACAGGGCCTGCGCGACCTCTCGGTCAGCCGCACCTCCTTCGACTGGGGCGTCAAGGTGCCCGGAAGCGACGGACACGTGATGTATGTCTGGGTGGATGCGCTTACGAATTACCTGACCGGCCTCGGCTATCCCGACGACATGGGCAATTTCTGGCCCGCGAGCCTGCACCTCATCGGCAAGGATATCGTGCGCTTCCACACGATCTACTGGCCCGCGTTCCTGATGAGCGCGAACCTGCCGCTACCGCGAAAGGTGTTCGGACACGGTTTCCTGCTCAACCGGGGCCAGAAAGAATCGAAATCGCTCGGCAATGTCACCGATCCGCTGGCCCTTGCCGAGACCTTCGGGGTCGACGCCTTGCGCTACTTCCTGATGCGCGAGGTCGCCTTCGGACAGGATGGCAGCTATTCGCCAGAAGCCATTGTTCTGAGGGCAAATGCCGAATTGGCCAACGCTTTCGGAAATCTCGCGCAACGCACGCTGTCAATGATCGCCAAGAACATGGACGGCAGGCTCGAGGCGTTCGAGCAAGCTGACCGCGACCGCGAATTGCTGGCTGCTGTTGCCGATCTGTGCGCCAACCATCTCCCCGCACGCTTCGAAGCCCTCGATTTCTCGAACGGGATCGACGAGTGGATGCGCGCGGTCCATGCCTGCAACCAATATGTCGACGAACAGGCACCCTGGGCGCTCAAGAAATCGGATCCTGCGCGGATGAAGGCCGTGCTCCAGACCCTGTTTGTGGCGCTGCGCGATCTGGCTATCGCCATCCAGCCCGTCGTGCCAGGCAAGTCGTCTGCCTTGCTCGATCAGCTCGGCATCCCCGAGAGCGAGCGCAACTATGCGGCTCTTGCGGACAAGACGTGGTTCGACCGCCTCGTGGCAAAGGGCTTCACCGTCGCGCCGCCGACGCCACTTTTCCCCAGGCTCGAGCTGCCCGCCGAGGCCGAGGCGAGTTGATGCTGGTCGATAGCCACTGCCACCTCGAGTACAAGGGCCTCGTGGAGGACCGCGACGGCGTGCTTGCCCGGGCGCGCGAGGCGGGGGTGCGGGCCTTCCTCAATATCTCCACCCGGCGCAGCGAGTGGGATCAGGTAATCGGCACCGCCGCGCGCGAAGCCGATGTCTTCGCCAGCGTGGGTATCCACCCGCACGAGGCCGATGCCCATCAGGATCTGGGCCGCACCGTCCTGCTGGAAGCCACCCGCCACCCCAAGGTCATCGCAATCGGAGAAACGGGACTCGACTACTTCTACGACAAGTCGGACCGCGAGGCGCAGAAGTCGCTCTTCCGCATGCATATTGATGTGGCGCGCGAAACGCAGCTCCCGCTTATCATCCATACCCGCGACGCCGAGGATGACACCCATGCGATCCTTGCAGAGGAGATGGGGAAGGGTGACTTTCCCGCTCTGATCCACTGCTTCACCGCTTCGGCCAATTTTGCCGAAAAGGTGCTGGCACTGGGCTTGACGATCTCGCTTTCCGGGATCGTCACCTTCAAGAACGCCAAGGACTTGCAGGAGGTCGCAAAGATCGTCCCCGAAGATCGCCTGCTGGTCGAGACCGACAGCCCCTTCCTCGCACCTGTCCCGCACCGGGGGAGGGTGTGCGAACCGGCCTACGTCGCAGACACCGCAGCCTTCGTTGCCGGATTGCGCGGAACGGATGTAGAACATATCAAAGCGGTTACCACAGCCAATTTCTTCGCGCTCTTCAGCAAGGCGGCTTTGTGAAACTGGTAATGCTCGGCTCCGGCACCTCAACCGGAGTGCCACGCCTGGGCGGTCCGGACGGCACCGGCGATTGGGGCGACTGCGATCCCGCCGAGCCGCGCAACCGCCGCACGCGGGTTTCGATTCTCGTCGAAAGCGATGAAGGCAAGCGGTTGCTGGTAGACACCTCGAGCGACTGCCGCGCGCAACTTCTCGCCAACCGGATCAGCCATATTGATGCGGTGTTCTGGACGCATGATCATGCCGATCACTGTCACGGCATCGATGACCTCCGAGTGCTTCGCTACGGGCGCGCCGGCCCGATCCCGGGTTTTGCCGAGACCGAAACAGTGCGCCGCCTGCGCCAGAGGTTCGGCTATGTCTTCGCTGGACAGGAAGGCTATCCCACGATCTGCTCGCTGGACACGCTCGATCGCCTGCGGATGATTGCCGGGTTCGGGGTCGATTGGTGTCAGATGGCCCACGGCCCGGGCGAAACCACCGCATACCGCTTCGAAGCCGATGGCAAAAGCATTGGATATGCCACGGATTTCAGTGCAATTTCTGACGAGATGGTCGATCTTTTCTACAAGGTGGACATCCTCGTCAGCGATTGCCTGCGCCGCGAGCCGCATCCAACCCATGCGCATCTCGCCTTGGCGATCGAACTGGGCGAGAAGTCCCGGGCCGGCCGCGTCGTGCTCAGCCATCTCGACAAGAGCATGGATTACCGCACGCTTTGCACCGAAGTGCCTGATTTCGTGACAGTCGGTTACGACGGGTTGGAGATGGTGGCATGACCACGGAATTGCTGCTGCCGATCGTTCTCGGCATCGGCTGGCTAGTGCTCGCCGGAAGCGCGCTTGCATCGATGCGGCTGGGATGGAGCAGGCTGGTGAAGCTTGCGCTCGTTTGGCTGGCTATCTTCTTGGGGCTTTTCCTTTTGGTGGAGTGGTTCGCGCTGGCTCGGGGCACCGCTTCCGCTCTGCTTTAGATTTTACATAATATATATTATCCGCCTTGAGGAACAGGATGTCCAACGCTCTCCCGCAATCCCCTCTGGACCGCCTTCTCGCCATCATGGCCCGCCTGCGCGACCCGGTTCGCGGATGCGAATGGGATCTGGCGCAATCCTTCGCCACAATCGCCCCTTACACCATCGAGGAAGCCTACGAGGTCGCGGACGCGATAGAACGCGAGGACATGGCGGACCTTCGCGAGGAACTCGGCGATCTCCTCTTTCAGGTCGTGTTCCATGCACGCATGGCTGAAGAAGCCGGACACTTCACCTTCGAGGACGTCGCCGCGACGATCGCGGACAAGATGGAAGCACGCCACCCGCACATCTTCGCCGCAGCCGGTGGCCGCATGGACGAAGCCAGGTGGGAGGATCTCAAGGCCGAGGAGCGCAGCACCAAGGGCGCCAGCAGCGCAATGGATGGCGTCGCCAACGCGCTTCCCGCCTTGCTCCGATCGGAAAAGCTGCAGAAACGCGCCGCGCGGGTGGGCTTCGAGTGGCACGATCTCAAGGGCCCGCGCGAGAAGCTCGAAGAGGAACTGGTCGAACTCGAGGAAGCCTCAGATGAGGAGAGACTCGTCGAAGCTGGCGACGTGCTGTTCGTGGCGGTCAACATCATCCGTCGCTACGGGATCGATGCCGAGCAGGCTCTTCAGGCGTCCAACGCGAAGTTCGAGCGCCGCTTCCGTCGCATGGAAGAGATGGCCGCGCTGGACGGGCATGATTTCGCGCAGCTCCCGCTGGAGCGCCAGGAAGAGTATTGGCAAGCCGTCAAGGCCGCCGAGAAACAGCGCCTAAAGCCCTGAAAACTGTCCCAATCCCTTCGGGTTGAGCCGCACTGTCAACCGTCGCTGCGGGCCGCTTTCGCCCTCTCCGGCATCCTCATCGGCCAGCACATCCCCGTGGGCATGAAGCCAGGCGATCCGGCGCCCGTCACTGACCGGAAGCAGGAAACTCACTTCCTGCGCGCCTCCGGACAGGAGCCGGGCCAGTTGAGCCTCCAGGAGCGCAACGCCCTCCCCCGTAACCGCCGAGAGGACAATCGCCCCCTGCCCCTCGCTTGAATTGCGAAGTTCCTCAAGATTTTCAGTATCAAGAAGGTCGCACTTGTTCCAGACCTCCAAGATCGGGATGCTGCTTGTGCCAGTCTGTCCGTCGACCACCCCGAGGTCGGCCAGCACGTCGAGAACCTGCTTCTTCTGGGCCGCGTGCGAGGGATTGGCCATGTCGCGCACATGGCAGATCACGTCGGCGGCGGTGACTTCTTCAAGCGTTGCCCTGAAGGCCGCCACCAGCTGGGTCGGCAGGTCCGAGATGAAACCCACGGTGTCGGAGAGAATCGCCTTCTCCACGCCCTGCAACCGGAACGCGCGCATGGTCGGGTCGAGCGTGGCGAAGAGCAGGTCCTCCGCCATCACTTCCGCGCCGGTCAGGCGGTTGAAAAGCGTGGATTTTCCTGCATTGGTATAGCCCACCAGAGCCACGACAGGCCAAGGTGCCCTGCCCCGCCGGTCGCGGTGGAGTTGGCGGGTCTTGCGCACCTGATCGAGCTCGCGGCGCAGGCGTCCCATGCGCTGGCGGATCATGCGCCGGTCGGCCTCGATCTGGGTCTCGCCAGGCCCGCCGAGGAAGCCGAAGCCCCCGCGTTGACGTTCAAGGTGGGTCCAGCTGCGGACGAGGCGGCTCTGCTGGTAATCGAGATGGGCAAGTTCGACCTGGAGGCGGCCTTCCGCTGTCGCAGCGCGTTCACCGAAAATCTCGAGAATAAGCCCCGTGCGGTCGATGACCTTGCGCTTGAGTCTATCCTCGAGATTGCGCTGCTGGATCGGGGAAAGCGCACCGTCAACGATCACAAGCTCGGCCGCGTGCTGTTCGCACCACGTCGCGATATTCTCGACCTGACCGGAACCGAACAGGGTATTGGGCTGCATCTGCCGCACCGGCAGGATCGCCGAGTGAGCGATGACCACACCGATGGCGAGCGCCAGCCCCTCGGCCTCGGCAAGCCGTTCGGCCGCGTCGAGATCATAGCGCAGTGCGCGGATGTCCGGGCACAGGACTAAGGCCCGCGCCCCGCGGGTCACCTCGTCCTGAAGGTCGCTGTCGAAGCTCAGTCTTCTGTCCCGTCGTGTTCGCCCTCATCCTCGTCATCGACACTCAGGTCGACGGGCGAGACGGGCTGGATGGTGGAGACGGCATGCTTGTAAGCGAGCTGCACCGCGCCATCGCGCTCGAGCAGCATGCAGAACAGGTCGTAGGCGGCGATACGCCCTTGAAGCATCACACCGTTCACAAGGAACATCGTCACCTGAACCTCGGCTTCGGCAACGCGGCTCAGGAAGACATCCTGAAGCTGCTTCTGCTTGCGCCCGCCGGACCCGTTGGCGAACTGGGCAGGATCAAGCGAATGGCCGGGCATGATCGTGCTGATCGCGTGCTTGTAGACCAATTGGGACTGGCCGTCGCGGCGCAGCAGGATCGAGAAATTGTCGAACCACGTCACAATTCCCTGCAGCTTCACGCCCTTCACAAGGAACATGGTGACCGGGATCTTGTTCTTGCGCAGCAGGTTCAGGAAAGCGTCCTGAAGATTGGCCTGACGATTGGCCGGTGCGTCGCGCTTGCCGTCCGGATCGGCCTGCGGCGTGGCCCGAGTGATCGGACGAGGGGAGAGCGTGCGCCCGCTGGACATGGTCGAAGCTCCTTGTTTTTGGCGGCCGGCTTATGTTCGGTCCGCAGGTATCCGGCTGCCCGCAAACCCGGGCAGCGTGGGATCGCCATAATGGCCTCTCAAGCCGCGCGCGACAAGGCTGCAATTGAGCCATTGCCCTCGGCTCGGCGCGAGCGCATCAATCCTCGTCGTCGCGCCGGTCCGCCATGCCCAGCAACTTCAGCTTGCGGTGCAAGGCGGACCGCTCCATGCCGATGAAGCTCGCTGTCCTGGAGATATTGCCCGAGAAGCGGCGGATCTGGATCGAGAGATACTCCCGCTCGAAGCTGACCCGTGCCTCGCGCAGGGGCACCCCCATGATCGCGGACAGATTGTCGCTGGCAAGCCCGATTTGCCCGCCGATGATCTCCGGCGGCAGCATGTCAGGCTCGACAACGCCGAGCCGTTCGCGCGGAGTCATGATGATCGTGCGCTCCACGACATTGCGCAGCTGGCGCACGTTGCCTGGCCAGTCATAGGCCTGCAGCGCCGCCATCGCCTCGCTGGCAATCTCCGGCGGAGACAGTCCCTGGTCGTTGGAATAGCGGGTGAAGAAATGTTCGGCCAGAGCCGGGATGTCCTCGCGCCGCTGGGAGAGCGAGGGGATTGTCACCGGAACCACATTCAGCCGATAGAACAGGTCCTCACGGAAGCGCTTCTCGGCCATTTCGACATTGAGATCGCGCGTGGTCGACGAGACGACCCGCACATCCACGCCGATCTGCCGCGTGCCGCCGACGCGCACGAAGCTCTGATCCGTCAGCACCCTCAGGATGCGGGCCTGGGTGGACAGCGGCATGTCCGCGATCTCGTCGAGGTAGAGCGTGCCGCCGTCGGCCATCTCGAGAAGGCCGGGACGCACCTGCTGGCCGTTCACTTCCTCCCCGAACAGTTCCTGCTCGAAACGCTCCGGCGTTATGCGCGCCGAATTGACGAGCACGAAGGCACCGGTCGATCGCGCGCTCCAGGCATGAAGCAGCCGCGCCGCAACTTCCTTGCCCGCTCCGGCAGGGCCCGAAATGAGAACCCGGCTACCAGTGCTGGCCACCCGCTTGAGCGTGGCGCGCACGCTGTTGATCGCTGCCGAGTTGCCAGTGAATTCGGCGCTCCCCCAGCTCCCTTCGCGCAGCCGCGAGTTCTCGCGCCGTAACCGTTCCGTCTCGGTCGCGCGCTCCACCAGCAGCAGCAGGCGCTCGGCCTCGAAGGGCTTTTCGATGAAGTCCATCGCCCCGCGGCCGACCGCGGCAACCGCAGTGTCGATATTGCCGTGGCCGGAGAAGATGATCACCGGAAGGTTCGGCTCGCGCGCCTTGATCGCATCGAGCAGTTCGAGGCCGTCCATCTGGCTGCCGTGCAGCCACACGTCGAGCAGCACCAGCGAGGGGCGCCGTTCATCGATCGCGGCAAGCGCCTCAGTGCTATCCGCAGCGGTGCGGCACGCATAGCCTTCGTCGCCGAGCACCCCGGCCACCAGTTCACGGATGTCGCGTTCATCATCGACGATCAGGATTTCGAGCGCCATCGGGCGTGTCCTTCGACTTGGGTTTCAATGGTGGCGGCAGGCGTCATGCGCCGGCGCCTTCAACGGGAACGGGGTTGCGGGCAAAACGCAAGGTGACGCGGGTTCCCCCGCTCGGCGCGCTGGCGAAGCTCATGTCGCCGCAGTGCTCGTCGACAATCTTGTTGACGATCGCAAGACCGAGGCCCGTGCCCTTCTCGCGCGTGGTGACATAAGGCTGGGTGAGCCGCTCGGGGTTGGCGGGCAGTCCCACGCCGTTATCCTCGATGGTGATGACAACAGCCTCGCCCGCATCGCGCATCGTCACGGCAATCTCGCCGGCATAGGCGCCCTTGGCCTCGGCAGCCCGGGCCTCGACCGCCTCGACGGCGTTCTTGAGCACGTTGGTCATGGCTTGACCGAACTGGTGGCGGTCGCAACGCACCTCGCGATCGATCAGTTCGGCAGAGCTCACCGTGAAGGCAATCCCCGCATGGGCCACTTCCTGAAGGAACACGGCCTGCCGCACGAGATCGAGTGCATCCTCATCGCGGAACACCGGCTTGGGCAGGCGGGCAAAGGAGGAGAACTCGTCGACCATCTTGCGCAAATCCCCCACCTGCCGCACGATCGTACTGGTCAGCTCGTCGAACAGCGCCCGGCCCTCGTCGCCCACCTGGGTGCGGTAGCGGCGCTTGAGGCGCTCGGTCGCAAGCTGGATCGGGGTTAGAGGGTTCTTGATCTCGTGCGCGATCCGCCGCGCCACATCGGACCAGGCGGCCTGGCGCTGGTCGAGCAGTTGGCGGGTGATGTCCTCGAAGGTGATCACGTGCCCACCCCCGGTTCCCGGTGCGACCTTGACCGCAAGAGTGAGGATCTCGGTGCCCTTGGCATGGGTGACGACCGCCCGCTCCTTACCCTCGGCGATAACCCGGCCGAGCTCGGGCGCGAGGGTCTCGAGCGCTTGTCCCGTAAGGCTCTCGGCGCCCTCGCCTGCGTCCGGCGGGGCGAGCAGGGCCTGGGCGGAAGAATTCACCAGCGTGACGCGGGTTTCGGCGTCGATGGAGACAACCCCTGCCGTCACGGATTCGAGCACGGCTTCGGTGAAGGCGCGGCGGTCATCGATCTGGCGGTTGGCATTGACCAGCGCCTGGGTCTGCTTCTCGAGCTGCGCGGTCATCCGGTTGAAGGCCCGGTTGAGCAGACCAATCTCGTCCGCCCCGGTGCGCCCCTCGAGCCTGAGCGCGAAGTTGCCCTGCCCCACCTTCCGGGCCGCGCCAACGAGATCGGTGAGCGGTTCGACCTGGCGATCCGCAAAGCGCAGTCCGAACCAGATCGCGAGACCCACAAGCAGCAGACTGACCGCCACCAGAGCGATATTGAAGCGCAGCTGGAGCGTCCGCGCGCTTCCGGTCAGCCGGTCATAGGCGGTAACGATCGACTGCGCGCGCGACCAGGAGTTGAACATCGTCTCCTCGGTGGTGCGGGCGTTGTAGAGATAAACGCCCGACTGGGAGTCGATCGGCACAAGCGCCTCGATCCGCTCGGGGCTGCCGATGACCACCGCAAGCTCGCCGCGATCGAGCCGGGGTAGCGCGGCGCGGCTGAAGGCCAGCGGGCTGTTGTCCCGGGAAAGGTTCAGCGCGACCGCGGTGCGAAACGAGCCGTCCGGCATCCTCTGAAGCACCGCGCTCTCGGAAATCTCGCGTGCCTGGGCCTGATAGGCATAGAAGTCGGGAAAGTCGGGGTCGGTGATCGGCACCCGCGACAGGATGTCGCGCATGTCGGTGGCCATGGTGATGGTGTTCTGTTCGACCCCGCGCTGGTTCGCGTCATAGTAGTTCTTGGCCAGCGCATTCGCGTTCTCCATCAGCCCGCGCGACTGGTCGGAGAACCAGAAATCGACCCCGAACTGGAACAGGAATGCGGCAAAGCCGGCGACCAGCAACGTCGGGACCGCTGCGACCATCGAGAAAAAGAATACGAGCCGGACGTGCAGACGGGCTGTGCTTCCCGCTGCGCGGCGCAGGGCAAGGCGGCGTCCGATCAGCACCAGCAGCATCATCGCCGGCACCAGTGTGGCCATCAGCAAGGCCGATACCTGAATCGTCGGCAACAGATCGTCGGGTGCCGCCGAACGCCCATAGGCGGACCAGGTCGCAACCACCGCAGCCAGCAGGGCCGTCACGGCGATACCTTCCAGCCACATGAAGATGTTGGCTCGCCGCGCCGCGATCATGAAGCGTCGCCACCAGCGCGGCGACTGGCGCTGGAAGAGAGGAAAGGCAGGCGGCTGGGATTGCTCCATCGTTGCCACTTTACAACAATGGTGTGGCAGATTTGCAAGCGCAATCTGACGAAAGGCTGCCCCGCAGCGACGTCAGGTTGTCGAAAAGCGGTCGGGATCCAGTCCCAGCTCCCCGATCCGCTTGCGCAGCGTGTTGCGATTGATGCCGAGGAGCTGCGCGGCGCGGAGCTGGTTGCCGCCCGTGCGACCCAGCGCATATTCGATCAGCGGCTTCTCGAAGGCTGCCAGCGCCCGGTGGTAGACGGCGCCGGAAGGCGGAGATTCGGCGGCCAGCCAGCCCGCCAGAGCTGCACCGAAGCCCCCCTGCCCTTCCCCTGCACCATGGTTCGGCGGCATGATTTCCGGGCCGATGATGTCATTGACCGCATCGGCGTCGATCCGCTCTTCGCGAGCCATCAGCGCAAGGCGATAGACAACATTGCGCAGCTCGCGGACATTGCCGCGCCAGCTGCGCTGCTCCAGCTGCTCGATCGCATCGGCGGCGATCACGCGCCGCGGCAAGCCGTCCTCGGCCGCGAGCATCAGGAAATGCTGCGCCAGCGCGGCGATATCCTCGCGCCGCTCGCGCAAGGGCGGCAACAGGATCGGCACCACATTGAGCCGGTAGAACAGGTCCTCGCGGAAAGTGCCTGACGCGATCATGGGAGTGAGATCGCGGTTGGTCGCGGCGATGATGCGAACATTGACCGCGATCTCCTGCCGCCCGCCGACGCGCCGGATGCGACCCGATTGCAAGGCGCGCAGCAGCCGGGTCTGGGCCTCGGCCGGCATGTCACCGATCTCATCGAGGAAGAGAGTGCCACCGTTCGCCTGCTCGAACTTGCCGATTGCCTGGGCGATGGCGCCGGTGAAGGCGCCTTTCTCGTGCCCGAACAGCTCGCTTTCGACCAGATCTGCCGGGATCGCGGCGGTATTGACGGCCACGAACGGGCCCGTACGGCGGTTGCCGAGTTCATGGATCGCCTCGGCGACCAGTTCCTTGCCGGTCCCGCTTTCACCGGTGACGAGCACGGTGAGATCATTGCGCAGCACGCGCGTGATCATCCGGTAGACGCCCTGCATGGCCTGGCTACGGCCGACCAACGGCATCTTTTCGCTTTCACCCCCGGGCAGAGAGGCACCACTCTCGTCGTCCAGCGGTGCGCGGGCGCCGGCCGCCTGGCGCACGGCGTGGACCAGCTCGTCAAGATCGAAGGGCTTGGGGAAATATTCGAAGGCTTCGCTCTCGCTCGCCCTGACTGCCGTATCGAGTGTGTTCTGCGCCGACAGCACGATCACCGGCATGTCGGGCGCGCGCTCGCGGACCGCGGCAAGGCTGGCGAGGCCATCCCCGTCCTCGAGGATCACATCGGTGAGCATGACGGCAAAGCGGCGCGCGGCAAGCTGCCGGTCGCGTGCCGCGATGCTGGTGCAATGGGCGATGGCAAAGCCCTCGTCCTCGAGCGCGGCGACGATCACCGTCGCGATTGCGGCATCATCCTCGACAAGCAGGATCGGATCGGTCGCTGGTGCAGGCATGGTGTCAGCTCTGATCGGGCGCCTGCGGGAGATGCAGGCGGAAGTTGGTGAGCCCGCTGCGCTGGTCGCGATCGTGGCTGACATTTCCGTTCATGTCGCGCACCAGCTTGCGAACCAGCGGCAAGCCCAGGCCCTGACCCGATGGCTTCGAGGAAACGAAGGGCTCGAACACGTGATCGCGCAGAGCCGCATCGACCCCCGCGCCGTTATCCGAGACGGTGATCTCGATCGGCAATGGCACCGCACGGCCATTGCGGATCGCGCTGAAGGCAAGGCCGCTGACAAAGCGGGTCTGGACGATGATCAGGCCCTCCCGCCTCGGCCCGCCGCTGTGCGTGCCGCCCTGCAAGATCGCTGCATCGCGGGCGTTGGAGATGAGGTTGATCAGCACCTGCTCGAGCGCATCGCGATTGGCGAGAACCGGAGGGAGCGAGGGATCGAACTCCTCGCGGATCTCGATCGGGCTGGCCTCGTCGCAGCCCGCCCGCACCGTGGCGACAGCCGCACGGATGGCCTCATGCGGGTTGCAAGAGTCGACCGGCCCCGGGCGGGTGCTGCCGAGCTGCTGCATCCGGTCAATAAGACGTGCAATTCGATCGACCTCGTCGGTGATCATCCGGGCGAGTTTCTTGTCGGCGTGGGGCAGCTTGCGGGCGGCGAGCTGGCCTGCCCCGCGGATCGCGGCGAGCGGGTTCTTGATCTCGTGGGCCAGAACCGCCGGGGCGCCCAGCATCGCCTCGCCTGCCGCCGGCCCGCCCTCGTCATGGCCAATCTGTGACAGGGTCACCACCTGCCAGCCCGGGAACCCGCCCAGCGGCGAAGCCGTCAGGTTGACGCGTGCCTCGCGTCGCCCCACCCTGATGGCGAGATCACGGGCGACCAGCGCCTCGTCGCTGGCTCCGAGCCGCGCTTCAACGCGCGGATCGATCGGCCCGATGCGGTCGATCAACCGCGTGCCGACGAGCCGGCTGGCACTGGTACCGAGCAGATCCTCGGCCGCATGGTTGACCTCGGCGATGCGCCCCTCGGGATCGATCAGCACGAGCGCGAAGATAAGGCCGGCCAGCTGAGCACGGGCATCGGGGCGCCCTTCGTCGCGCTCGCTCGGCAGGCTCGCCACGCCTCAGGCCGCCTGCTGCATCAGGAAGGGGGCATAAAAGCGCTCGATCTCGCCAAGCACCTGGCGCGCATCATCGATGAAATTGACCTGGTTGCGGAACGCGGCCGAGCCGTGGAGCCCCTTGGTGTACCACCCCAGGTGCTTCCTCGCCATCTTCACGCCCGTGTCGCGTCCGTAGTGATCGAGCATCCGGTTGTAGTGCTCGACGACGAGCGCGTATTGCTCGTCGATGCCCGGCGTCGCCCGGGCCTCACCGGTGCGCCACCAGTGCATGACCTGGCCCAGCAGCCACGGCTTGC
>JACCDK011923838.1_pt1 | contig 14465 bp, 9 predicted proteins | sample 7445871 | NCBI WGS metagenome assembly JACCDK01 (sample SAMN15323436, study PRJNA562643) | freshwater metagenome | isolation source: river surface water | place: USA:Blue River Watershed | collected 2017-08-15 | reverse complement strand
TGATTGCTTTTCCACCCATTTCAGGTTCAACAAGTTGGCAGGGAATTCTTTGATGAACATTTCCTGCGGCATGCCGCAGCGGTCCACGATGATGCGACGCAGTTCGCGTTCTTTTTTGCGCACATCGTCAACTTGCGAGCGCACCAGATCACACAGCTTTTCGATGGTGCGTGCGGTGAAACGCACAGTCATCATTTCTTCGCTGATGGATTTTTGAATCTTCATGTAGGCCGGTGTGCCGTAGCCTTCTTTGTCGAAGCTCTTGCGCAATTTGTCGAATAACACCTGAATGCGGTCCAGGCGTGTCAGCGCTTCGCTCTTGAGTTCTTCAAGTTTTTTGGTGAGAGCTTTGGAGCCGCCTTTGCCGTCGTCGTCGTCAGAGTCGTCGAACTCGTCGAAGTCTTCTTCGGCCACATAGTCATCGGCTTCGTTGGCGTTGGTGAAACCGTCGACGATGGTGGAGATGACGACCTTGTCTTCGCGGATATCGGCTGCCATGCGCAAAATTTCTGCGACGGTGGCGGGGGACGCGCTGATGGCTTCCATCATGGCCATCAAGCCGCCTTCGATGCGCTTGGCGATTTCAATTTCGCCTTCGCGTGTCAGCAATTCCACTGTGCCCATTTCGCGCATGTACATGCGAACAGGGTCTGTGGTGCGACCGAACTCGCTGTCCACGGTGGACAAAGCGGCTTCGGCTTCTTCTTCTGCTTCTTCTTCACTGGCGACGGTGGGGCCGGTGTTGTTGATGATCAGCATTTCGGCGTCGGGCGTTTGCTCGAACACGGCCACACCCATGTCGTTCAACATGGTGATCACCACTTCCAATGTTTCTGCGTCAACCAATTTGTCGGGCAGGTGATCGGAGATTTCGCCGTGGGTCAGGTAGCCACGTGTCTTACCCAGCTTGATCAGGGTTTTCAGACGCGAGCGGCGTTTGGCCAAGTCTTCTTCAGACAACACGGCTTCGTCCAAGCCGAACTCTTTCATCAAGGCGCGTTCTTTGGCCTTGCTGATTTTCATACGCAAAGGTTTGACTTTTTCGCCGCTGGTGGCTGAGGCCTCTTCGGCAAACTCGGCTTCTAAGTCAACGATATCGTCGTCTTCAGTGATGGCTTTTTTACCGGCCTTGCCTTTGGCGGCTGGCTTAGCGACAGCCTTGGGCGGCTTGGCGCGTTCGGCAGAGGGCGCGGCGGGCTTGCTGCTTGTTTTGGCCGCAGGCTTGGCTGCTGCTTTGGTAACTGGTTTGGCAACTGGTTTGGCAGGGGTTTTGGTCGCAGGTTTAGCTGCAGCTTTGGGGGCTGGCTTGGCAGCAGATTTCGCAGCAGGTTTGGCGGTAGCTTTTGTCACAGGTTTGGTCACGGTTTTGGAGGGTGCAGGTTTGGCAGCGGATTTGACTGCTGCAGTTTTCGCAACGGCTTTGGTGGCGGGTTTAGCAGCGGCTTTGGCTGCAGGCTTGGCTGATTTTTTGGCAGTCATGTCAATCCTCGGGCAACAAAAAGAAAATCACGCGCAGGCGGGCTGAGCGTCAGTGTGTATCAAAGAGGGCAAACAAGCTGGAGGGGCGAACATTTGGTATGCAGTCCTTGCGGAATTTGGCGGGTTGCGAGCTGTGTGTCGCGGTTGGCCGGCCCGGAGGTATTGCTGTCGCGCTTGTGAGGGGTTGGATTATACCTGAGACACCTTTTTAAGGCCAGCCAGGCGCGCATTCAAGAGTTTGATATTGGCATAGGCTTGCGTGTCTGTGGCCATGCGCCGGGTCAATTCATCAATTTGGGCTGACAGATGCGCCTTTTCCATTTCCAGCATGATGCTTTGCAATTCGCTGGCATCGTTATCCATGTCAAGCGGGTGGTTGTCAATCAAATGAGCCAATGTTGCTTCATGCTCAAAGCCACGCAAGCCTTCGCGCAACGCGGCCAACGGTTGCACGCCATGCTCTTGCCATTGCTGATCCAGCCAGGTGAATAAAGGTCCGTGCGGCGCCGGTAAATCCATCAACACATGTTGCAAGGGCAAGGCCATGACCGACCATTGCTTCATGTCGGTGAACAAAATTTGCAAAGCTCTGTCTTGTCGCGTGGGCAGCCTACGACGCATGGCAACACCACGCACTGGTTTGGATGCAACAGATGCCTTCGAGGTTTTGCCTGTAAATCGCGGGCGTTCAGTGGTGGCAGCTTGCCCTGTTCCTTGCCAGAGTCTTTGCAATTCACGTTCACCTATGCCGATCAGGTCCGCAAATTCACCCAGCAGTTGGGTTTTCAAAATACCTTCCGGCAGTGCGGTCCACAAGGGTTTGGCTTGCGAGGCCAGCAAAGCGCGCCCCTCAGCGGTGTCAATGTCACAACCCTCGCGCGATACCTCGATCATGAAACGACTGAGCGGCGTGGCGTCTGACACCATGCGTGCAAACGCCTCGCTGCCGTGTGCGCGAATGAAACTGTCCGGATCGTGTTCGGCTGGCAGAAACAAAAATTTCACATTTCGCACATCGGTCGCAAATGGCAATGCCCCGTCAAGCGCTTTTCGTGCTGCGCGTCGTCCGGCGGCGTCTCCATCGAAACTGAAGACCACCGCATCGGTGAAACGAAACAGTTTTTGCACATGCTCGTTGGTGCATGCCGTTCCCAAAGTAGCCACGGCATTGGCAAAACCGAGTTGTGCCAACGCCACCACATCCATATAGCCTTCAGTGACCAGCACATAACCGGCTTCTCGCAAAGCATTTCTGGCTTCGAACAAACCGTACAACTCACGGCCTTTGCTGAACACCGGCGTCTCCGGAGAGTTCAGGTATTTGGGCGTGCCTTCTCCCAAAATGCGTCCACCGAAACCGATGCATTCGCCTTTGATATTGCGAATCGGAAACATGATGCGGTCGCGGAAACGGTCGTAGCGTTTTTCTTCGGTGGCTTCTTCGTTGTTGCTGATGACCAAGCCGGATTCAACCAGCAAAGCGTCCTGGTAATCGGGAAACACACTGGCCAAACTGCGCCAACCCTCGGGCGCGTAACCCAAACCGAAGTCCTTGGCGATTTCTCCTGTGAGACCGCGTCCCTTCAAATAAGCAACGGCTTTGCTGCTGGTTTTCAAATGCTTGCGGTAAGACTCAGCGGCTTTTTCCAACACGTCGGTGAGCGTGGCCTGGCGCTGTCGCTGTTGCGCCGCGCGCTGTCGCTCTAAGGGGTCTGTGTCGTCTTCTGGAACTTGCATGCCGTAAGACTGGGCGAGGTCTTTCACCGCTTCCACAAAATTCATGCCGGTGTGTTCCATCAAAAAACCGATGGCGTTACCGTTTTTGCCGCAACCAAAGCAATGGAAAAACTGCTTGGTGGGACTGACTGTGAACGAAGGAGATTTTTCGCCGTGAAACGGGCACAAGCCCATGTAGTTCGCCCCGCCTTTTTTCAGCTGAACATAACGCCCGACCACATCAACGACGTCGGTGCGGGCGATGAGTTCCTGAATGAAAGACTGGGGGATGGCCATCGAATCAGTCGCCGCTGACCGAGCCTTCTCTGCGCGGATCGGCGGCTCCGAACCATCCTTGTGCATCACGCTGAATCACTTGCAAACCGCTGTTCATGTCGATTTGCACTATTTGGTGGCCGCGAGCGCGAAGGCTGTCCATGGTGTCGGCACTGAACAAGGGCTTTTCAAGTAGCAGGGGTCCGTTGGCTGCACCCACGCCTGAATGCGGTTGTTTGATGGCATCTTGCGCGTTCATTTGAGCGTGCAACATGGCCCACAAACTCTGGCTGGTGTAGTGGATGATCATCGAGCCGCCGGGACTTCCCATGTTGAATTGCAATGGACCGCGTTGGCCTTGTGCGTCAGTCGCGAACACCAAAATCGGGTTCATGGAGGAACGCGGGCGTTTACCGGCTTCTAGGCGGTTGGCGACTGGCGCACCGGTTTCATCACGCGGTGCGAAGCTGAAATCGGTGAGTTGGTTGTTCAGCAAAAATCCACCGCGCGCGCCGTTGCTCACCATGATGCGTGCTCCAAAGCCGCTTTCAATGGAACTTGTCATGGCAACCGCATGGCCTTGTCCATCCACAATGCTGATGTGGCTCGTGCCGTATTCCACGTCGTTTTGCATAGGCGCATATGAAGACGCTGTGCTGCCGGGATTACCTGCTGTGACATTCGGGGTTTTGTAAGGTGCAACCAAGCGCGCACGTTCTTGCAAGTAGGAAGGCTTGAGCAAACTGTTCCAGTCGTTCGCAGGCGGATTCACGAACGCAGGATCAGCCACAAACATGGCGCGATCAGCAAAAGCCAAACGTGCGGCTTCGTTGTAGTTGTGCAGCCAATCCACACTGTTTAAATCTTTACTGAGCGTTTTGTTCTGAGACAAGATGCCGAAGATTTGTCCCATGGCAATCAAACCTGAAGAAGGTGCGCCTACTCCACACACTTGCAGTGCTTGCTGGTTGCTTGCGGTGTGTGAAAAACACAAAGCGTCGCGAACCGCTGGCCGGTATTTCTGCATGTCTGACATGGTCAACAAGCCGGGGTTGTTCGGGTGTTGCTGTACTTTATTGATGATGCTTTGCGCAATTTCACCGGTGTAAAAAGCGTCTGCGCCGCGACTGGCCACCGCTTTGTAAACAGCGGCCAATCCGGGGTTGGTCAACACATGACCCACGGGCAAGGGTGTGCCATCAGGATTGTAAAAATACGCCACCGACTGGGGATCTTTGAGCAGGCTTTTTTCGGCTTTGAGCAGCGCGTGCAAGCGAGGACTGATGGGAAAACCCTTTTCAGCCAATTCGATGGCAGGCTCGAACAAACTGGCCCAAGCCAATTTACCGTGCTGCTGGTGCGCGAGTGCAAGCATGCGCAGCAACCCGGGCACACCTACCGCGCGACCGCCGGCCACCACATCGTCAAAATTCATCGGCTTACCGTTGTGCATGAACAAATCACTCGGCGCCAAGACAGGCGCGGTTTCGCGCCCGTCGAACACCTGTAAATGTCGGCCATCGTGGTGCACCATGAATGCGCCGCCGCCGATACCGCTTGACTGAGGTTCAACCAAAGCCAACACCAATTGCACGGCAATCGCCGCATCCACGGCCGAACCGCCAGCTTGCAAGATGCGGTACCCGGCTTCGCTGGCCAGAGGGTGGGCAGAAGCCACACCGCGTTGCTTGAAATGCAAACCTGTGCTGGCCTGCAAACCGGTTGAAGCCTCGGGTTGCGTGGAAGACGTGGTTTGTCCCATAGCCAAAGAATGGCCAATCAGCAATAGGCATGAGGCGTGAATAAGGCGACGTAAAAACATGTGTGCAGTCTCGGTAGTGAGGTTGATCGGTTGTAGTTGAGTGATTTATTTCGGGGGCAAACGGATCGCGCCATCCAAACGAATCACTTCGCCATTGAGCATGTCGTTGTCCAAAATGTGCATGACCAACTTTGCATAGTCTTCGGGTGTTCCCAAACGTGAAGGGAAGGGCACACCTGCTGCCAATGCTTCTTGAACTTCTTTGGGCATGGAGAACATCATGGGGGTGCCGAAGATACCGGGAGCGATGGTCATGTTGCGGATGCCCAGCTTGGACAAATCGCGCGCGATGGGCAAAGTCATGCCGACGATGCCGCCCTTAGACGCTGAATAAGCTGCTTGACCGATCTGGCCGTCGTAAGCCGCGACAGAGGCGGTGGAAATCAATACACCGCGCTCGCCGGTTTCTTCTGGTGTGTTGGTGCTCATGGCCTGTGCGGCCAGGCGAATCATGTTGAAGCTGCCGACTAAATTGATGTTGATGGTGCGCTGAAAGCCAGCCAATACGTGCGGGCCGGATTTGCCGACGGTACGCTCGGCGGTCGCAATGCCCGCACAGTTGATCAAACCGGATAACTTGCCCAGGCTTTGCGCCTTGGCAACCACGGCTGCGGCTTGCTCTTCGTTAGACACATCGCAATGCACAAACACGCCGCCGAGTTCGGCTGCTATCGCAGTGCCTTTTTCGTCTTGCATATCGGCAATCACGACTTTGCCGCCGTGTTGAGCCAACAGTCTTGCAGTGCCTTCGCCCAAACCAGACGCGCCGCCGGTGACGATAAAAACATTATTTTTGATTTGCATACATAGCCTTTCAATGAAAAATTTTCTGCATTCGCAGCACTTAGCCTTTCGATTATGGCAGTGAAGTCCTGCCACAATCCTCGAACTTGACTTTGCGGCGACAGACCATGACTTTCATATACCGGACCTTTTCGATTTGTCTACTTTTGTTATTGGCAGCGTGTGCCACGGCACCGACTCCAGTCGTCAAACAGGACACGCCAGCTGTTGAAACCCCGCCTGCGGTAAAGAAAATGCCTAAGTTGGGGCTGGCCTTGGGCGGAGGTGCCGCGCGTGGTTTTGCGCATATCGGTGTGTTGCAGGTACTGGAAGAAGAGGGCATCAAGCCTTCTTTGGTGGTGGGTACATCGGCGGGCAGTGTGGTGGCCTCTTTTTATGCGAGCGGCAAGACAGGGCAGCAGTTGCAATGGCTGGCCGACACCATGGATGAATCGCAATTCACCGATTGGGCCAATCCATTCACCGGTCGCGGCATGCTGCGTGGCGAGGCTTTAGGCAAATACATCAACAGCCAGTTGAACGGTATGAAAATTGAAGACATGAAATTGCCCTTGGGCATTGTTGCCACCGACTTGCGTACCGGCGACGGCGTCTTGTTCAGACGGGGCGATGTGGCCACGGCCGTCAGAGCCTCGAGCGCCGTTCCCTCAGTGTTTGAGCCAGTGCGCATCGCCGGCAAAGATTATGTGGACGGCGGTTTGGTGTCCCCTGTGCCGGTGCGCTATGCCAAACAAATGGGTGCTGATCTGGTGTTGGCTATCGATATTTCCAGCAGACCCGAGGATGCCAAAACCAGCGACATGCTCAAAGTGCTTTTGCAAACATTCAGCATCATGGGCAAGAGCATCAGCCAATTGGAGCTCGCTCAAGCTGATGTGGTGGTCAGACCGGCATTGCCAGACATTGGCAGCACAGAATTTTCAGCACGTAAGAAAAGTATTGAAGCAGGGCGTGCCGCCATGAAACAAGCGCTGCCGCAATTAAAGGCTTTGTTGGCGCAATAGCTCATAAAAAACCCGCTTTTGTGGAAGCGGGCTTTTTGACATCAGGCGCATGAATCTGGCCTAAAAAAAGGCCCACCTTGTGGGTGGGCCTTGTAAACGAATCCCTGAACCAGTGTTCCTGAGGATCCGAGGAGACAATCTTTACGGACTGATTAACGCTTGCGTGAAGCAGGCTTGGCAGTCGCTGTGGTGGCTGTGGTTGTAGCCAGAGCGTGTAAGTTGGCTTCAGCAGCTTCAGTGGCTTGCTTGACAGCTTTTTGAACGCTCTCGATAGCTGTCTGGCTGGCAGAAATCGCTGTCTTGACCATGGCCATGGCGCTTTCAGAACCGGCAGGTGCGTTTTTAGACACAGAGTCCACCAGACCATGCACAGATTTTTGAGCTTCGGAGGCTTTGGCTTCGACAGCGTCAGTGAATTCTTTGCCTGTGGTTGAAGCGATTTCGTAAACGTGGCGGCTGAAAGCAACAGCTTTCTCGCTCAAAGGCTGCAGGTAACCTGCTTGCAAAGCCATCAGTTCTTGAACGTCTTTGACATTCAACACAGCGTGAGTTTGTGAATGTGTATCAGCGATAGCGGCTTTGGCAGCGGCCATGTTGAGTTCCACCATTTTTTCAACGCCGGCAAAGGCTTTTTCGGTCAAGCCGAAAAGTGTTTCCAGGTTGGCTTTTTGTGCGGCGATCAATTGTTCTGCGGTCATCATGGTTAAGTTCCTTCAAGGTTGATTAAGAGATTCATTCCAGACTGCAGGTTCTTATGTTGCGCCGCAGCATGGATTGAAGTATAGGGTTTGTACTAGCTTAATCAAGCATTTTTTGTTGCATTGCAGCAATTTAGAGTTGAAAACCTAATTTCAGAGATAAAACCGAGCGTATTTGTAGAAAAAAATGCAAACTAATCAAATTTATGAGCTAAAAATATTTCATTGGGCGTTTGAGATGCTGTATCCAAAGCCTGCGTTTGGTGACACAGCCAGCCGCCCAATTCCTTGATCAATAGAATTTTCTGACCAATTCCACCCAGGCACTGGTATGCAAAGAGGCCGAACCCGCCAATAAGGACGGCGTTTTGCCAAGTGCGTGGCTCAAAGACAAACTTGCTGACCAATGCTTGGGCGCATTCCAAGACAGGCTGACGCCCGCGCCGCTGAGTTTGGCTTGGTTGTCTGTGTTGCCTGACCAAGGGCGGCGATACACCTGAAGCCATCCGCTTTCAATGAACAAGGCTGTTGCCAGATTCCCTTGAAGCGGCGAGGCTGTTTGATCGAGCGGCCACATACGGGTAACTTCCGCTCGCAGTAATTGACCGTTGTCACCTGAGAGCACACCCGGGCGGTAGGCACGCACACTTTGGGCGCCACCGAAAGTCATTTTTTGAGACGCATCCAAATTGGCATGGCTCCACTGACCTTGCAAGCTAAAAGATGCATACATGTATTGACTGAGTGCTTGCGTGTGCCCGGCTGAAAAATTGAACTTGTAGAACTGGCCTTGCGTTTTAGCGTAGCTTGCATCACCTAAGTCAGCGGTTGCGTCACGGAACCAGAGTTCGCCTGTAGACAAACCCACGCTGAACCAACTTCGGTATTTGGCGAAGTTTTCTCCCTCTCGGCTGGCGGACAGTCGTGTACTCCATACATTCAAACTGCGTTGATTGGCTATACCGGTTTCATCCTGCAAATCATTCAGGTCTGAATGGTCCAAGCTCACGCGCCAACCCATTTGCACGCGATCGTTTTGCACGATGCTTCGATCAATCCAGAGATTTCTCTGCGAAGCATTGCCGTAAGCTTGCAGCGATGAGGCTGAACCACCCAGCCCGTAGCTAAGACTTGAAGCCGTCGCACCTATTCGCCAATCACCATCGCGCAAAGGTGTTTCATAGCTGATGCGTCCGAACTTCATGTCGTCGAATGTGCCCAGTATGTGTAATTCAATCTCATCGCCTGAGGTGAAAACATGTTGAAACTGAGGATGAGCCTGCACACGTTGAACGCCGGTGTATTCGCTACCGTGGTTATCCCAAATCAACTCTGCACTTATGCCGGTCGATTGCGCTGCTTGTGATTGATTGGCGTCCCGATTGGTTGGCTGGTTTGCGATCCCAGGCACGCTGGTTTTGTTTTGTTTTCGTGTTGTCAAAGGTTCTGATGGTTCGTCCGTCCAGCCAGTGTCAATCTCTGCAATGTCATTATTTGCATTGATCAATGCATGTGTGCTTGCGGTTTGGTTGCCTGAACTGCTTGGGCTGATGACTGTCACGCTGTTGGTAGTGAATGCATAACTGATTTGGTAGCCCAGTTGGTCAGAATAAAAACCGCTGGCCACCACAGAGCGTGAACCCACACTGGCGCTGTCTAGTGCAAAACTGATGCTGCCAGCAAACGTTTTGCTCAAGCTGCCCGGGTCGGTGTAACTGGCCAATCTGGTGTCAGTGGTGCCGTCATACGTTTGGGTGCCATAGGCGTAGGCGCTGATGCTCAAGGGCGTCATGAACGCTCTCAGCAGGGGAGCGGTATAGCCGCTGTAAATGATCCAAGGTGTTGTGAAACTCCAGTTGCTGAAGTTGCCGGATGAGGTCATTTCCGAAGTGCTCAAACCGGTCACCGTTCCGCTGCCGTTGGAGTAGCTGCCATAACCTGTGCTTTGTCCGCTGGTGGTCGTGTTCCACACGCTGTTTGAAACACTGCCAATAGCGGTTAACTCACCAAACAATCCGCCTGTGTAACCGGAGGTCCCGCTCACTGCGCCGGATGCGTAACTGTTGGTCACGGTACTGCGGTTGTAGCCCACCAAGCCGCCTGCAGGTATGTCCGTGAATGCTGTCACGCTGGCGGTTGAATAACTCTTGGTGATGCTGCCAGTTCCCAAAACACTGTCGTTGCTGTTTTCGCCCACCAAGCCACCGACAAACCCCGCTTGGCTGGTGATGCTGCCGGTGGTGAAACTGTTTTTCACTGTGCCGTAATTTCTACCGACCAAGCCTCCGCTGCTGTTGGTGGTGATGGCCATATTCACCAAGCCTGTGTCTCTGACCACACCATCGCTGGCCAATACTGCAAACAAGCCGCTGACCCCCACCAACGGCCTGTACAAGTAGAGGTCGGAGATGACATGTCCGAGTCCTGCAAAGCTGCCGCTGTAATAGTCTGCTGTCGTGGTGTTGTTGCCTATCTTGGTGAACCCTTTGTAATTGGCGTTGGTCGACCAGGTAGTGGTGTCGCTCGCATCAATGTCAGCCCCTAAGGCGTAATTCGCCGTCAAGTCGCCATTCATACCTTGCAAGTCTGTGCCGGTGGTACTGCCTTGGCTCCCCAGACTGGTAATGACTTGGTAGCTTTTTAGGTTGGCGGCGTTAGAGCCGAGTTGCGTAGAGAAATTTGCACCTGCCGCCAAACTCACAGGTGCATTCACGTGGTAGTCGGCAGCCACGCCGCTGATCGTGCCGCTGCTCGAGCCTTGCCCATAGAGCAGGCTGAGCTTGCCGCTGCTGTGGCTCGAAGTGATAGGTGCATTGATGTAAATGTCGTTGTAAGCACTCAATGTGAGTTGTGTGGCGGAGCTCCAGCTGACGGCTGAGTTGACATAGATATGACCGGAATCGCTGCCGCTGCTGTTGTCGGTGGCAATGCTCACGCTGCTGCTGCCCAAACTGGTGCTGAGCGTGGACGCGCCTATGCTGCTGGTGGTTGTCGACCCGGATCCGCTGCTTATGGTGAAGTTGGTCGGGTCGATCAACCACATGCCGCTACTCCCGTCTGCGTTGCGCGTAGACACGCGGGCAGATTCATCGATTCGCACATGGGCGGCGCTGGTTTCAATGAAACCCGCTGCGTTGTTAATCAAGCTGTAGGTATCTAAAGGCCCGTTTAAATAAACCGTGCCGCTTTGTTTGTCACCCAGCAACAGAATGCGACCGCCCGGTGATGAAATGTTTCCCCAGCTGCTGACATTCGCGCCGAGCAAGGCCGCATAACCGCCTTCTGAGGTGGTGATTCGACCTTCATTGACCACTGAAGAAGTTTTGTCAGCGGAGGTGATTGGTCCGCGAAGTTGAAGCGGGTCTGTGTGATCGGGCATGTTGATGCTGGAGGCCAACAATCCGCCGACATTGATTTGCGCGCCCGGGCCGAAATACACCCCGGCGGGATTGATCAACCACACCTGACCGTTGGCGCTCAATTGGCCGAGTATCTTCGAGCCGTTCGGGTCACTGATGCGGTTGACCGTGACCGAGCTTGCACCGGGTTGTACAAACCTGACCGATTCGCCTTCGCCAATATTGAACTTTTGCCAGCTCAGAGATGCCTTGGGTGTGCTTTGGGTAATGGTTGTGACGCTTAAACCGGCGACTGTAGATTGCTGGATGGTCGCTTCGCCGCTTTGTACCTTTCCGCCTTGGGGAGCCGCGAAAACCAAATGCGACCCATGCAACAGCCCAACTAATCCAAGGCTGTAAGCGCTGAATCGAAAGAGCCTGCAACACTTTAAAACTAATAAAAACATTAAAAATAAAATCTAATAAATCAAATTTAATGATAATTACAATTTAGTTAATAAAACGATAATTTAAATACTAATTAATGTATTTGTGGGTTTATGGCATCAATAAACCAGTATTTATGTAGCAATAATTTCCGGTATATCGCTTGAAAGCCTGAATTTCACCTTGCCGGCGCCCCAATTGCAGGAGTCACCAATAATCCGACATGCATATTTATTACGCGGCAACGCATATCCAAACCCTGCCACCCGGACACCGCTTTCCCATGGGCAAGTACGAATTGCTCCGCCAAAGGCTCGCAGACGAGTTGCCACATTTGCGATTGGCTTTGGCTGACCCAGCCACTGACGGTGAACTCGCATTGGTTCACTCACCCGACTATGTCGAGGCGGTGGTGAGCGGCAGTTTGAGCCCGGCGGCTCAGCGTGAAATCGGTTTTCCCTGGTCCGAGGGCATGGTCGAACGGGCTCGCCGCTCGGTAGGAGCAACCATCAGCGCAGCACGCGCCGCCATGCAACAAGGCATAGCCGCCAATCTGGCCGGTGGCACACACCACTCATATGCAGACAAAGGAAGCGGTTTTTGTGTGTTCAACGACGTGGCTGTGGCTGCGCGTTTACTGCAAGCGGAAGTCGCCCGTGAAAAACGCCATGGCTTGCAAGTCGCTGTCATTGATCTGGATGTGCACCAAGGCAACGGCACGGCACATATCTTTCGACAAGACCCGAGTGTGTTCACTGTGTCTATGCATGGTGCGAAAAATTTTCCGTTTCGCAAAGAAGCCAGTGACATAGATATTGAACTGCCCGACGGCTGTGGCGATCAAGAATATTTGGCGCAGTTGAGCTTGGCATTGCATCAGCTAGAGCAACGATGTGAGCCCGGTTTGATTTTTTATCTCGCTGGCGCTGACCCGCACGAAGGCGACCGGCTCGGGCGCTTGCAACTCAGCTTTGAGGGCTTGCGCCAAAGAGACCGCATGGTCCTCGAATGGGCGCGACAAAAGCAACTCCCTGTTGCCATGGCGATGGCCGGGGGTTATGGCAAAGACATCGCAGACACGGTGCAGGTTCAGATAAATTCATTCACCGAGGCCTATACAGCCTGGCAACACTGGCAAAATCAGCGGTTATGACAGTTTCAAACAACCGCCCCCAAGCGCTACCGCGTTCTGCTTTCAAAACCTTCAGAGACATTGCCACCCGCTGGATGGACAACGATGCCTACGGCCATGTCAACAACGTGGTGTATTACCAGTGGTTTGACACCGCGGTCAACGCGCACTTGATTGAAAACGGTGCGCTCGACATTCACAGCGGTGACACCATCGGTCTCGTGGTGGAAACCCATTGCAATTTCTTTTCATCGCTGGCGTTTCCGCAGATTATTCAAACAGGCATCAAAGTCGCGCGCATTGGCACGTCAAGCGTGCGCTACGAGGTCGGTGTGTTTGCACAAGGCGCAGAGCTTTGCGCGGCACACGGTCACTTTATCCATGTGTATGTGAATAAGCAGACCCGCAAAGCTGTCTCCGAACTGCCACCTTCACTCTTAACTGTTTTGGAAAAATTGACATGAGCACTTCACACACCATCGAACAAGCGATTGACTCGCGCATGTCAGCGCGGGCATTCACCCAACAGCCAGTGCCCCGCGACACTTTGACGCAATTGCTTGCACTTGCCGCACGCGCGCCCTCAGGCACCAACACCCAGCCTTGGAAGGTCTATGTGTTGCAAGGCCAGAGTCGCGACACTCTGGTGGACAAAGTCTGTGCCGCGCACGACGAGGTCAGAGCCCATCCCGAGAAAGCCGCCGACTACCGCGAGGCCTACGATTACTACCCGGAAAAATGGGTCAGCCCCTTCATCGACAGACGGCGCGAAAACGGTTGGAGTTTGTACGGTTTGCTTGGCATCACCAAAGGTGACAAAGACAAAATGCATGCGCAACACCAGCGCAATTACCGTTTTTTTGATGCGCCTGTCGGTTTGATGTTCACCTTGGACAAAGTCATGGGGCGCGGTTCGCTGGTGGATTACGGTATGTTTTTGCAAACCCTGATGCTGGCTGCCAGAGGCATGGGCCTGCACACTTGCCCGCAAGCGGCGTGGAACGGTTTTGCCAACATCATCTTGCCGCACATAGGCGCGGGCGACAACGAAATGCTGATTTGCGGCATGGCTTTGGGTTACGCCGACGACAAAGACATCGTCAACACGTTTCGCACACCACGTGAAACGGTGGAATCCTTCACGCAATGGTTGGATTGAACCTAGGACCGCCATGATCATCACCAGTCTGCTGGACACGGATTTGTACAAATTCACCATGATGCAAGCGGTGCTGCATCAGTTTCCCGGCGCGCAGGTGTCTTACAAATTCAAATGCCGCACGCCCGGTGTGCAACTCGCTTTGTATGTGGATGACATTCGCAGCGAAATCAAATCGCTGTGTCAGTTGAAGTTTTCCGAGCAGGAACTCGCGTGGATGCGCGCACTGCGTTTCATCAAAAGCGACTTCGTCGACTTTTTGGGTTTATTCAGACTGAATGAAAAATACATCAGCGTCAATGCTTTGCCTGACGGCTCTATCGATATTCAAATCAAAGGCCCGTGGTTGCACACCATCTTGTTTGAAATCCCGGTGTTAGCCATTGTCAACGAGGTGTATTTCCGCCGCACCCAACCGGTGCCTGATTACGTCGAAGGGCGCAAGCGGCTTGAGACCAAAATCGAGCAATTGCAAGCAGAGGATTTGGGCGATTTGAAAATCGCTGACTACGGCACGCGCCGTCGTTTTTCCAAGTCCTGGCACGAAGAAGTGTTGCGCGTGTTAACCGCCAAACTGGGGTCGGGCATGG